>Ga0364886_10663_pt1 | contig 13591 bp, 14 predicted proteins | sample ExccelJu500001D3_4_FD_206926 | JGI IMG/M metagenome (GOLD analysis project Ga0364886, IMG submission 206926) | Enriched cells from Trout Bog Lake Hypolimnion, Wisconsin, USA - BchlTB.July23.5000.01.D3 | ecosystem: Environmental > Aquatic > Freshwater > Lake > Hypolimnion/Profundal zone | place... | reverse complement strand
CCAAACATGTGATTCTTCAATAGGGTTTTGGGGTATGGGTGGGAGTGGTTTAGCCATTATTCATAAACCATATCTAAACAATATCCGTTATCGTGTAATTCATCCAATTGTTCTTCCAATCGACAGCCTATATCTGTCCGATACATAATAGAATTGGGAATATGAATCTTGTCTTTAATTGTATCATATGCGCTACATTTAGCACTTTCAACAGTCTTACCTGTACCAGAGACAGTGCAGACATATTGCCCGGCTGTCACATACATTGGTACATCCATCTTTATTTTATCCCCGTCCATCTCTGGGGCTGTTCCAAGCTTAACAAAGGAGAGGTGGATGTTTTTAAGGGCATCATCTTCTGTGATTCCCCAGAGAGGGAATCCAGAGACATCTTTCTTTGAAAGTTTTGAATACGGATAATCAGGTATAGAAATAACAACGCCACAAGCAATATCATGAGAAACCCTTAATGTGTCCTTACCATTCAGCAGGTCTTTCATCCATTGAATTGGGTCTCCTTTATGGAGAGCTTGTTGGATTTGAAAGAGAGGCCATCCAGGTCTAGTAGTGAATTCAAGAGGCCAGGGAGTACCCTGTTTATCTATAATACAATTAACATCTATATAACCAGTGTAGTTAAGTCCGTGAAGGAATCCTTCCAGTGGATATAAGACCTTCTCAGCAAGTAGAGACTCTTCTGTATATCGTAGAATAGTTCCTTGTTCACCAGTAGCAACACCCAAATCATCATTCATAAACTTCTTAAATTCCCAGTTCTCTAGAACATTCTTACTAAAGCCACCAGGACCAAACCAACCCCCCACAGCCATTTCAATACCTTTATGAAACTCTTGAAGGATAAAGGAACCCTTATAGGCATTCTTCTTTTTCCAATATGTTAACATATAGAGCATTTCAGCAGCATCTTGTGCTACATAAGAGAGGGCTTTATTTCCATCACCAAGAGGTTTGGATACATATCTTCCTGGATTCTTTTGTATAAAAGCAATAGCGTCGTCGTAGTTGTGGAATTCTGTACTAGGAATAGTCTTAATACCAGCCTGTTTCATCACCCCTTCCCCATGAGTACGGTCTTGTTCCCATCTAGCCGTATCTATGGAAGGGCCGAAGATGGGGTATCCTTTATCACGGTACCGTTCTAATGGATAAATGTACTTACAGTTGTCTGTAGTGAAGATTAAATCAGCCCACTTCATGTGGTCTTCCCAATGGGCTACACGTTTAATAAGACCATCCCCAACTAAATTTCTATCTCCATTGGGCTCATGTCTAACAAACCAACGAACTTCGTGTCCATAAGCCTGGGCCCGTAAAGCCAAATCTAATCCAAGACCATCAAAATCAATTATTAATAAATTCAATCCGCTTCTCCTAGGCGTTTCCGTTCTTCTACATAGTGTTCATGTGAAGGAACATACATCTTATACCCCTCTACCCAGTCATCTTTAAACACTTGTTGGGCTCCTTTAAGGGAAATCTCATTATTCTTTACCATCTTGAGCATCACATACTCAAGATCATCTTTCTTATCGGCATTCCATTTCCCATATCGAGACATTGGGAATAGGTTGGATTCAGAATCAGAACCACCGAGAGAACGAGGGACTATGTGATCCAGTTCATAGTTAGCCGGGTTAACATTCTTATACCCAGACTCTTTAAGCATACGAGCTTTAATGGCATCTGTATCCCGTATAAGAGGCCTACGGCCCTGCTTACCCATTTCAAAGTTCTCTTTCATCTCTCCAGGAGATTTGTCCTTATTGGGATAGGAATGAGTCTCTTCAAACATAGAAGGTCTATCTAGAGCAGCCGCGGTCTTCCTGTGGAAGTCACTAGACTCTCCTTGGGGTTTGCCCCCTTTACCGTAAACAGGAAAACCTACCATACCAGCCGCGCCTTTAATAAGGCCCTCTGTAAGAGTCTTCCCACCCATAGCTCCCTGAACCTGAAATGGTAGAGCACCCGATAGGGCTGCTTTAAGCCTGCCAGTGACTGTATTGTCTTTTAACTTAGGAGCATAAGGGGACGCATATTCTGTGCCCGTCAGCCCAATTGTAAAGGCTTTTGGAAAGAATCCTAGTTTGTTAGCAATTGCTTTATCTGAATCTTCAAACATATGCCATGGTTCCATAGCATGTTTGGCTAGTTGAACACTAGTCCCGTCCTTAAATTCTAGTCTGGTGGGGTCTTGATTCTCCCAAATATTTCTACCAGAGGTTGCCCAATTAGCAAGATTCATAGCCGTGAGGTATGTAACAGCTAATCTAGCCTGATACCGTCGGGCCAGATCTCCTTGAGTCTTAGGTTTAATAAGACCCTTAATTCCCCCCCTAAGGTCCCATCTTGAAGGATCTGATAGGGATTTGGGGAGAGCAGTTGAGAACGCTCTAAATGTGGATATTGTCCAGTCAGGTGCAAAAAGCAGTAACTGTAGATTTCTCCGACCTTCAGGACTGAAGGCTGCCATCGAGAGGGTTTCTCCAAGCTTTGTTGTCGACTGTCTAGCGATGTCATACCAGTCCAAACCCCCATAAGTATTATTAATCATTCTGGTTATTTCTCGGATTTGTTTCGCACGACCTTCAGCAGTTTTAAATAGTTCTGGGTGGTCTATTTGCATCTTCTCAAGATACTTCAGATACGTATTAATCTTTAAACCAGTATGAAGGTAGTCCCAAGTAAACTTATCTAGTTTACCCATTGTTTTAGTTTCAATGGCTGTCATAGCCTTTTCCATGTATTCCTTTCCATAACCAAACTTAGAAAAGAATTCATCAGCCAATTTGCCAGAAGTTCCAAGAACACCACGAGTCACATCTTCAGGAGTACCTATTATAAGACCATTCATAATAGCTTCTAAAACATCTGGATGGGCTTCTGCAAACATCCTAAGAGATTCTTTCATTCCAATAGAACCTTTCTGATCTAGACCACCAGCAAGTATGTGAGCTTCTATAAGAGACTTAGCATGGAATAAACTCCACGATACATTGAGTCTCTTAATAGCATTGGTAAGAATACTAAGGGCTTGTATAATAGGACCAGGTTCTCTAGCAGCTAGCATATGTTTCATAGCAGGATATACATCAGGATGAACAGCAAACCCTTTAAACATATTATCCTCTATTACTTTATATCCAGAAGGAACACCCTCTCTCATCATATTAACAAGAAGAGGAATTCCACGTTTAACTGCAACACCATTTATTCTAATGTGATCTGGCTCTGTTCTTAATTTACGAAGACCGTCAATAGCTTCTTTATTAGTAATAGCGTCCAACATAGATCTTGAATAGATCTCATGAACATGGGCTAGATCTGTAGTCTTTAATTTAAGACCTAGACTTGTAATCTTATCCATAAATTCACCAAAGTCTGGTGCAGTTCTATGTTTACTGTATCTAGAAGTTGTTTTAGTTCCAGGTATTGGGCGGTCTGTATTGAGAATTTGCTGCAGCAGAGCGTCTTTTGTAGATTGATCTACATTACCAAAATCAATAATACGAGTAGCATAGTGCTCCAAGAGACCATCAATGATACCCAATTTCTCGGCACGTTCTCCGGTTTCTTTTGTAAAAGATTTATATAAATCGAAAGCTTCTTTTTCTTTCCCAGTAAGAAGAGGTTCATATGTTTTAACTCCATCCACCTCAGTAATCTTTTCAGCCTGTTTACGTTGAATTTTTTCCCACAAGGCTTCCCGATCTTTTTGGTCTGGGAGAAGTTCTCTTAAAGAATTAGATTGTTGCCAAGATATTACTTCATTAACTCTCCGTTGTGCTAGGTCAACACCAATTATATTCTTAGCGGCTTTAATATGTTCTTCTTCAAACTTCTCTGGAGAATCTGGAGAACCCTCCCCCCGTTTAATTCCCAAATGAGTTTCTAATATAGACATAGCCTTAGTAGGCTTGGCTGCAAAGCTTTGCCAAGCTCCAGCAAAAGCAATCTTCCAAGGATCTATTTTGTCTTCTCCCAAAACTTCTTGGGTTGCTTCTATTGTGGATCCAACACCACCCATAAAAGCTCGTTGTGCTCCAGCAGAAGCAATCTCTTTTCCAGCAGCATTGACTATAGGTTTTATAGCACCAGGACCAAACCCCACCAAACCCCCCACAAAGCCGCCCGCAAAAGTAGATTTGGGAGATTGTCGTTGTTCACGGGCTCTTGTCTCTGGATCAAAACCAGACTTCTCAAGAGCCTCGTCTCCGACCGCTTTTTTAATTTCTTCAGTAGCCTTTTCTCCTAACCATCCACCACCAAAAGCTCCACCAAGACCAACCAATCCTGTGGTAACAAGACCCAGAATTGGGTTGATAGCAGCCGCAGCTTCTTCAATAGGAGCTGCAGCAGCTACGGCTGTGACAGCACCCCCCAAACCACCCACATTTGGGAGAAGGCCTTCCACAGCAGCTTTACCAAAAGCTACAGTATCGTGTGGTTTATGAGAGTCTTCTGTAACATCGACAAAACCTTTTTTAGATTCTGTTGCATCTTTAAATCCAGAAGATTCTGTAACGTCTTTAAACCCACCCGTAGTCTGTTCATTTGTGTGGTCCGTTACATCAACAAAAGGCATTAGTGATTCATTCCAGAGTGTGTTGGAGTAGCAAAGGATTCCCCTATAAGATCATCAGCGGCTTTGCTGTGTAGTGTTTGTTTAGTTTTAATTTTACCGAGTTTAATGCCTTGGGCAATTATTTGTGCCCTTGTCATACCAGGATTCCCTTTTATGTTGGCTGTTACCCAAGACTGTTCTGTGGGTGCTAGAGACGCAAAAGTAACCTTGGATTCAGGTAAATTAGTGTTGGTGTTGGTGTCTATAGGACTCTTCGGTTTATTAGGATGTAGTTTGTTCTCTCTATAGGTATCAAAGTTACCGAGAGATTTGTAGTCATCAAGAGCTTGTCTTAATTCCGAACGAGCGTCTTCAATCTCTTTACTAAGACGAGTTGATTGTTTTGCTTTATGTTCTGGATCACCTTTACTACTTTCGACAGAACGTAATTCTGCTTCTAGATCAGAGAGTTCTGTTTTAATATTAGTAACATTTCCTTGAGCATAAGTTCTATCAGCAGTCCAATCTGCTCGAAGACCTTTATCGCCAGAACCCTCCTCTTTTTTTGATTTTTGAATAGCAATTGTATCTTTATGGAACTGGGCTAGATCAGCATCACGGAGTGCTTGTCTAGCAGTATCACGATCTTTTTCCATTTCCCTTGCTCTATCATGTGCAGCCTTCTCAGAAGCTACTGCTTGTTTAATAATTAATTCTTGTTGTTTTCGTTCTTCGTCCATACGTTTTGATAGAGGCATTGATTGACTTTGAATATTGTTTACGGCTTTGTCAAGAGGAAGGCCCTTCTGTTGCATATCCATAATACCAGAAACCATTTTAAGTTTTACATCGTCTGGTAATCCAGAACCTTTAGCAATGTCAATTAGTCCGTCATAGGACTGAGCACCGGCAGTCTGTTCTGCCACGCTCTCTAATTGTCCTTGGACAATCTTCATTTGACTTAGAGTCTGTGTTTGTGCTGCAGTTTTAAGATTAGAAGCCTGTGATTGTAATTCATAGGCTTGTTTACCATATCCCCTGGATGCAAGAGTACCTGCCGCTTTAGTGAGGGCATTCATTTGTTGAACAGGATCAGATTTCTGATCATCAGGGATAGCTTTCTCTGCATCAACTAGAGCTGACTTTTCTTGATAACCTTCTACTTTATTTTGAGCCCATTCAGCCGTCTGTGTAAAGACTCCCCAGGGATTCGTTGGAGCTGTCATAATTAAACCCCAGGATAGTTTTGAACGGTTGAGGTTGGATCACCCATCTGAGAAGCAGTCTGTTGAGCTTGGTTTCCATAATTGTCACCAAACAAACTAGAGTACATAGAACTTATTCCTGAGAACATACCACCCCCACCAAGCATTCCCGTTGCAGCACCAACACCCATACCCACCAAACCCATAACGTTGTCCCATCCTTGTTGCTGCACTTGGTTGGCTTGGTTAGATTGACTCATTACACCACTATACTGTGCCGCTGCTGCCTGAGCAGGAGACTGATTTGCACCAGATAAAGTAGATAACTGATTAAACATTTGGTTGTAATAGTTATTAAAATTATTCTGCCCTAGGTTCTGTAGAGCGGCCTGTTGATGACCGGAACTAACCCCACCAGTAGCAGCCATGCCTGTATTAACAGCATTTGTACCAGCCTGCATGGTAGAGCTAAACCCAGGGCCTGACATAGCCATGCTAGGATCATTAACTAAATTGTTAAGTTGTCCTGCTGCTTGTTGACGGTACTGTGAGTACGGGTCATAGGTACTAAGACTTGAGGGAGGGGGTGCAACTGTACCACCACCAAAAAATGAACTCATAATTATTTCCTTAAATTAGTTTAGAGTATAATTTCTCAAAGAATGTATACCCTAAGTATTCAAACAATTTGGAATTATCAAGATGTAACTTAGTAGAATACAATATTCTATTAACACCAAGTTCTTTCAGATATTGTTCGGCTTTCTGAAATAACTTAATGCCCGTTCTTCCCTTTCTATATTGCTTACGAAGATAATATACATCTTCAAAAGCAGTTAAACAAGCCATATAGTGCATATGTGGAGATACGAAAAACACAATATATCCAATTAATTCTTGTTCTTTACGGCAAGTGAATACTTTGAGTACTCCTGCTTCTGCCAGTGAATGATATTTAGCCCAATCTGGTTCTACGTCATATTGTTTGGTAACTGACAATTCCTCATAGTGTTCTGGAATTATTTCCTTCCAATCTTCTATGAAGTCAACAAACCTTTCTTCTTGGTACGTTATCATTTAAGTCCTATAGTTCGTTGGCTGTACGCCATCATTCTCCATTTCACCAATATGGAAATCTATTTCAGCCGAATCCAATCGTAAAGGTTGAGCATCTGTACACAAGAACTCCCAAGCGCGTCTTCGGGCTTGTCCTGCCTGATATAGTTGTGGCCTTGGTTTACTTAAGTCTACTTGACGATAGGGAGACCAAGTATTGTAATCATCATCTGTGTGTCTAATTTTCATAACAGCAGGGACTTTATCACCCACTATTTCTACTCTAGTATAGAACTTACGTTTAGTAGTTCCACTATCTGTAATATCTGTTACAGCCCTGTAGTAGATAGGAGCACCTGCATCAGTATAATTGTAATCTGACATTGTATATACAGTGCCATTATCATCATCTAAGAAGTAATAAATAGAGGTGGCCCCATAGGTTCCTGCATAGTAACTGGGTCTAAAATACTGCTCTCCATATATTCCAGTAACCCCGGACGTAGCGTCACCGATGGCCCACATAGTCCACTGTGTCCAAACTTTCTCACCAACGTCATATACTATTGTAACATTTAAATCTTCCAATGTCAAGACATAAAACATATGTCCATTGTATTTAAATGTAAAAGAAGATACTGTCACTAGGTTGCTATTAGATAAGATTCTCTCTATATAGGCAGTAGATATTTTTGTTGGAGATAGTCCTTGTAACATATAGACAGCAGGCCCTGTATTCTTGGACTGCCCTACCCATACCACTGACATTTCCATTTGAGCAATAGACTCGCCATTAGCACAACCTATCTCAAAGGAATAGCTATTAGCAGGAGCTAGGGGGGATCCAGTACCTAAAGCACTAGAAGCGGCATCGTAAAAGGGGATTGTAGACCATTGCCCAAAGGCAACTACATAATTTAACTGCTTGGCAAGTCCTACTAAAGTATTTGGTTCTATTTCACAGGTTAGGTAATCTAGAGCATACCAGGAAGTAGGGTCATTAACTGCACTCGTATATATTTGACCATTGGGTTGCCCCACCACTGTATAGGTATCTAAATAAGCGACACCGGGAACCAAACCACCCGTACTGAGTTGAGGAAAGGAATTTAAGGTAGCGTTAGCAGTAGCACCATTTCCCCTCACACCAGCCCAAGCAAGAGTAGCTGTGCCATTAGTAGCTGAACCACTAGAAAATGCAGGTGCATTAACAAGACTTGCGTCAAAAGTTCCGGCTGTTGTTACAATATAAACATTTCCACCGTAATAAACCGTTTCTCCTAGTGTAGCTGTGCCACTAGCTGCCCATGCTGTTCCATAAGAAAATCCTTCAGTAATAGTTACAGTTGGTGTTGTTGTATAGCCAGAACCGCCAGATACTAACGTTACATTGGTTCCTACAATAATACCGGATTGCGGGACACAGGTAATTACAGCAGCTAATCCGGCCCAAGTAAGATTATTCACTGTTCCACTGGTGTGGGTGGGCGGGGTTGTATTGGTAGTAAAAGTAGTTGTAGCAGTGTATAAATTAACACCATAAACTACTTGTTGCGCCGCAGCAACCACTAGATTGGCTGTCCAAAGGACACCCGCAGTAATTATAGGCTCTATATAATTAGTGCCACCATTAACAACTGTTATCTGAATTACATAATCGTTGGTAAGTGGAATAAAACCATATTTACCAGCTAAGGGAGTATTAGAGGGCCACGGAGTGCCAGAAGTAATATATGAGGGATTATATATATAACCATTAGACTGGTTATGGACAAACATAGTACTAGTTAAGGCAGAAGTAGTCATTAATAATCCAAGTTAAAAGGAAAGTAATACAGCACCAGCCCCACCATTGCCGGGACAACTAGTATTAGCATATGTTAATGCACCATTACCACCAGCACCATAGCCAGTTCCATTGATACCACCAACACCAGGTACCATGCCATTATTCATGCCTATCCCCAGAGTTCCCACAGTTCCGTTTGGTGTACCCCCTGCCCCCGCACCCATGTATCCGGGTGACAGTCCCCCCGTTCCTCCAGTAACCGTCAGTGTTGTAAACCCTGTGCCAGATATAGAAGAACTACCACCAGTACCCCCAGTATAAGTTCCTGTAGAGCCACTAGCACAAGAGACAATTCCGTTAAAGGAAGACTGTGAGTGCAAACCACCAGACCCCACCGTGATGTAGAGGGTACTTCCCGGAATAACAATTATGGCTTGGTTGTCTATGTGTCCACCAGAACCACCACCAGACCCAGGATGAGAATCACCCGTGCCATCATCAGCACTACCGCCCCCACCAGCACCAATCAGTGTAACATAAATTACTGTTATCCCAGAAGGAACGGTGAATGGCATATTAGTTGCCGGAACACTGAAGATATAGTTACTTCTAGTAATTGTATTTGTGGCTGCGGGTGTAGGTAGGTTTTGATTGAAATATGCTGTGGCAACAGCCCCCGTCATGGTTCCAATAGTTGTGTACACACCTGTAGAACTTACAGAATAAAGAATGTTATTTACTATAGCATATAATACACCTTCAAAATAGAATAAACCTTGCCCTTTTGCAGCGGGTAGGTTAGAAAGTATAGATACACCCGGGCGTTTAATAAAGCTACGCTTCAGTCCTACAGTTTCAAAGTAACCATTAGTACACTTAGCATCTTTGGTAAGAGTGCCATCACGGGTTTCTATTGGCTGACTAAGAGGGATTCTCTCAATAGGCATTAGTAACCCCGGTTATTCATAGACATTCTTATGTCTGGTTGAAAGAATGTAGAATACGCTTCTACATCCCAATCAGTTAATTGGTCTTTATACATCTTAGCTCGTATAGCTATTTCTTGTCTGTTGCCCGCAGGCACCCCATATTCAAGAGACAACTGATCGGCTAAGTTCCATACCAATACATTCATCCACTCATTGGGAAAATCGGGTATATCTTGTGCACGAAGTAAGTCTTGCATTGGCATTTGACAGACTAAGCGAATCTGTAGGTTTGTAGCTGTATATGAGTCAGGGGTTAAGTAGACATACAAGATACCGTTGTTCTGTTTAAGATCATAGAATACACTATTGGACACACCAGTAGACATCTTAGAACCCAGCATATTGTACTCTTGCTTAGATAACATTTGCAGTGGTACATCTATTACAGGTGCTACTGAGGTATTACGATACCATCCCTGAATCATCTTTAGGGGTTTATCAGTGAGGGCGGTAAGTAGTCCTGTATCAAAACTATCATACATAGGAACAGAACTAGGCCCTCCTAATACATAGGTAGTAACATTATTAGTTACAGGTATTACTAACTCTTGTATCTTCCATAACTTTAAGCCCTCTGTAGCCATAGACTTTATCAATAGATTTAGGGCTAGAGAAGCATTGGTAATACTAGCAGCATCAGGAGTATCTCCCAACTCTAATACACCTAGTTTTCGCATAGCTAAAGCAATTACTTGATCCCTGGATACTGTAAAGGAGGAACTCATTTAACCACCCATTATTAGTTTTATGGCTTTCTCAAGCCCAAAAGACTGCGCCACAAGAACAGCTAACGCTCCAACAACAATATATTTAATCTGACTTAAATTCTTTTCAATGCTTGACATGGTTTCTTGTAAACACACAGTAGCATTCCTGAGTTCCTTAATATCTTCTGAATGGTCGTCTGTTCGGACTTCAAGCCTAACTACTCGACTTTCTAATTCTTGTGTCATTTTGCAAGCCTTATCAGGGATAGATTATAAATGTTACAGGTATAAAGTTATCTTGTTGTTCTGGTTTAGTGAAAGGAGGTGCTTGATAGTCTGCTACTCCTTTGACGAAATCTTGTGGTTGTCGCATTTCAAAATCACTCTCACAAACCTTTAAACCATCCCATCGTTGCCGTAGTTGAGAACCTTTATAGACTCTGCCGCATACATCACAAACAGCCTTAAAATCGCCTCTGTCGTATCGTGGTTTATAACTCATACAAGACTCGGAGCATAGACACTTAAATCACCAACGCCAGTATAGGTATTACCAAGTGAAGTTGTAATGGTCATAACAAGGCGATAGGTACACTCACTGACACCGTTAGCGATTCTTTGTGTAGCAATTTTACTACCAGTAACTACAGTAGGAGCACCCATTAAAATAGAGGAGGGGCTTGGGTCTGTTCCATTCATTAATATTACAGTACAAGCGGCTGTAGATATTGTTTCAGCAGCAGTTAGAACCTGAGTAAAATCAAAAGAAAAATTTTCAGACTCTGTCGTTATTTTAGCACTAAAAAAATCAGCCATTTTTATTCCATAATGTGATAATACGATTTTTAACGAAACTTAGAAAAACTTTCTTAGATTTTACTATCATGGTGTATTTACCAACAGCACCATACTTTTCAACTAAATTTACAAATAATTGTATAACACTACTAGATACTGTAGATAATAGTTTATTAATTAATTTACGAACTGTTGCTGAACTAGTGGAGACAACAGATAATAGTTTAGAAAAAGACCTTACTATCGTAGCCGTACTAGTACTGGTAATATATAATAGTTTATTTAATAATCTTTTTATAGAGACTGTACTAGTACTGGTAATATATAATAGTTTAGAAAAAGACCTTACTATCGTAATAGAGACTGTACTAGTACTGGTAATATATAATAGTTTATTTAATAATCTTTTTATAGAGACTGTACTAGTACTGGTAATATATAATAGTTTAGAAAAAGACCTTACTATCGTAGCCGTACTAGTACTGGTAATATATAATAGTTTAGAAAAAGACCTTACTATCGTAGCCGTGCTACTACTGGTAATACTTATTAACTTACTCACTGCTTTTGTTACACTAGCAGAACCAGTACTAGCTATACTAAAAACTATTAATTTAACTGGTGCAATTAGTATGCTGATAGTAGAAGCAGAAGAAACACTAAGTGTTCTAAAATATCTTAGAAGAACTCTGGCTGTAGAAGAACTTAAAACACTTATAAACTTTCCTACTGCTTTTACTACACTAACAGTACTAGTTGATATATAATTTAGTACTATAGATAGTATACCTGAACTTAGTCCTGCTATTGGGGCAGAGGATAGTGGATTCTTCCCGAACACATTAAGTCCCCACTGGGAACGGTGCTGTTGGTAAAGTTGTTGGTATCGTTGCAGGCTGTGCACCTTGTGCTTGACCTTCGGGCTGACCAGTTTGATAGTCACCTGCGGTATAAGGGATATTGTTTACGCTTAAATAAGCAATGATTTCTGAGTTTAAATCTGTCATGATTGTTGTCCTTCGTTGTTAATTAAGATGAAATGCCGTAAAGAGATGCTGTTCCTGAAGATGTGCCATTTGGAAAATATATTTTTATAGCAGTTCCAGAATTTGATGTTACAACGCTATATGAATAGGAAGATGCTTCTGAAGTATTTGAAGTAGCATCATTAGAAGCTGATTGACCATTAAAACTAAAAAATGATGTAGAGGTCATTCCTTGAATATACACATAGCCACTAATTGAGCCAGTTGTTGAAACAACACCAGTAAAATTACCAATTGGAACATAAGTTATATTGTGGTCACCATGTCCACTTGAACCGCTAGTGCCACTATAAAATTGATAAGCATATCCACCATAATATCCAGAGGTTATATATGTTGGAGTAGAACCATACCCAACTTGTAATAAAAGTTCATCACCAGCAGATATAAGTTTCATATTTGAATACATTAATAGATATTTATTGTATCCGCTTAATCCTGTCCAAGAATATCCAGAAGTTTGTGTACTAATTAAAGTCATAGCACCTGCAGAACCCCAAATAGGAGCAGCACCAGAACCTTGACTGATAAGAGCCTGACCAGCCGTACCGTAAGCAGGACTAGAACCTACACCTAAAGCCTGTGTAGTATTTAACGTTATTGCTGGAGTACCGTTATTAGTTTGTAACTGTAGAATACCCGAGGCATCTGCTGTGGTAATTAAACCACTAGTAGCACCATTGGAAGCATTAATAATTGTTGGCATGGTTTACCTATTAAGATGAGATGCCGTAGAGAGAAAATGTTGCATTAGTTCCAACATTAAGTATTTTTATAGCAGTTATAGGATTAGTAAAACTTACTGCGCCAGATAACATTCCCCCTAAACCGCCGTTATACCAAGTTCCATCAATGCTTAAATTAGCAGTTGGTGCTAAGTTTAAAATAAAGTGTCCTGACGAAACTCCATAACCTCCATTTGTATTTCCTAAAAGAAAGCTAGCTTGAGGACCGCCACCACCGGTGTAAAATCCAGTAGCTCCACTAGACCCATAAACTCCTGCATAGTTATAACCTGATGTTACATAGGTTGGAGTTGTTCCATAACCTATTTGTACTTGAGGGTTATTTGTGCCTTGGGTTGACCCAAAAACTATTAAATAGCTTGAATATCCGCTTAGTCCTGTCCAAATAAATCCTGATGTCAAGCTACTAATCAAAGTCATAGCACCAGCACTAGGAGTTGACCAAGTAGGCGTTCCTGTACCAGCAGAAGTTAATACTTGACCGCTTGTGCCGCTTGAAACAGCACCAAAAGCACCAGCATTGTTGTATTGAACTTGACCAGTAGAACCTGCTGGGGCTGTTACTGCTGGAGTAGCCCAAGTAGGAGAGGCAGCTGAACCAGCAGAAGTCAATACTTGACCGCTTGTACCATAAGACGGAGAACTACCTACACCATGTGCGCCAGCAGTATTT
>Ga0364886_10661_pt1 | contig 13657 bp, 12 predicted proteins | sample ExccelJu500001D3_4_FD_206926 | JGI IMG/M metagenome (GOLD analysis project Ga0364886, IMG submission 206926) | Enriched cells from Trout Bog Lake Hypolimnion, Wisconsin, USA - BchlTB.July23.5000.01.D3 | ecosystem: Environmental > Aquatic > Freshwater > Lake > Hypolimnion/Profundal zone | place... | reverse complement strand
TATCAATGCTATGTATCTGATATTTCACCCACTTTATCTGCAGATGCAAAGTACATACGAAGCATGGCTTGCACAGGGTGGCACACAATCGGGCGAAACACTGAGCCTGCAGTTGCTGTTGAAACAATTAAGCAGCAATAAAATTAAAATCTGGGATCTGGCTGTACAGGTTTTGTACGACAGTGCAAGTGCGGGTTACAAGAAATTATTTCCTAACCATCGTGCACCTTTTCAAACTGGTTCACAGGACGACAGGATAGCTGCAGTAGGAGCTTTAAGTACCAACTTAATAGGTATTGTACCGCTGGCAGCAACTGCTACCGATGTCGATAATTTTCTTTTGCTGTTAAAGGATGCACGAAGCGCTCAGCAACTAGCTATCAAGAACACAGGAAACTTTAGTACGCAATGCGAGAATGCGAGGATAGCCATGTGCAAAAATATGTTTGGAAATTATGGCAGAATGGTAGGAAAATTTGAAGATGACCCTTCCGTTATTGTCCCTTATTTCCCCATTAAATATATTCGTTCAACTAATCAGATTTATTTCACCCATGCTATTAAAGCTGGTGGTAAACTTGTGGTAGTAAAGCATAAGTTTCAACCAACGGATATGCTCACCATCACCACTAACACTGCGGCTGATTTAAAGGTATACCTTGGGCAGTCGAAAGACGATGCAGGAGGCAGTTTGTTCATCACCGTTCCTGGCAATTCCACTGTTACAGTTTCCGCAGCTCAACTGGGCGATGTGCTGAACAATAGTTATCTGATAGTTGTAAATCTTAGCACAACAATTGCTGCTGATTATGATATCGAGTTTCTGTAGTTTAACAGGAATACAGAGGAGATAGAAGTAAGGAGTGGGCAGACAGAATAATACAGATTGGCGGTAGATAAATCCGTAGTATAAATGTTCAGTTTATACTACGGATTTCTTTCAGGAATCAACTTTTATCTGAATTCTCCTGTCTACCCACTCCTCACTCCTGTCTCCTACTGAATAAAAGATACAGATGTTATAAAAATAAATGGCCTGGCAATATGTCAGGCCATTATTTTTGTGCGTGTTACTTATTTAAATAAAAAATATATTGCCCATGCAGCAATTAAGTATTCAGGAGATTCAGAATTTCAAAGGCAAATACCCTAAACAGTTATACCTTTTATTCTTCACCGAAATGTGGGAAAGGTTTACCTTCTATGGTATGCGAACCTTGCTGGTGGCTTACATGATCAGTGCCTTTCATTTTACCGAAACAAAGGCATACCTGATATATGGCACCCAACAATCGCTGATTTATGCCATGATGATCTTTGGCGGATTGCTGGCCGATAAAATACTGGGATGCCGCAAATCTATTTTATGGGGTGGCATACTGATGGTGTTCGGAAGCTTTATGCTGGCAGTAAGAGGTGAAGCATTTTTCTATGCAGGACTGGCAACGGTAGTGGTGGGCAATACATTTTTCAAGCCAAACATCTCCACCATTGTAGGAAATCTATACGCTAATAGTGATGGCCGCCGCGATGCTGGCTTTTCTTTGTTTTATATGGGCATAAACCTTGGCTCCATACTGGGCGGTCTGCTATGTGGCTATGTGGGCGAAACCATCAACTGGAACCTTGGATTTGGTATAGCCGGAGTATTTATGATAGTAGGGCTCGGCGTATTTGTAAAGGGTCAGAAACTTCTGGGACCATTGGGTTTACCGCCGTTGAAAGCTGGTGCTCCTAAGCCGGCATGGTTAACTAAAAAAGATATCATGATTTTTGCCGGTAGCCTTTGCTTCATACCGGTTTTCATATCGCTGCTGAATAATTTCTCGCAATACCCATACGTGCTGAATGTATTGATGATAGGATCGTATGGTTATGCATTGATTGTAGGATGGCAGAAGGGGAAAGAAGCCTTTCTGAAGATGATAGCTGCACTGGTACTGATTACATTCAGCATACTTTTCTGGGCTTTCTACGAACAGGGAGGCGGATCGTTGAATCTGTTTACCTTAAGGAATGTAAACCTGCTTTTCATGGGATTTCATTTATCGGGATTAGCCTTAAATAATTCTATTAATGGCATCATGATAGTAACCCTTAGCCCCGTGTTTGGTCTGCTATGGATATGGCTGGCCCGAATGAAGAAAGAACCTAACGCTGCACTTAAATTTGCTTTCGGATTGCTACAGTTAGGGTTTGGCTTCTACCTTTTGTCGTACGGAGCGAACTATGCCAACAGCGAAGGCCGTATTCCCTTATTCATATATGCCCTGGGCTATCTGTTTATGTCCACCGGCGAATTATGTCTGTCGCCAATAGGATTATCGGTCATCACCCGCCTGTCGCCTACAGGCATAGTTGGGTTCATGATGGGGTTCTGGTTCCTGGCAAGTGCCTACGGACAGTACCTGGCAGGGTATATCAGCTCGTTAATGTCGTTACCCGATGATGATGCAGGTGCGCATGTAAATTCTTTAAAGTCGTTGATCATATATGCCAATGGTTACGAAAAAATAGCCATCATATCGGTCATCAGCGGGGTGGTTTTGCTGGCATTATCGTTCTGGCTGAAAAAGTGCATGGAGGATAAGAAACCCGAATATAACAGCGAGATAATATCTCAATAACTGATGATTGGCAAGTTAAGATAAAAATGTATTTTTATTGAGGGAAAAAGAAACATTTACGTACAAAAAATATATGAATATCTTTGCGGCCTTTAAATTAAAACATGTAAGTGAAAATTTTACCGGTAAATAATAAAATCAGAGGAGCTGTTTATATAAATATGGAGAACATTGGTAACGGTTTTATTTTATTAATGTTTTCAGATTCCATTAACCAATAACATTTTTTATTAATGGAAAATATGCCCTTCTCGGTTTTAATGCCGGTCTATTTCAAAGAGAACCCTGAATATCTTCATTCTGCTATAAACAGTTTATTGCATCAGACCCTGTTGCCTTCCGAAATAGTTATTGTGGAAGATGGACCGCTGACCGATGCTTTGTATGAGGTAATTCAGGAGTTTAAGAATAATCATCAGGATTTGTTTACCATTATCAGATTACCCAAAAATGGTGGCATGGGTGTGGCAATGGACACAGGACTGAAACAATGTAAATATTCATGGGTTGCCCGGATGGACAGTGACGATTTATCACGTCATGACCGTTTTGAAAAACAGGTTAAATATCTTCAGTCACATCCCGGCATAGATGCCCTTGGCGGCTGGATAGAAGAATTCCGGCACAACACCGGCGATCTGAAACAGGTACGCCACCTTCCGCTCACGCATGATGACATAAAACATTTCGCCAAAACAAGGAACCCGATAAACCACATGACCGTAATGTTTCATAAAGACAAAGCCATTAAAGCAGGTGGCTACTGGCATTTCCGGGTACTGGAAGACTATCATTTGTGGTATAAAATGCTCTTGCAGGGCTGCAACTTCTCCAACCTGCCCGATATTCTGGTAGACGCAAGAGTGGGCAATAATATGCTGGGACGCAGAAAAGGTATACCTTATTTAAAAAGAGAGATAGCATTTTTCAAAGAAATGTACAGCTCCGGATTTATATCAGAATATCAGTTTTGCAAGGCCGTTATAGGTAGGGCTATTATGAAAATAATTCCGCTCAGAATACTGGAAAGGCTGTACACTTTGATACTCAGATCTAAAAAATAAGGTATTTAATATACATCACATAGTACAAATCATTTAATTTGCAGCTTTAAAAAGTAAACTATTCTCATTATGAAGAAGGCACTCATTACAGGTATTACAGGACAGGATGGAGCATATCTTGCCGAATTTCTTTTAAAGAAAGGATATGAAGTTCATGGTATAAAACGTCGTAGTTCATTGTTTAATACCGGTCGTATTGATCATTTTTATGAAGATCCACACATTCCTAACCGTCACCTTACTTTACATTATGGCGACCTGACAGATAGTACCAACCTGATCCGTATTATTCAGGAAGTACAACCCGATGAAATATATAACCTGGCTGCAATGAGCCATGTTCATGTAAGTTTCGAAATGCCGGAATACACAGCAAATGCTGATGGAATAGGTACTTTAAGAATACTGGAGGCAGTAAGACTATTGGGATTGATTAAAAAAACCAGGGTTTACCAGGCTTCTACCTCCGAATTATATGGATTAGTACAGGCAGTACCTCAAAGCGAGACTACTCCATTCTATCCAAGATCACCTTATGCGGTGGCTAAGCTTTATGGATACTGGATAACTGTTAACTATCGTGAAGCTTATGGTATGTATGCCTGCAATGGTATATTGTTCAATCACGAATCACCTACCAGAGGTGAAACATTCGTAACAAGGAAAATTACCCGTGCCGTAGCTAAAATAGCATTGGGATTACAAAAGGATTTATTCCTTGGAAATCTGAATGCACAACGTGACTGGGGACATGCCAAGGACTATGTAGAAGGTATGTACCTGATTCTACAACAGGAAAAACCCGAAGATTTTGTATTAGCTACAGGTATTACTACGCATATCCGCGATTTTGTAAAAATGGCCTTTGCAGAAGCAAACATAGAAGTTGCGTTTAAAGGAGAAGCTGAAAACGAAATTGGATATGTGGTAAATAATAATGGCAATGAATACGTACCGGTTGGAGCAGAAGTTGTAAAGGTTGATCCCCGTTACTATCGTCCTACAGAGGTTGATCTGTTAATAGGTGATCCTACCAAAGCAAACACAAAACTGGGTTGGTATCCTAAATATGATTTACCGGCTCTTGTAAAAGAAATGGTAGGAGCAGATTTAGAATTATTTAAGAAAGAAAAACATCTGAAAGACAGTGGTTTCAATGTAAACAACGCTGCTGAATAGATAAAAAATAGCTATTAGATTTATGTTTCTGTTATTTAAACAGCTTAAGTAAAGACATAAATTTAATGGCAAAAAAATTACTTTATGAATAAGGATAGCAAAATATACATTGCCGGCCATCGTGGGATGGTTGGAAGTGCTATTGTTCGTGTATTGATTTCAAACGGATTTAATAATATTATTACAAGAACATCCAAAGAGCTAGATCTTCGTAATCAACAGGCAGTAAGTGATTTTTTCGCTGCAGAAAAGCCTGATTATGTAGTTTTAGCAGCAGCAAAAGTGGGCGGTATTGTTGCAAACAATACCTATCGTGCCGAATTTATCTATGATAATCTGATGATGGAGGCTAACGTTATCCACTCAGCTTATGTAAACAACGTTACTAAACTATTATTCCTGGGTTCTTCCTGTATATACCCTAAAGCAGCTCCTCAGCCATTAAAAGAAGAGTATCTACTACAAGGATATCTTGAACCAACCAACCAGCCTTATGCCATTGCAAAGATTGCAGGTATAGAATTATGTGATTCCTACAGAAGTCAGTATGGTTGCAACTTTATATCTGCCATGCCTACTAATCTATATGGTCCTAATGATAATTATGATTTAGAGAAATCCCATGTACTACCCGCATTATTAAGAAAATTTATTACTGCGAAGAAAAATGGTGCCAGCACTGTTGAATTATGGGGTACAGGAACTCCAAAGCGTGAGTTTTTACATGTTGATGATCTTGCAGCCGCATGTTTTTTCCTCCTGCAGAACTACAATGAAAAGGGATTAGTAAACATTGGTTGTGGTGAAGATGTTACAATTCTGGAACTGGCCGAAATAGTAAAGAAAACAGTAGGCTTTGAAGGTGATATTGTATTTAATACAACCAAGCCCGATGGAACAATGCGTAAACTGATGGACATCTCTAAAATAAAATCATTTGGATGGCAGCCTTCTATCAGTCTTCCTGAAGGAATAGCTTCTGTTTATCAGGAAATAAAAGATAATTTCTAATAACACTCTTATTATTGAATAAGCCTGAATTATATATTAATTCAGCTTATTCAAAATAGGTATTCTGCCCAATATTCTACTCAGAAAATTGTTGTGATCCTCACAAATCAATAACGGTATCATCAGTAATACTTCAAAGAGAATTCTATACCGGATGATAGCCCCAAAGAATGGTACCGTATACCCTATCATCAGATAATTTAGTACAGCAAAAGATATCAACAGAAGCCACAAAGGATTCCTGAGTATATTCAACATGGTACGATAATTGATAAATGCTACAATCAGTATTATAATCATTAATATATTCTCAAGAGCTGACACCAGCAACAAAGGTGATTTACCCTCAGAGATATAAGGCCTTAAAAATGAATGATTAAAAGCAGCAGGCAGGTCTCCCACGTAACTCAATACATTATCATGAAGCGGCTCTATAGACAAAAAAGAGTTCCCTTTCAACTCCAGGAACTTATGTTGCCTTTCAGCCATTTGTCTTGGCAGATTCAAGCTGTCAGGAGCATATCTGGTCAGGAAAAACAATACTGTACAAATACACATCGTTATGATAGTTACTGGTATTGCTCTTTTATTGTAATAAACCGAAATATAATAAGCAATAAACACTGGCACTAAAGATAATGCCACAAAATTTCTGATTAAAAATACCCATAGAAAACAAATAATACAAAGTATAATATGCTTTACCTTCCCTCTGTCTTGCAATAAAAGAGTGAAATAATAAATACAACCTGTAATAGCAGGAAATATTAACCCGTCTTTCCTGATACCACTTTCCCAGAATAATAAAGGCGGGAATAAGAAAATTATCAGAAACAATAATTGTTTCTTCGAAGGCAGGTATGTTATCAGTAATTTATACAAAAAGTAATGCCCCCAGAATGTAACTACATTAAAAAAGAAAACATTAATATAATAATGCCCCCTGCTGAATAAATTAAATACTGCCAGCATCTTAATCAGTATATTATATTGCAGATCTTTCCAGTAAGAGGATTCACTATTAAAGAACGTAAGCGCCTGACTTTGTTGATAATGATGTTGAAATAGATCAGTAATAAAAAACAAGGGATTAGTCTTCAATACTTCATATTCCTGAAGCGACAACTGATGATATTGCCATGTATCATCACCTTTATATACAGTTAAGAATAAATATCCATATATACACCCTATTACACATTTGATAAACATGATCAACATGCATTGTTGAAAGCTTAGTACAATTTTGTTTGTTTTGGTTAACCAGTAAAACAACCCTGCAATAATCAATACACTGATAATGAAAGGAAACAAAAAAGACATTGTTATTATTTATGAGGTAAACTTATTGATAAATACTGTCCGTTGGAAGGTTATTGATAATTTGATTCATCTTTTCACAGATAGATTCATAGCTGAACTTATCAGAATAAACTTTTAATGCATTAACTCCCATTTCATAAAACTTGTTGTTGTCATAATACCCCACAATGAGGTCAGCAAGTGCATTATAATCGTTTTCTGCTATCAGGTTTCCATTATATCCATCCTGCACTATTTCACTCACACCACTAACGTTTGTTGCAATTATTGGTTTGGCGTTCTGAATCGCCTCTATCAAAGCTATTGGTAACCCCTCATAATGGGTAGGCAAAATTACAATATCGCAGGTCTTATAGTATTTGTCTATTTCAGTTGTTTCTCCAGCTAAATGAACAAATTCATTAAGTTTATATTGATTGATCAGGCTTTCTATAGGTTTTCTTTCGGGGCCATCTCCAATTAATGTAAGATTAATATCCTTCCTGTTCAATACATTCACTATTCTGTCCATTGCCTTTATAGCAGTAGGATGATCCTTTTGCTTTCTGAATCCTGCTACCATCAATACAGTTTGATATACAATTTTATCTGGTGATGATAAGTCTCTTTTCTCATGTATATTAGGACAAACCAGTATTTTATTCCTTTCAATCCCTATCTTTCTTTGTCCAAATGATGCAGTATGCTCCGATACACAGAAATATTTATCAGAAATTCCTTTCATCAGATATTCAATAATATATCCTGACAAAAACTGATAAATTGGTGTTCCTTTTTCAAATGACCAGCCATGTACTGTAAAAAGATTGGGTATTTTTCTTTTCCAGCAAGCTATCCTCGCAATAATACCGGCTTTAGAAGAATGTGATATTACAATATCAGGTTTAAACTGGTCAATTTCCTGTACAATCAGGTTGATTGCTTTTATATCGTTTATAAAAAAATAAGAATTTCTAAGTGCCGGTATGCAGGTAATTTCTACATTATAATCAGCTAACTGATCCGAAGCAACCCCTGTTTTCCCCGATATTATTTTACATACATGCCCTTTAACTATATGATCCTTCACACACTCCACCATGTGACGTTGTGCCCCATACATATTATCCAGCTCTGTAATCACATGTAAAATCCTCATCTAAATAGAGTAAAATTATTATCGGGCCATGCCTGAAAAGCGGCTAATTTATAGTAAGATTTTTAAACCTGGCTAAATAGCTTGTCAATTCTTCACATATTAATTAAGGAATAATCGTATCAGACTCATATTTTTGTCGCCAAAGGGTATTATTTTTTGTTTCTTGAACTTAGTTACATTAATTATTACAATTTATAAAACAAAGATAAATAGCATAATGAAAAAGATTATTATCACAGGTGGTGCGGGCTTCATAGGTAGTCACGTAGTTCGGTTATTTGTAAATAAATATCCTGATTACAAAATCATCAATCTCGATGCTTTAACCTATGCCGGCAATTTAGAAAACCTGAAAGACATTGAAACTGCTCCCAATTATTTTTTCGAGAAAATAAACATTTTAGATGCCGATGCCTTAAAAAATGTTTTTATAAAATATAATGTTACCGATGTAATCCATCTTGCGGCTGAGTCTCATGTTGACAGATCAATTATATCTCCTCTCGATTTCGTTTACACCAATGTAATTGGCACAGTTAACTTGTTAAATGTTGCTAAAGAATTCTGGAAAGGTAATTTAGACCAGCATTTGTTCTATCATGTTTCTACCGACGAAGTATATGGTGCATTAGGCGCAGAAGGCTTATTTACCGAAACTACTCCTTATCACCCCAATTCTCCTTACTCTGCCAGCAAAGCATCTTCCGATCATTTCGTGAGGGCTTATGCCGAAACTTATGATCTGCAAACTGTCATTTCCAACTGTTCCAACAATTATGGTCCTTTCCATTTCCCGGAAAAACTAATTCCATTGTTCATCAACAATATTATCAATAACAAGCCTCTACCTGTTTATGGCGATGGTTTATATACCCGCGACTGGCTTTTTGTAAAAGATCATGCCACCGCCATTGACCTGGTTTTCCATAAAGGAAAAATAAATGACACCTACAACATTGGTGGATTTAATGAATGGAAAAATATAGACCTGGTTAAAATACTTTGCAGTTTAATGGATGATAAATTAGGCAGAGAAAAAGGAACAAGCGAAAAATTAATCACCTATGTCAAAGACCGTCCAGGTCATGATAGAAGATACGCAATTGATGCTACTAAAATCAATGCTGAACTGGGCTGGAAACCTTCCGTAACTTTCGAAGAAGGTGTTAGTGAAACAATCGACTGGTATCTTACTAATACTGACTGGTTAAACAATGTTACCAGTGGCAACTATTCACATTATTACGAATCAATGTACGTTAATAGATAGTATCATATTTTTATTTATAAATTAAACCTAAGTATGAAAGTAGAACATACCATCCTCAAAGATTGCTTCATTATTACCGATACTGTTTTCGGAGATAACAGAGGTTATTTTTTCGAGAGTTTTCATAAACAAAAGTTTTTTCATCACACAGGCCTGGATATTAATTTCATACAGGACAACCAATCCAGTTCTACAAAAGGAGTACTCCGTGGAATACATTTTCAGACTGGTGAAAATGCCCAGGCAAAACTGGTAAGGGTCATTAAAGGCGAAGTATTAGATGTTGCTGTAGACCTTCGACCTGATTCTCCAACTTACGGTTCCTATGTATCTGCTATTTTATCCGACACTAATCATAAACAATTTTTTATTCCACGTGGTTTCGGACATGCTTTTATTGTTTTAAGCAATGAAGCCACTTTCTTTTATAAATGCGACAATTATTATAATAAAGCTTCCGAAGGTGGAATTATTTTCAATGACCCCGAACTGGCAATTGACTGGCAGTTCCCTTCCTCTGAAATATTATTATCTGAAAAGGATTTACAGTTGCCTTCATTCAAATCATATACAGATTCATTAACCAAATAATCATTCAATGAAAGGAATAATATTAGCAGGCGGAAGCGGTACCAGATTATACCCCATTACTAAAGGCATCAGTAAACAATTGATTCCTATTTACGACAAGCCGATGATATATTATCCGCTATCTGTATTAATGTTAGCGGGTATCAACGAAATATTGATTATTACTACACCCGAAGACTCTGCCCAGTTCCAGCGTTTATTAGGCGATGGCTCCGAAGTAGGTTGTAAATTTTCCTATGCAGTACAGGCTGTACCGAATGGTCTTGCACAGGCATTTGTTATTGGCGCCGATTTTATTGGCAACGATAAAGTAGCACTTATCCTGGGAGATAACATTTTTTATGGTACAGGTTTCAGCAAACTCATTCAATCTTTTAACGATGTGGATGGCGCTGCCATATTTGCTTACAAGGTACATGACCCGGAACGTTATGGTGTAGTCGAATTTGATGAAGATTTAAAGGCTCTTTCCATCGAAGAAAAACCTCCTGTCCCTAAATCCAATTTCGCTGTACCGGGATTATACTTTTACGATAATGATGTGGTGAAGATTGCCCGTGAAATACCGCTTTCTCCTCGTGGCGAATATGAAATTACCGATGTCAATAGGGTTTATCTCGAAAGAAACAACCTTCATGTTGGGGTAATGAATCGTGGTACTGCATGGCTTGATACCGGCACATTCGATTCTTATAGCGATGCCTGCGAATTTGTTCGCGTAATTGAAAAAAGACAGGGATATAAAGTAGGCTGTATTGAAGAAGTGGCCTACCGTATGGGATATATCGACAAAGCCCATCTACTGACCCTCGCCGACAAATATGCCAAAAGCGGTTACGGCGAATATCTCCGTAAATTAGATTAATAAATCAGACCAATAATAAGGTTTAAAAAATGTATACCCAAATAAAAGCCTCTCTACCCAAACACAGAGAGGCTTTTACATTTCCGCAATTCTCCTTATTACTATCTTCTATTCACATATTTTCTGTATTTGTATTGTGTATTTCATTATCACATTATCAAATTATCACATTAGCCCCTACCATTCCAGAAACACCATCCCTGCCCCGCACACAAACAAAGTCAGCCCCCCCAATGCATGCATATATCTTTCCAGTTTCTCCGTCTTCAGAAAGGCAAGCCCAAAGTAGCCCAACACCACCATTGTCACCATCGTCAGCAAGGTAAAGAAAGTATATACTATTATCAGTATCAGCATCCCATGCCACGAGCTTTTAGCAGCAGGATAAAACAGTAAAGGAATCATCGGTTCACAGGGCCCCAGCAGGAAGATGATAAACATCACCCACGGAGTCACCTTATGTCTTTCAGAGGGTTGTACAATGTTACCATGTTTATGTTCATATACATAAATGCTGCCATCCTCGTATGTATCAAAATGCTTATGAGGCTTATTCTTATAGGCCCTGTACAACCCCCATATCCCATATATCAGTCCAAACAACAGCAAAGCCCAACCAGCTATTCCACCCCTTACATTCTCCAGCCATTTTACTTTATTCAGACTCCATCCAATTGCCGCACCACCAAGCCCCAGCAATACCGAGCTCCATACATGTCCGCATCCGCACACAATCACCCACATCAGTGTCTTAGGAAAGTTCCAACCCCTCGCCTTCGACAAAGCAATAAAAGGCAGGTAATGGTCAGGTCCCATTACTGTATGCAGACAGGCAATAGTAATGGCCGCCGTAATCAATAGCTGTAGTTCGTTATGCATCCTTATTGTATCATGGTAGCTATATGTTTAAAAATATCCATCAGTTGTTCCGCCTTATATCCCAGTATCCGCACTATCATCCCCTCCCCCTGACAAGCTGACACCCCAAATGAAATCCCCTCAATACTGCTCAGATATTCATACACCCCATCCCTCATCCTCTCCCTGTATTCCTCCTGACTCCTGACTCCTATCTCCTCTGTATTCCTCCTTTCTCCTGACTCCTCTCTCCTGACTCCTCCAATAACTACCATACTCCCCTGATGTGTAAACCCCTCCATCTGTCCCAGCAATCCCGGATTAATCAGCGAAGGTTGCATAAACAGGTTTTCTTTTATAATCAGTTTATCTTCCAGGTATATATCCGTAACACTATGATACTTTGCATAGTCAAATACTTCCCCGTTCAGTTTCCTGCCGCAGGTCAGTATCTCCCCCCAAATCAACGAAGAATTCTCTTGTAGACGGATAGTATTCTTAGCCTTAAAAATCGATTGTTCATGAGGCACACAGGGATGCGGCAGATACACAAAGGAAGCTCCCTTTTCCACACATATATCCATATTTTGTTCCGCCCCATGCTGCATATTAAACAACCGCTGATACGATTGTGTATGCAGTTGCAGCCGGCAGTTTTCAGCCACCCTGATGCTGATATGGTATTCATCCCCATCCAGAATCCCCGGCGACGAGCTCATCACCATCAGGTGAAGTCCCCTCCCCTTCCTGTCCTCCGTAATATTCATCAGTTTGAAAGGACTATTCACATAGGTCTCCCCCAGACAGGTAATCCCGTTTCTATCAAAGGTATCAATGGTCAATGCAGCCTTCATCGCAACAGATTAGGTTCATCTACTCCCTCCAGCAGTGCATATCTTTTTATCCAACCCACCACCGCTTCCAGGCCATGCAGACTCATCAGATTGGTAAAAATAAAAGGACTCCCCTTCCGCATCCTGCGCGAGTCCTGTTCCATCACCTCCAGGTTGGCTAGCACATATGGCGCCAGGTCTATCTTGTTTATCACCAGCAGGTCGCTCCTCGTAATGCCAGGGCCGCCCTTACGCGGTATCTTATCCCCTTCGGCAACATCTATTACAAAAATGGTTACATCGGCCAGGTCGGGACTAAAAGTGGCCGATAGGTTATCGCCCCCGCTTTCTATAAATATAATCTGAATATCCGGAATCCTTCCCACCATCTCTTCTACCGCTTCCAAGTTCATGCTCGCATCCTCGCGTATGGCAGTATGCGGACACCCACCGGTCTCCACCCCAATAATTCTTTCCTTAGGCAGCAGGCTGTTCTTCGTCAGGAATTCGGCGTCCTCTTTCGTGTAGATATCATTGGTTATCACCCCAATACTGTATTCCCCCGCCAGACGCCTGCTCAGTCTTTCTATCAGGGCCGTTTTCCCCGATCCCACCGGACCCGCCACCCCTATTTTAATATAATTTCTCTCACTCATTGCTGTAAAGAAAGGAAAAAGTAAAAAACAAATAGTAAAAAAATATCAAAAGAGAGATTAGCTTTCCATTTTAAAACGAAGAAGGGTTAAAAGATGCAGGAACAGGAAGAAAAAATAGAATAAAAAACAAAAATTGCAGCTAAATAATATTAAATATACGGATGATTGCATAAAATGATCGGAGTATGGCATTAAACGATCGGAGTAAGGCATTAAACGATCGGAGTAAGGCATTAAACGAT
>Ga0364886_10603_pt2 | contig 13705 bp, 4 predicted proteins | sample ExccelJu500001D3_4_FD_206926 | JGI IMG/M metagenome (GOLD analysis project Ga0364886, IMG submission 206926) | Enriched cells from Trout Bog Lake Hypolimnion, Wisconsin, USA - BchlTB.July23.5000.01.D3 | ecosystem: Environmental > Aquatic > Freshwater > Lake > Hypolimnion/Profundal zone | place... | reverse complement strand
ACAAAAGATCAATAATGAAAAATAGCTTTACAAATAATAAATTGATTGTTTATAATATTCTATATCAATATTTCGTTCCAATAACTGTGTAATTCCACTAAGATGAAAACAATTTTACTCTTTTCGGGTGCTTGCACCTTCCATTTTCTCCCATTGGGATTTAAAAACCTCTCTGTAATAAAGAGATTTTTGTCTCACAATAATAATTTTAACCATAAAATAGTAGTTAAAAGTTTACTGGTAGCTTTATTATTCAATGCAACAATTTTAACTGGCACTACTACCTATGCACAGAATACATTGGATAAAGCTGGCCTTACCAATAATGTGCCGGCAAAAGCTGCTTATAGCTTACGGTTATTAAGTAGTAGCTATACAGGGCCATTAGTTAGAATAACGATTGGTACAAACTATTATGATGTATATCCCGATGCAACTGCCAATGGCATTTTTTCAGTTAATTCTCCTGTATCAGCGGCTTATAGTACTAACAATGCTACCCCTACAGGGGCAACAGGTCAGAAATTAAGTAATGTAACAGCAAGTAATTCCGCTACAGTTGCTATCTGGTACGACCAGAGTGGAAATGGTATTAATATTAGTCAGGCAACAACTGCTAATCAACCAAAAATAATGAATGCAGGTGTAATAAATACATCTAATGGATTACCTTCTTTATTGTTCAACGGAGCACTTAGCTATCCAACCTATTTATACGATACAGCTGTAGGGTACTCCGCTACTACTGCTCATACACTAAATTGTGTTGCTGCTGCATCAATAGGTGTGGCTATAGCCTTGTCTGCAACACCGGGTAGTTATTACAATTCAGTATTAGGTGCAGGAGATACATATCAGGGTGCTGGTGATATCTGGTTTGGTGGTTATGGTCAGGATGGTACCAACTGGACTTCGGGTACTTCTACTTCCAGCTTAAGCGTAAGATCTAAAAAATATACTCCTTCTGCTAATACGGTGAATGGGTATTTCAATGGTACAACCGTAGCACTCAATTCTGGTGTTAATTATAATTTAACTGGTAATGACCTTTTAATAGGTATGCAGGATTTTCAGCCTTATGCCGACTTAAATGGTTCATTATCCGAAGTATTTGTATTTACTTCCACTGTTTCTGACGCCAATAGACTGGCATTGGAAACCAATCAGGGCAGTTATTATGGAGTGACTGTATCTTCAGGCAGTTCTACATTAAAAGCTATCACTGGTAATACCGGTATTTGTGTGGGTAGTACTATTCAATTGTCCGATTCTACATCTTCAGGTGTTTGGAGTTCAGGTAATACTTCTATAGCTACTGTCAATTCGAATGGACTGGTAACAGGTATTGCAGGCGGTACCGCTGCAATAAGTTATACCGTTGGAACCGGTAGTTCAGCTACATCGGTAACTGCTTTTGTTGTTGTTTCTGCACCAATTACTTTAACCTGTGAAGCAGGTATTTCTGCTAACAACATTTCTTCTTTAACTGGTTGCACCTATAATGTATGCGCTGGTAATCAATTATGGTTAAGCGTTAATCCAAATGGAATTTTACCGCTTTCTTCCTGGACAGGGCCTAATGGTTTTTCTGGTCCTTCTATAAATTCTAATAACGATATAGAGGTTTCTGCTGCTGTTACTGCAGGTCAGTCCGGAGTTTATACAGCTACTTATACAGCTAATGGTTGTGTATCTACAGCGGCTATCACAGTAAATGTATTACCATTAACGACTGTGGCGGCAATTACAGGAACTACAAATATCTGTGCCGGAACTACTACTCAATTATCTGATTCAACAACTGGAGGAGTTTGGACATCATCCAATACAGCCATAGCAACTATAAACTCTAACGGATTGGTAACAGGTGTTACAGGCGGCTCAGTTACTATAACGTATTCTGTTACAAATTCCAATGGCTGTATCAGTACTCAAACAATTTCTTTAACTGTATCTTCTCCGGTAGTACTAACCTGCGAAGGAACTACAGGTTCACAATATAGTATTTCAACATTAACTAATTGCACTATAAATGCTTGCCTTGGACAAAACTTATGGTTAAGTGTAAATCCTAATAACTTAACGAATGGACCGGCTACCTGGACAGGCCCTAATGGATTTTCAACTACTTCTTTAAATTCAGGAAATGATATTCTTGTAACAAGTGCATTAACTACATCTCAGGCAGGTGTATATACTGCTACCTATACACAGGGTGTTTGTACTTCTGTAGCCAATATTACCGTTGTTGCAAATGCTGTACCTGTAGTAGCTCCGGTTACTGGTAATAACAATATATGTATGGGAGGCGGTACAACTCAGTTAACCGATACTACTTCAGGAGGTGTCTGGAAGTCGGGGAATACAAGTTATGCAACTATCTCTTCCACTGGTCTTGTTACAGGTATTTTATCTGCTAATATTACCATGTATTATACTGTTACAAATGCAGCAGGATGTTCTACTGCTCAAACATTTTTAGTCTCAGTCAATTCACCTTTTGTATTTACATGTGAAGGAAGTACAGATAATCATTCGTATGCTTCATTACCAAACTGTACAATGAATGTTTGTCAGGGTAGTCCTTTATGGTTAAGTGTAAATCCAAACTTCACTAATCCTCCGGGTGCTGTATGGACAGGCCCTAATGGTTTTAATACACCTTCTATTAATTCAAATAATGATGTCTTGATATCTACTGCTATTACATCTGCCCAGGCAGGAGTGTATACAGCAACTTATACAGGTACCTGTGTTTCTACAGGTACTATTACAGTAGTTGTAAATCCTTTGCCGGTAGTAGATACAATTATAGGCGTTTCTACTGTTTGTCCGGGTAGCTTTATTCAGTTATCTGATTCTATTAGCGGTGGTGTTTGGAAAACTTCCAACACTTATTATGGAACTATTTCTACTAATGGAGTTTTTACAGCAATTGCTAATGGAAATCCTACAATAACATATACTGTTACCAGTGCAGCAGGCTGCAGTTCCGCCACTACTAAAAGTATTACAATTTATTCAGCACCTTATATGGGAACCATAACCGGATCATCCAGTGTTTGTTCTGGTGCAACCACTACTTTAAAAGCTTCATCAGGAATTGGTGTATGGGCGTCAACCAACAATACTATAACAACCGTTTCAGGATCTGGTGTTGTAACAGGAATAAGTGGTGGCGTAGATAGTATTTCATATACACTTACTAGTCCTAATGGTTGTGTCGGCACTATTTATATGCCAATGAAAGATGCATCTTCTGGCTCAGTTTCTACAGTGAACATTTGTTCAGGAAGCAGTTATACTTTTAATGGAACTACCTATACTACATCCGGTACATATACTTCACATTTTACTAATACCGCAGGTTGTGATAGTGCTGCAAAACTGGTATTAACGGTATATACAGTTCCGGTTCTGGACACAATTGCAGGCATTTCAAGTATTTGTGTTGGCGGTACCATTCAGTTGTCCAATACTACTTCAGGAGGTACCTGGATATCTTCCAATAACTATATCGGACCTGTAAGTTCCAACGGATTATTTACGGCCAATGCACCGGGTACTGCAACTATTACTTATACCTATACTAATCCTGGTGGTTGTACTTCCAGTAAAACAAAAGTGATTACTGTAAATAATGTTCCTTATACCGGGCCTATCTTAGGTTCCAGTACAGTTTGCACTGGTAATAATGATACACTGGTTGCAGCAGGAACGGGCATCTGGACTACTTCTAATCCATTAATAGCAACAAATGTAAATGGCATTGTCACTGGAATTAAAGCTGGAATTGATACAATAATTTATACATTAACCAACAGTTATGGCTGTACTACCGTTACTACAGCTACGATAACTGTATTAAACAATCCAATAATCTTAGATACTATTATTGGAAATTCAATAGTATGTGTGGGTAGTACTATACAGTTGTCAAATACTACTCCAGGTGGAATATGGTCTTCATTTGATCATTACGTAGCCACTATTTCTTCTGGAGGACTGGTAACAGGAAATGCTTATGGCAATTCAACTATAACTTATTATGTGTCCAATTCAAATGGTTGCTATAACAGTATTACAAAAGTGGTTTCCACAGTTAATGATCCATACACCGGACCGATAGTTGGTTCAAATATTGTATGTACTGCCAACAACGATACTTTAAGGGCAGCAGGTTCAGGTACCTGGACTTCTTCCAATCCTGCAATAGCAACAATTGCTAATGGAATTGTAACAGGGTTGACTGCAGGATCGGATACTATTGTTTATGTACTTACAAACTCTTATGGATGTATTACTACCACCACGGCTCCTTTGACAGTGTTGTCGAATACAATACTGCTGGATACAATTGCCGGTCCGGCAAATGTTTGTGTAGGAAGTACAATTCAGCTGACTAACTCAATTGCCGGAGGCTTTTGGTCTTCTTCCAGTACTTATGCAGGAACTATTACTCAAAGCGGTGTTGAAACCGGGAATAATTATGGGAACACTACCATATCGTATTATGTTTCCAACTCAAATGGTTGTTATGCCAGAACTTCAAAAGTTATATCCACAATAAATCTTCCTTATGCTGGAACAATTACCGGTGCTGGTACAGTATGTAATGGTAATACAATAACTTTAAAGCCATCGGTATCAAATGGAACATGGTCATCTACCAATAATAATATCACTACAGTTAATGGTAGCGGAGTTGTAACCGGAATAAGTGGAGGGACGGATAGTATAGTGTATAAAATAATCAATTCTTATGGTTGTGTATCTGCATTGTATAAGAGTATGACGGATGCTTCTACAAGTTCAACAACAGCTGCAAGCATCTGTTCAGGATCATCTTATACATTCAATGGAACATCTTATAATGCAACAGGAACTTATACTGCTCATTTAACCAATGGAGCCAGTTGTGATAGTGCAGCTACATTAGTGCTGACAGTAAAAGCAAATTCTACATCAACAACAACAGCAGGCATCTGTACAGGTTCATCATATATATTCAATGGTACTAGCTACAATACAGCAGGAACTTACACTGCACATTTAACCAATACTGCAGGTTGTGACAGTGCAGCTACATTAGTACTGACAGTAAAAGCAAATTCTACATCAACAACAACAGCAGGCATCTGTTCAGGATCATCATATACATTCAATGGAACAAGTTACAATACAGCAGGAACATACACTGTACATTTAACCAATACTGCCGGTTGTGATAGTGCAGCTACATTAGTACTGACAGTAAAAGCAAATTCTACATCAACAACAACAGCAGGCATCTGTTCAGGTTCATCATATACATTTAATGGATCAAGCTACAATACAGCAGGAACCTACACTGCCCATTTAACCAATGCTGCCGGTTGTGACAGTATAGTTACATTAAATCTGATAGTTAATCCGCCATCAACTTCTTTCACTAATATTACAGTATGTAATTCATATTTGTGGAATGGCACAACATATACTAGCAGCGGAACTTACACTTACAGCACTACTAATGCTGTAGGTTGTGATAGTACTGCTACTTTAAACTTAATCATTAATAAGGGAACTTCTTCTGCAACCAATGTAAGTATCTGTAATGGCAAGTCTTATAATTTTAATGGTCAAACATATAGTACTGCCGGTACTTACTTAGCATTTCTGACCAACGCAGCAGGTTGTGACAGTGTAGCCACTTTAAATCTTGCAGTTAATCAGCCATCATCATCTGCTACAAATATTACAGCTTGTAGCTCATATTTGTGGAATGGCACAACATATACCTCTAGCGGAACTTACACTAACAGTACTACAAATGCCTTAGGTTGCGATAGTATTGCTACTTTAAATTTAATCATTAATAAAGGAACTTCTTCTGCAACCAATGTAAGTATCTGTAATGGCAAGTCTTATAATTTTAATGGACAGACATATAGTACTGCCGGAACTTACTTAGCATTTCTGACCAACGCAGCAGGTTGTGACAGTGTAGCCACTTTAAATCTGATAGTTAATCAACCATCAACTTCTTTCACTAATATTACAGTATGTAATTCATATTTGTGGAATGGTACAACATATACTAGCAGTGGAATATATACTTACAATACTATAAATGTATTAGGATGTGATAGCATTGCTACATTGAACCTGACAGTGAGTCAGCCAACTACATCTACATCCAATATTAGTATCTGTGATGGTTCATCCTATACATTCAATAGTCAGACTTATACAACTCCAGGAACCTATACTGCACATCTGACTAACGCTGCTGGCTGTGATAGTATAGCTACTTTGAATCTTACTTTTTCATCTTCATCACAGTCTACTCTTCAACCAATCAGCGGAACATCAGCAGTATGTCCGGGTGATTCTACTATATTAACGAATACAACTTCAGGAGGTATATGGACAATAGACAGTTCTGATATTGCAACGATAGACAGTATTACCGGATTAGTAAATGGTTTGACAGATGGTTCTGCAATAGTTACTTATACAGTAGGCTCAGGCGGTTCAGGCTGCTCAGCATCAGTAAGTGTACCATTTACAGTAAACTGTAGCTCAGTAGGTTCAGGAAGCACAGGAGGACTGGAAAGCAAGAGTATGGGAGATGCAGTAGCAAAAAGAGTGTACAATGCTGCATTGGCCAATAAGAGCAATATTGTTGATTATAAGAGACTGTCACCTGTCAGCACAAAGAGCCTGATACAGGTAATGGGAACGGCAACACCGGGTAGTTTAATTTTAACGGATATAATGCCTGTAAAAGAATCCATAGGATGTGGGTATAGTACTTACGATATGTCATCGGATGTATCAGACTTGACAGGGATGACCAATGCTGCAGAAGTGAAGACTTATGATTATGTTGCAAATAGTGAAACTAAATCTGTAACCTTCATTACCAGAACATATGGCAATGTATACGAACATACCAAACCAATCTGCGATAGATTGAAAGAAGCAAAACTACTGGATGTACAACAGATTACAGTACAGCAGATGCATTTTATACAATACAAACTACAGCAGAATGATGGTAAGATAGAATATGCCATCAGCTTCTCGGCAGGCATCAGTAAAAATGATACAAAGTTCAGTATACAGTCAGTATGGTTGACAAAGAACTTTGCAAACCTCGATACGATGTACAACTTCCAGGTATGGGCAGTAGAGCCTGATATGGCAAAGTATATGCTGAACAATATTTTGCAAAAGCTGACTAATGTAATGCCACTGACACAGATTAATGACAGTTTAGGTATACCAAAGACCTATATCAGAGATATTACAAGGAATGAGAATAGCCTGATAATGGATATAGTAAACACAACCTCATCAACAAATGCTTATCTGAATATAGCAGTAAGAAGCAATGAGAATGCAGCGAATACAGTTGCAGATGTAGTACCTGTTAACCTGCAACCAAACGGAATGACTCAGGTTACTGTAGATTTAAAGGACACCTATGAGAGTGATGTGAACCTGTTCCTGAATGGTAATCAGGAAGACCTTGCCTACATGAATGATGGTAACTGGAACTACAGTTTAAGCAATGCGTCAAACATACCAAACAGTTTCACCATCAATAACGATGGTATCATGCCGGATTCAGGAGAATACAGATTATTCAGAAATGTAACGATTGATGCTAATGTGCCGGATTATATATCGCTATACAAGATGATGAAGGCTGGCGGTCTCAGTATGGATATGAGTGGTTATCAGAACCTGCTATTTAAAGCATCCTCCACTAACGCAGGAACAATGAAGATTACAATTCAGAAAGCATCCATCACAAACTGGAACGAACAATATACCTATACAATGCCTGTCAATGGCAGCATGAAGGATTATGCAGTAAGATTAAGAGACTTTACTTCTACGGGCAGTACCGACACATTAAAGGCTGATGATGTAGTAACCATTACCTTCTCGTTTATAGGAAGTGGAAATAACAATCATATAGTAGCATCTCTTGCAGATGTCAAGTTCTCGAAAGTGGATGTTGTGTATCAGAATAGTCTGGAGATGAAGAACATGAATGTGTATCCAAATCCTGCGACTGACAAGTTCAATGTTAGCTTTATGTCGGACATAAATACCACACTAAACCTAAGACTGGTGGAAATGGGTACTGGCAGAATTATACTGAATAAACAGGTGAATGCAGTAATAGGAGCAAATGTGATACCGGTAATAGTCAACACAGCTATAGTTGCCGATGGGCACTATGTATTGATGCTAGGCAACGAAGTCGTCAGATACAATCCATTCAAGCTGGCATTGAGAAGATAAAGGGCCATTAAGAGTATAAAGCAAAAATCCCTGAAGGAGCAATCTTTCGGGATTTTTTCGTAAAAGATATTAGCAAATCAATTATGTTCGTGGCTTCTATTATTGCAATAATGACCATTATGACTAAAAAACAATTGTCTGTATTATCTATTCCTGTAATTGTTGGGGCCCTCGGTTTCTTCGTTGATGTTTACGATTTACTCTTATTTTCAATTGTCAGAAAACCCAGTCTCGAATCCTTTCATTTAAGCCCCGAAGCTGTGTTATCTCAGGGAGAATGGATCATCAGTTTACAAATGTTCGGGCTAATGATTGGTGGATTCTTCTGGGGAGTGATGGGCGATAAAAAAGGAAGACTCAGTGTATTGTTCGGATCTATCATATTATATTCTTTAGCCACCATCGCCAATGGTATGGCACAAAATGTTTTTCAATATAGTCTTGCCCGTTTCATAGCAGGTCTTGGCCTTGCGGGCGAGTTGGGCGCCAGTATTACCCTGGTTTGCGAGATGCTTCCTAAAGAGAAAAGAGGTATAGCTTCTTCTGTCATTGCCAGTATTGGTGTACTTGGAGCAATTTCAGCTTTCATAGTATATAAATCATGTAACGACTGGCGTATCTGTTATTATATCGGAGGTGTAATGGGACTTCTTTTATTGTTCTTAAGAATGGGTGTTTTTGAAAGTAGTATGTACACCGGATTATCAGATTCGGGTATTCCAAAAGGTAATGTATGGATGCTCTTCAACAATAAAAGCCGGTTCTTCCGCTATATGAAAGGTGTAGCTATTGGACTGCCTGTTTGGTACATCATCGGTATTCTGATAACCTTCTCCGATAAGTTTGGAAAAGAGTTGGGTGTGACGGAAATGATTGAACCAGGCAAAGCAATTCTATATCAGTATGTGGCATTATGTTTTGGTGATTTATCTGCAGGCATTCTCAGCAATATTATTAAAAGCAGAAGGAAAACTTTATTCATATTCTTTGGTATTTTGGCTTTGTTTATGTTTATGTACTTCACAATGCAGGACGGTACCGCAGATCGTATGTACTGGCTTTGTGCTGGTTTAGGCTTTGGGTCAGGTATCTCTGTACTGTATATTACCATGTCTGCCGAACAGTTTGGTACCAACCTGAGAGCCACCACGGCTATCTCTATTCCTAATGTAGTTCGTGGTTTTCTGCCCCTGATAATTCTTGTATTCAAAGGAATCAGAACTTTAACCGCCAACTATATCAGTGGTGGATGGATAACAGGAGTATTGTTTTTGTTACTGGCCATTGCTGCAGCTTTTTATACTAAAGAAACCTTTGGGAGGGAGATGGATTATTTAGAAGAATAACCCTCAGTTATACTTTCAGGATAATGCACTTTATGTAAAAATAATCCATGCGAAGGAGAGGTAAAGTCGGCTTTAGTGCAATCTTTTTGCAGGATGATTTCTTCAAACTGCTCAACAGTTATTTTTCCTGATGCTGTTTTCAGCATGGTAGCTACAAGCCCTCTTACCATGCCCCTTAAAAAACGGTTCCCTTTTACATGATACATTAAACCATTATCTTCCTTTATCCATTCTGAAATATGAATGCTGCACTGAAAATTATTAACCTGTGTATTCCTTTTACTGAAAGAAGTAAAGTCATTGTGTTTAAGCAGAATAGCGGCAGTTTCATTCAGCAAAGTCTCATTCAGCTTATAAGGATAATACCATGCATAATCTTCTAAGAAAGGATTCTTGCTTTGATAAATATGATAATGATATTCTCTTGCAATGGCATCAAACCGGCAATGGGCATCATCCTTCACAGGCATGATGTTCTTTATAACAATAGAGGAAGGAAGTATGGCATTCAGATGGTATATATCTTTAGAAGAGAATGTTCTGTCTGCATCAAAATGAAAGAAGTTCTGTGTGGCATGTACCCCTGCATCTGTTCTGGAGGAACCGGTAAGTTCAATTGTATGCTTGCAATAGATTAAAATGGCTTTCTCTACTTCCGACTGTATAGTTACAGCATTGTTTTGTATTTGAAATCCACTGTATCCCTTGCCTTTATAAGCAACTTCCAGAAAGTATCTACTCATTAAGGGCTAGTTATTCAGTAATGTTTTAAATGCCGCAACATTCTTGGGTTCACTCAGTTCTGCTTCCAGTGAAGAAAAGTTGGAGGAATCTTTAGTATTATTCTTCATGGCTTTAAAGAAACTAAGTTTATTCGTTTCATTAAGAAATAATGAACTGAGATACCTTATTTGTCGTACTTCCATTACTTTGTTGTTGCAGCCTTTTACAGCTACTGCAATCATATCCTCATCAGTTGATGCCGATGCCATGCTAAGTCTTAGTTTTCTGAATTCTTCTTCTGTTATTGCTTGCTTATCTTGTAGTGGTGCACTTGTGATGATAGTTCCTGTAGAAGTCTTTGTGGATTTTGGAATGGCAGCCATAGGAATATATATGGCAACAGTATCTATTCCATATTCTGTACTATCGGTAAATATTTTATCTATTCCGGTTGCTTGTTGTTTCTCCAGTATCAGTCTGATAGAACATGGTTTCTTTACATCTTCTGTTTTTGTAATTACAGGTTCTGCCTTATGTTCTACTAATGGTTCTGCAGTAACTAATGTATCCTTTTTATGTATCACTACAATAGAATCAGACTGTATATCTGAAACTGGCTCAGCCTTCTTTTCAACTATTGGTTGTACTGCTGTTAAAGTGTCGTTTTTATGAATAATAACAATGGAATCCTTCTTCTTTTCTACAACTGGTTCTACAACTACTACTGTTTTTGGTTGTTCCTTTATAACTATTACAGTATCTGTTTTTTTAATCTCCACATCAGCCACCTTTTTCGAAACGGCTATAGCAGAATCCATATTCGTCACAGTATTAATTGTAGTAAAGTTATTCAGGTCAAAAAGTTGCCAGTTATCACCCGACCTTTTTAATGAGTAACCTTTATCTTCTGCAATATCTAAAAGGAACTGTTGTTCAGGATACAGATTCCGGGCAAACCCAATGGTAATAATATGTTTACCCTGTGGTATCTGAGGCAGTATAATATATCCTTCAGGTGTAGAGCTGTTGTTTTTATGATTGAGTATTACATAAAAAGCAAGTTTCTTTTCACTTTGTATATAAATGAAGTTTTTACTTTGACCATAGAATGTCAGAGGTATACTGAACAATACAATGATTAATACAATGATTCTTTTTATTAAATACATTTTGTTTTTTTGAAGCATACAAATATAATAGAAACAGATTTGTTCATTTATTAATGATAAGAATAGACCGATATTATACAAAACCAGTCAACAAATAAACACGAACTTTTTAATAACGATAAACAATAAAATAAACTATCTCTTTTCTTTTAATATATTCCACCAGGTTCCCTCCTCCACAGATTATAAAAACCTCCCTAAACTTGTATTATATCTCCTTTTCACCTTTCTCCTCAGTCTGTATTCCTCCTGACTCCTATCTCCTGACTCCTATCTCCTATCTCCTATCTCCTTACTCCTCATTGTCAGGCGTTTCCTGCAAATTATCCTTTTCACTACCTCTCTTTAGTTTTACCTTAGGGTTTGCCTGTGTTCCGGTAACACTGAATGGAATACCAAATATTCCCAAAGGAGGTAATCCAACCCTTCCTTTCAGATTATATCTGCCATCCAGACTTACCTGACCTTCAAACCTTGGCCTGAAGCCCATTATCTTCATTTTAGTCCTCTGAATAGTGATAATATTATTGGCAATAGTAGTCTTTATATCCACTTTATGCAGACTGGGATCAGTCAGACTATCCTTGCCGGTTTCTTTACTCACAGTATTCATCAGTCTCAATCCCTTCAGTTTTACATTGGCAAGCGACAAGGTTCCTCCACCTTTCAGCGATGGCATGATGGGTTGCATATTCTCATCCAGTCTTCCCGATAACTGATAATCCAGCGATACTATTCCCTGAACATTCTTTGCCGATGTCATGGTTTGTTGCAGCATTGTTATCTGATTGTAAGCCTTTCTGATATCGAAATTCTGTGCATTAATATGATAGTCAAACAATGCCTTATTAGGACTCTTGCTCTGATAGGTAGCATCCATCACTACCGGTGCTCCTGCAATTGTAAATCCGCTCTTGATCATTTTAAGTACACCACTATCTACTGTCATCTGTCCTTTTATACTGTCTATCCTCAATCCGTTATAAGTAGCATTTTTGATATTAGCCGTAAAGTTCATTGAAAGGTTCGATGGTATAATCACTACACCCTTTTGAGCAGGTTTTGCGGAATCTATCTTTTCAGAACCTTTAGAAGATGTATCAGCAAAAGCCATAAATTCATCAATGTTCAGATGATTACTCTTCAGGTCAAATTGTCCTTTAAGAGAAGCCTTATCTTTCAGTGCATAATTGATCACATTGTTCAGATAACCATTCAGTTGAAAATCCGATGAACCATAGTTGGCATGAAATTTATCGAACATCATTTTATCCTGATCAAAATGGAAATTACCATCCTTTATCAGGAATGGTTTTGGAAACATATCCGATACCAGCGACAGGTCTTTGACCGACAAAGTGCCTTCATTAAACAGTTTCTCATAATGCCCGTTTGTAGCATCGCTTTGCAGACCTCGCATCGAAAGATCTGCTTTTATCAATCCCTTCAGATCGTATCCCTTTATAGCGAATACTTTATATATCTTACCAATATCCATCGTTCCTTCCGAGCTGATGTTATACTTTATATCCGATAGGTTCTTAATATCGGCCTTAATAGTAAAAGGCTGATCTTCAAACACAAAAGAAATAGGTAATACCGAAATAGTTACATCTTTGGGCGAACTGCTTTTGCTTACTACATTCGCCGAAATCTGTATCTTCTCTATCGCACTCGGATAATACTTGGTCTGCACCGATCCATCCTTCAGGTTAAAGCTTGCATTCACCACAGGATAAATCTTCTTCTTCATATCAAATACACCCTTCGATTGAATATCAGTCACCAGATTGCCACTCAACTTCATATAAAAGTCCAGAGGATAAACCTGCGATATATCAGCCAGGTTAAACACCGATTTCAGGTCGGCATCCACTACAAAAGCATCACCACCCTTCATCCTGATGAACCCCTTAATATAGTTCTCCAGTATATTGGCATTTATCTGCTGCATATCCACTTCTGTGTGTTTGTAATTTCCATCCTTACACGAAGCATTCAGATTAAAACTCACATGTTCAACAGCCTTTGGCAGCATCTTTATCTTAAAGTAACCATCAGTCATTGCCGATGTGAAATTAAAAGTTGGTATACTTGCAATCACTGTATCGGTCTTCCTCAATCCATCAGGAACTACTTTAGTAAAATACTTCCCATCAGCAGTCA
>Ga0364886_10453_pt2 | contig 13785 bp, 14 predicted proteins | sample ExccelJu500001D3_4_FD_206926 | JGI IMG/M metagenome (GOLD analysis project Ga0364886, IMG submission 206926) | Enriched cells from Trout Bog Lake Hypolimnion, Wisconsin, USA - BchlTB.July23.5000.01.D3 | ecosystem: Environmental > Aquatic > Freshwater > Lake > Hypolimnion/Profundal zone | place... | reverse complement strand
ACTGCTCGACCTCGATGATCTCGGCGTTGAGGCGGCCTCTATCTACTACTGGTTCGCCATCTGACGATTCGTTGGTATCCAGATCGGTTACGGATTCGTCGAGTAGATCGTCGTCCTGCAGATCGTCGCCGGCAATGATCCGGTCAACGAGATCCTCCGGCGGAAGGCCATCGCGCAGTGCGATCAGCCTATCGCGCACCGTCTCCAGGGTTCCCGCGATGGCGTGCGATGAGGAGGCAAGGATTTTGCGCAGGCGCAGGGTGATGAGCACCCGCTGACGGGCCGGGATGCTGAAGGTATCTGACCTCTGAAGGAACGACGAGACCGCCTCGTACAGTTTGTGCTCGTCGTCTGTCGGACGGAAGGTACGGGTGATCGATTTGCGCTGCGTGTACTGCACATACTCAAGGACATCTTTGCGGAGGGTGCGCTTACAGAATCCGGTGAGTCTGGACCGCAGATCCTTGAGGTCGGCATCTGCGCCGGTGTAGAGCGTGCGAAAGGCGGAGGGCTCGCCGAAATAGTACTCGTCGATCAGCGTTGAGATGCCATATAGCTCCATCAGCGAATTCTGTAAGGGGGTTGCCGTTAGAAGGATCTTGCGGCGGTCTTCCAGAGCCCATCGGATCGCCTGTCCGGTTCTATTTCCGGGCTGGTGGGCGTTACGCAGTTTGTGCACCTCATCGACAACCGCGAGGTTCCAACCTACTGCGCGGACGGCATCCTTCATGGCGGCAGCAAAGTTCATCGAGCAGATGACGATTCGGTCTGTATCAAATGGGTTCGACTCGCCCGTGCGCAGCGCAATGTTGTACGATCGCCTGTCGAGTATCACCGACGGCAGGTTGAACTTCTCTTCAAGCTCGATAGCCCACTGTTTGCGAATGGATGCCGGGCAGATGATGATGAGACGGCGCTTTCGCTCGGCCCAGTACTGGCAGAGAACAAGAGCCGCCTCGATGGTTTTGCCAAGACCGACCTCATCGGCCAGGAGTACACCCTTTGCAACCGGTGACCGCAGCGCAAACAGCGCCGCCTCAATCTGGTGCGGATTCAGGTCGACGTTGGCATCGAACAGCGCCATGGAGAGGCGACCGGGTCCGCCCTCGGCTACCAGCCGGGTTAGATCGTGCGCGTAGTATTTTGCGTGGTAGGGGGTTAGCATCGGTTGTCGGGTATTTGGTAATCGGTATTGGGTATTCCGAGCCAGCGAAATCTGGACTGAGACGACAATTAGGACGGAAATAGCTTATCGCGAGCGGATGGTAAGGGTTAATAGATTTGCATCGCGTTGACACGGTAAGGTGTTCGCCAGGCGTGGTTAGGACTCCTGCCAGGTACTCGGGCAGTAACCGCGAGGCAGCGCATCCAGCGAGAAGAACGCCGTCGCAATCCGCAGCCGCTCGCCAGTCGCGCACATCAACTGCAGCCCATTCAGCAGCGTATTTCCATCCCGACTATCGATAATGCAGGCGTCTGGCACAGACTCTGCTCCCAATCAAGCTCAACACGCACAGACAACCGCATATCAATCTTACCGCACACAAGATGAGAGATACAAGATAAGAGACGGGTCGTCCTTTAATGGTCCACAGCCGAACTACGATGTCGGAGCAGAATGGGACTGATAGTCTCCCGCATATTAGGCAGGGGCGCAACCATGGCAAGGTGTACAAGGACTGGCACCAGCCGGTGAGGGAAACCGACATAACACCGAGTGAGTTCGATGCTTGTGAATCGGAGATGGCTGATACTCGCGCTATCCGGCGTGCAATTGCTCAGGACGGCGAGGCTTGAAATCTGCAGTATTGGATCCTCTCCTGTAGGTATTGCCGCACTTTAACTTTGGTTTGGAGACAGCATCGATTCTCTTGCCATCGTCGACTGCAAGCATCGGTACGTCACCTGCATCTGTTGGTACTTGCAGCGCATCCCCATACGAGGCGGGGTAGAGGACACATGCGTCCAAAACCGAAACGTACATTGGTAAAGTTCCAGGCTCTCGGTTTCGGCGACAAGTTCCTCCATACACCTACACGCCTTGAATGAACTCTTAGCAAAGCCATGAACTCTTCGCTTTATGTGGTGCACAACAAAAGCTGATTATGTGGTATTCGCAGTTATGTGTAGTCCGCTCCGCTCGCGTGCGGAGAATGCACCAGTACCTCTCGTCTTGCCAATCTCGCACGGATCCAACCTCACAGCCACAACGCAGGGAGACTCGGTGATCGGTCGTCCGGCGGGACTGAGATGCCAGCGGTCCGGACGTGATATAATGTGGATAATGAAACAACTGGAGGTCATGGCGCGATGCATAACGTGATGGAGGGCACCTGGGAAGAGCTATCTATCCATGCCGGATCATTTGGCGGAAAAAGGTTACGGCTCACGATAGTTGATGCCGATACAGTAACGCCTGCATACCAAACAGAATCTGCACGAATAGCCGCCATACGTGCAGGAATAGGCAAATTTGCAGACCCAACTCGTACAACATTAGCAAGCGACGATCTGCGGTACGAGCGGCAGTGCGATGAGATGAAGTACAACCAGTCTGACGAGGGTAAGGTGAAGTGAGCTATGTTCTCGATGCCGGAGCCATGATCGCTTACCTCGACGGAGAACCCGGCGCCTCTGTAACTGCCAGTATCCTGATCAACAACGCCCACCAGTGCTACGCTCACGCCATCAATTTGGCCGAGATTTATTACGTCAACTTTCGGCGAGGCGGCCAATTACAGGCCGAGAATGCGATCCAAACGCTGTTGAGTGTGGGAGTAATTCCCAGTGAGGATATGGATTCCAGCTTCTGGAAGCAGATTGGCGCTATCAAGGGAATGCACGCATTGTCCTTACCGGATGCTTTTTGCATTGCTCTAGCTATGCGGCTTGGCGCAACGGTCGCGACGACAGATCACAACGAGTTCGATCCCCTCGTACCGGTTGGGTATTGCCCTATCGTGTTTATCCGGTAGGCACTCTGGCCAAATCTCACCGCCACAACGCCGCACTGGGCTTGGCAGTCAAACTTGCGTATGGACCGGAAACCCTGATAACAGATAAGTTGCGAGACGCTGCCGGCTAAATATCGCGGTAATTGAAGTGTAGTATAATCAATACAATTGTGAGCCCTGACCCGAGTAGAGCCGCTGTAAGTACGGAGATGAATAATGGCGGTGCGGATCCCTTGCTTTCTGTCTGCAAACCGATACCCGCTTGAATGAACTCTTAGCAAAACCATGAACTCTTAGCAATCCTGAACTCTTAGTTAAGGTCGCCATCAGACCGATCCGTCCTGGGCACGAGGGATGCAGGGTTCACAGGCATTAGGGTTCATACGGTGCGCACGGTTCATAGGATGAGGCGTTTAAAGCAGCACGCGTAAAAAGCAAAATGTTGGCGATTTTGTGCTACGTTTTTCACTTGCGCTACTTCGAAGTGGCGGCCTAGCAGATGAGCGCATTTACTGTTCCCTGTTCCCTGTCACCTGTTCCCTCTTCCCTCGTCCCTTCTTTCATGCTACTCGCACGCACCAGTGTAGCCTGGATAGCAAACGGCTGTCATAAACAGTGTATAAGAACTGTGGGCGCAAAGCTCTGGATCAGGACAACAACCGATGAAAAGACCTGCCGTACTCATAACTCTCGTGCTATTGGCTGCTCTGGTAGCACTATCGGCCAGTGCGCAAAAGCCCATTCCGGAGCGACTTCAGTGGTGGGCGGATGCCCGATTCGGGATGTTCATCCACTGGGGGCCAATAAGCAGGAAAGCAGCGGAGATTAGCTGGTCGCGTGCAAATACCAATCCGAAATGCCCCAACAACGGTCCCATATCAGCGGCGGAGTACGACAACCTGTACAAAGAGTTCAACCCTGTTGATTTCAACGCCAGGGAGTGGGTGCGCACGGCGAAGGCTGCGGGAATGAAGTACATGGTGCTTACGGCCAAGCACTGCGATGGCTTTCTGCTCTGGAACTCGAAAGTCTCTGATTACAACATCATGCACACACCGTTCAAACGTGATGTGTGCGGCGAACTGGCGAAGGCCGCCCACGAAGCGGGCATGAGGATTGGCTGGTACTTCTCTCCGATGGATTGGAAAGACCCCGATTGCCGTAATGCGAGCAATGCCGAATTCGTGAAGCGCATGCAGGCAGAAATAGCGGAGCTACTTACAAACTATGGCAAGATCGACCTGATATGGTTCGACTATGATGGCCGAGAAGTGCCCTGGGATCAGGCCAACACCTACGCGCTGGTTAAACGGCTGCAGCCGGAGATCATCATCGACAATCGTCTGGATCTGGGGCCGAACGCGAACGCCGGGTCGCCGGAATCGGTGGGGCCCAATGCCGACTACTTCACGCCGGAGCAGTGGATTGGCGGCTATCAGGACCAGACTCCATGGGAATCTTGCATGACTCTTTCCCGCAAGAATCAGTGGGCGTGGGGTGGAGCGGATGATGGCGTAAAGCCGCTCAGCTCCTGCCTGGAGATGCTCATTGGCTGTGCCGGCGGTGATGGCAACGTGCTGCTTAACACCGGGCCGATGCCGACCGGGAAGATCGCGCCGGACCATGTATCCCGCTTGAAAGAGATTGGCAAATGGATGGCCAGGTACGGAGAGAGTATTAAGGGAACCCGTGGCGGGCCATACAAGCCGGGAGAGTACGGCTCCTGCACCCGGCGAGAAAACCGAATCTATCTTCATATCCGCAACTGGTCTGGCGACGCAATCAAGCTGCCTCCCCTAAGCGCCACTGTTGTGGGCAGTCGCGCTCTAACAGGCGGTTCCGTAAAGGTAACCCAGACACCACGCCAACTGGAGATATCTCTGCCGGCAAAGAACCAGAAGGAAACGGATACCATTATTGCCCTGGATCTGGACCGATCCGCGCTGAGCATTGCTCCAATCGATGTGCTTGCTCCGGTCTCACTCGCCACCGGCGCTGTCGCCTCCGCCTCGAATGTATTCCAGAAGATGCCCGAATATAGCCCGGAAAAAGCGATCGATGGCCGTTCCGACACGCGTTGGGCAACAGATGGCGGCACGGATTCGGCCTGGCTGCAGGTAGATTTCGGCAAACCCACAACGTTTGAACGCGTAGTGATAGTGCAGGCCTTTCCCGAACTAAAAAGGGTGCGGAAGTACGCCATAGAGTACTGGGATAACGGCAAGTGGAGTGTCTGCTACAGCGGGACCTTGCTGCCTGCCAGGCTCTCGGCGGCCTTCAAACCTGTTACATCCCAGAAGATCCGGCTTAATATTCTGGAGTCTACAGAGGGTCCCACCATCTGGGAACTCAAGGTGTATTAACCTCTGTATGCTATACTTTGAACATTATGAAACACTATATTTCACTTATATTTGATACGCTTCACGCGTTGGCGCTCTCATTGTGGATTGGAGTTGAGGCGTCGACCTTGATACTGATCGGCGTTGGCGGCGTGCCTCACCTGCTTCTGATGCGCAGCGATGCATTGATGGAGATCTCCGGCTTTGTTGTAGTAGGCCTTCAGTTCCTCACGCGGCGCCGGTATCAGCAGAACCGCACCCTGTTTGTGGGCGATGGAATTCGTCACCTTCTCACCTTTGCAGCCTTGCTGTTTATGGAGTACGTAAAACTAAACGTCCACATGAAATACAAAGCTATCAGTGCGGCCCCCGGGCAGTTGGAGCTATCGCTGGCAGCGCTCCAGATTCTGATTCTGACCGCTGTATCCGGCTTCACTATCTGGCTGCAGTCGCCCCATGCACTGGCGTTCGCTGCAACCATGAATGCGGCACGACCCAGAGCCGTGGTCAATTCTCAGAACGCCGTCAAGCCCGTCCGGCCCGTTCAACCGCCGGGTAAGAAGGGCGCCAAGAGGTGACCGCGCCATCCGGTGGAAGCAGCGGCCAGTCCTACAATCGGCGTCGCGCAGACGCTCTCACCGACAGGCGCCTGCTGATTGCGCGATTCCTGGAATATCTGCCCTCTGTCGGCGGCGGCATCACTCTGGCCGGTACAATCGTGCTTCTGGGCGCCTTCAGCTATCTGGCGCGGTCGCACAAAGTTCGGCTTGAACAACGAGCTCTTACCACTCCCGCTCAGCATGGAACCGCACTGGTCACTCGAATTGATTGGGTGGGCAATAAGTATAATAGGATTGCTTACTGCTACCGGATTGACTTCAAGGTGAACGGTACGATTGTGAGTGTGTACGTTTCACAAGAGCAAATGGCCAAGCTGGCAAGAACCCATGTCGGCGACACGGTAGGTGTCACCTATCACACGCTGCCCGGAGTGATCACCGTTGTGGACGACTGGGAGCCGCCGGCTGTAAAGATGCCGATCCATGGGCGGTAAACCGCCAACTCGGTTCATGCTGCACGGAATGGAGACCGGATGAGCACTGCTAACTACACACGTCCGCCAAGAGCGCCCTTCGCCGACGTTTTGGAGCGTGAGCTATTGGCGATACTGGGTCCGGATGGCGTCCTTACTTCAGACGCCGATCTGCGCGCCTACGACTGCGACGCCTACTCGCCCGAAAAACGCTTTCCGGATGCAGTAGCCCTGCCGACCACCACGGAGCAGGTGGCGAAGATAGTGAAGCTGTGCAATCGGCTGAACGTACCCTTCACCCCGCGCGGAGCCGGCACCGGCCTTTCTGGCGGAGCCACCGCAATAACTGGCGGACTGATTATCTCCCTGATACGCATGAACCAGATCCTGCAAGTCGACGTTCTGAACCGGCGAATGAGGGCGCAGTCCGGCTGCGTTAACGTCTATCTTACGAAGGCTGTGAAGACGGACGCGCTGCACTACGCCCCGGACCCTTCTAGCCAGGGCGCATGCACGGTAGGCGGCAACGTGGCCGAGAACTCTGGGGGGCCGCATACGCTCAAGTATGGCGTAACAACCAACCACATTCTGGGATTGGAGATGGTTCTGCCGGATGGCGAGATTGTTGAGCTTGGCGGAATGGCGGAAGACTCTCCCGGCTACGATCTGGTGGGAATCGTGGTTGGGTCCGAAGGCACCACCGGGATTGTAACCGAGGTGACAGTTCGCCTTACGCCTTTGCCGCAGTCGATTCGAACCCTGCTCGCTGTGTTTGAGACGGTGGATCAGGCGACGCAGACCGTCTCCGAGATCATCGCATCCGGTGCGCTGCCTGCTGCTCTCGAATTGATAGATACTTTCATCATCAAAGCTTGCGAAGATGCGTTTCATCTCGGTTTCCCGCTCGACGCCGAGGCCGTGTTGATTATCGAGGTGGATGGGCTGGAGGTCGGCCTGGACGAGGAGGCGCGGCGCGTGCGCGCTATAGCCGAAAAGCACGGAGCGCGCGAGGTGCGCCAGGCAAAGACGGATCTGGAGCGTGCCCTGCTGTGGAAAGCTCGCAAACAGGCATTTGGCGCTCTGGGCCGCCTGGGGAAGAGCATGGTTACGCACGACGGAGTTATCCCCCGCACAAAGCTGCCTGAGGTGCTGCGCGAGGTGCGCGCCATAGCGGCAAGGCATGGACTGGAAGTAGGCAATGTGTTTCACGCCGGCGATGGCAACCTGCATCCCAACCTGATGTTTGATGAACGCGATAGCGAACAGGTGAAGAATGTGATGCATGCGGGAGAGGAGATACTGAAGTTGTGCGTAGATGTCGGCGGATCGGTTACGGGCGAGCACGGCATAGGCGTTGAGAAGATGCATGCGCTCACGTGGCAGTTCTCCGAGGCCGATCTGAAGTTGATGGCGCAACTGAAATCGGTGTTCAACACCAATGAGCTGTGCAATCCCGGTAAGATCTTCCCCACCTCGAAGCGCTGCTGGGAGACCACTGCGGGACCGATTATGGTGAAGGCAGCGGGCAGAGGCGTCGCGGTCTGATGCAGCGTGAAGCTGGTATAGACGAGGAGACAATCTTCGCTACTGGGGTTGCGGTCGGGGCGTGGAGTTGCATTGCAGCTTCGGTCCGTGGCGTTGGCCACATCAAAGTCGGCCTGCCGTGTCAGGATGCGCACGCGTGGCGACTGCTGGCGCCGGATGTGATTGGAGTCGCCGTTGCCGATGGCGCCGGATCGGCGCAGTTGAGCGAAATTGGTGCTAGAATCGCAGCGGACTCGGCGCTCAACGCGATCCAGACCTCATTGAATTCGAAGGGTTTGCGGGACGATGATTCCTGGCTAGATCTCTTACGCAGCGCGATGCTGTGCGCTCTATCGAGTGTGGAGGCCGAGGCGGCGCAGCGCAATGTTGAGGCAAAGGAGCTTGCTGCCACACTTATCCTGGTAGTTGCCACGCCCGATATCCTCTGCGCCCTCCAGATCGGCGACGGGGCAGTTGTCCAGCGGCTTCGTGTTCAGGACAATGAGCCCGAGGCTCTGGCTGCCATAACCTCACCGGGCCACGGCGAGTATATTAACGAGACCACTTTCTTAACCTCTATCGAAGCCATAGATACCGCCCAGAGCGTTGTGCAGCATGGCGAAACCGCAGGCTTCGCGATATTTACCGATGGACTTCAGGAGATAGCGCTCACCTCACCCGGGTACAGTGCCCACGGTCCCTTCTTCCAGCCCCTGTTTCGATTTGCAGAAACGGCGACCGACCACTTCCAGGCGGAAGCCGAACTCGCCGCCTTCCTGCAGTCACCGAGATTTGCTGAGCGAACCGATGACGATCTGACACTTGTGCTCGCCACTCTTTCGCGGTAAACCGGTGATGCAGCTACTACGTCACTCCAACAACCGCCCCCTCTCCTTTGACGACAGCCAGAAGATTGGCAGCGGAGGCGAGGGAGTCATCTACACCGTTCAGGGTGACCGCAGGCTGGTGGCCAAGGTGTATCACAAGCCGGGTGAGGAGCAGGAACAGAAGCTGCTCACGATGTTCCGCAGTCCACCGGACGACCCCATGAGATCCCAGGGGCACGCCTCTATCGCCTGGCCGGTGGATCTGCTGCGTGCGGGGGATGGTAAGGGGTCGGTTGTTGGTTTCCTGATGCCGCGCGCCGTCAGCATGTTCAGCGTGATAGACCTGTTTGTGCCCAAATCCCGATTGGACAACTGCCCGCTCTTCAACTACCAGTATCTTCACCGTGCCGCGCGCAATATCTGCGCCTCGATTGCAGCGCTACACGCATCAGGCTACGTTGTCGGCGATATCAATGAATCGAATATCCTGGTGGCCACATCAGCGCTCGTTACACTTGTAGATACCGACTCGTTCCAGGTGCGCGAGAAGGGCAGCCGTAGAGTGTTTCGATGTGGCGTAGGTAAGGCGGAGTTCACTCCTCCCGAGCTCCAGAGCAAGAGCCTCCGGGAGATCGACCGGATCCCGGAGCACGACCTCTTCGGGCTTGCTGTCCTTGTGTTTCAGCTTCTGATGGAGGGCACGCATCCGTTCGCTGGCCAGTTCAAAGGCTCGGGTGAGCCGCCGGGAATCGTCCAGCGGATCGAGAGCGGAAGCTTCCCGTTCGGATCCAAACCGGGCCAGTTTGCCCCTCCGCCGATTGCGCCAGACTTTGGGATACTGGACCCAGAGCTTCGCGACCTGATGCTGCGCTGTTTTGAGCAAGGACACATTCAGCCTGCGAAACGGCCGACCGCCATGGAGTGGTTCAGGGCGCTGGACCGGGCGGAGAACAGTCTGAAATCGTGCAGGCTCAATGCGCAGCATCGGTATGGGGAGCATCTGAAGAGTTGCCCGTGGTGCGCCCGGTCGGCGGCGCTTGGCGGCAGGGACTACTTTCCATCTCTCAAAGCCGTGAAAAGTGGAACGCATCTTGCGCCCCCTCCACCACGCCAGAGCGCGCTGCCAGCGCTCGACTCAAAGGTGGGTGCTCCTCCTCCCTCCTTGCCGAAGAGATCGCACAGAGCACGCAGAACAATTACTCGATCTAGACCGGCGTGGATCGTAAATGCTGCTGCAAAGTGGGAGGATTGGGCTCGCCTGCATCCAGGCTGGCATACGGCAGCATGCGCCGCCATTGGCGGGCTGAGTCTGGGCGGTGTACGCAGCCTGATAGCGATTTCGGCTCATTCGTCCAACGGGTGGTTGGTGTCTCTGTCGGGCTTAACGAGGGTTGGGCACCTGGGGCTTTGCGTAGCTGCCGGCGTAGTTGCCGTCGGAGTTTCGGCTATGGGATACTGGATACGGGGTGTCTGCAGGAAACCTTGAAGCGCGATCATCTGTATTGGTTGAGATCTGGTTACAGGATCAGCGAAACTGCAGGCAGGAGATAGGTACGAGTGGAAGATCTAATCGGGATAATAATACTCGTAATCGGCGCCATCGGCGGACTGGTTGTGGGCGGCCTGGCAACAATACGCCTTGTGGATCTAATGGCGTGTTCTGTCTCCTGGCTGGGAGGCACACCTATTTTGGGATGGGGGCTGCTTGGCGTGATTGCAGGAGGGTTCTACGGCCTGATCAAGTGGCTAAAAGCGGGAAGCCGCACCACGGAACTTCGTCGTGCGTTTATCGGCGGCGGGTTGTTGATCGCAGTTCTGGCTATCGCCGGGCTGGCATCTGATGCAGGAAGAGTGTTGATCGGCAGGTGAGAACATCTGTCTTATATTGAGGTGTTGCAGCTTATGCTGTTTATTGCCGGGTAGACTCGTTGTATGTCAGTAATACTAAATCCAGACATTGAGTTGCAAGTCGCCGAATATATCACAGATCAGTTTCCGCGCCTGTCAATTGGCGAAATCCGATTTGTCGGCAATGGTTCGTGTAATGTGGTTTTTGCAGCCCTTACAGCCGATGGTGAAATTGTGGTGCGTATGGTTGACCGCCGTTTGCGTGCCGGTGAACACATCAAAGAGGCCTGGTGTATTAAGATGGCCTTAGCTTGCGGGGTTTCGGGCCCTGGCGTACTGGCGGTCGGCGCTCGGGACAATACCTCCTATATGATTCAAGAGTTTGTCGATGGCGTTCGAGGCGATGCGGGATCCATCGACCAGCAGGCGGTCTGGCGCAGGTTAGGGCAGTATGCCCGTCTAATACATGCTATCGACACGTCAACATACCCCGAAGCCGAAGATAGTGACCGGGGTTGGGCAGCCAGGAAGTGGCAGCGCTATGTGACGTATGGCATCGATAGCCTGACTCCGGACGACCGGCTCATCGAACTCGGAGTATATTCGCTTGCCGATCAGGGCGAAATTCGGTCCATCTTCGAACGGCTGCAGCGCCAACAGTTTGCATTCGGGCTTTGCCATGGAGACCTCTCCGAATGGAACACCATCGTCGGGCCAGACGGAACGGTATCGCTGATCGACTGGGGCTGCGCGAGCGTGGGGATAGTGCCTCATGTGGATATCTCCAGCATCTTCCGATGGATGCGGGAGGACGATCCCCACTTCACCGCTTTTCTCAATGGCTATGGGATGTCGCGACCGGAGTTTGACGGTATCCTGCAGCAGATTTACGACTACAGGCTGTTGGAATCGTTTGACCTGGTTCGATGGAGCATCGATAGGCGGCCGGATGAGTTAGACGATTACACGTCTCGCGCTAAGGAGACGTGGGAGCTGTATGGTAGAAAGAGTTGACTCAAGTGGAGGGTATGGGCGATGGGGAAAGTAAATAACCTGTTGTGCTTTGCACTGCTGGTAATTCCTTGCTTCGCGGGAACCGATGCGCAATGCGCACCCGGCGCACTTCAGGCGGATGCAAAGAGCCAGGAGGAGAGGATTATGGAGCGGTCGCTATTGAACGCCGGCGATTCGGCAAGGCTTCAGCATCTGTTTGCTAAGGCGCGCAAGGGTGAAAAAGTGACCCTTGCGGTAATAGGCGGTTCTATAACCGCCGGCGCTGCTGCCTCGAAACCGGAACTGCGGTACGGCGATCGGATCGCCGCCTGGTGGCGGCAGCAGTTTCCGAAATGCACCGTCGAGTTTGTGAACGCAGGCATCGGTGCGACGGGCTCAAACTACGGAGCGCTGCGCGCCTCGCGAGATCTGCTGAACCACCATCCGGATTTCGTAGTGGTAGAGTATGCGGTCAACGATCCGAACCTGCAGGCTTTTGCTATTACCCTTGAAGGACTGCTCCGCCAGATACTGAATCAACCTCAGAAGCCCGCCGTGATGATGGTCTTTATGATGACCGCCGCCGGCAACAACGCGCAGGAGTGGCACAGCAAGGTGGGGCTACACTATGGTATCCCGATGGTAAGCTACAGAGATGCGTTGTGGCCAGAGATCTTCGGCAAGCAGATGGCGGGCAGCGATGTGTTTGCAGATGAGGTCCATCCGAACGACCGCGGCCATGGCTACGTGGCAGCATTTGTTACGCACTACATGGAGACGGTTCTTAAGACAAAAGGCGGACGTTTGCCTGCGATAAAGCCAATCCCCGCGCCGCTACTATCGGATCTGTACGAGCACACGCATCTATACTACGGCAAGGATTTGCAGCCGACATCAAACCAGGGATGGGTGTTCGATGCTCCAGGTCAGGTCTGGTTCTCCGAGACGCCGGGCAGCGTGTTCGAGGCCGACGTTGAGGGGCGTGAGGTCAATGTGCTGGCGTTTAGAATTAAAGGCGCCATGGGGCATGCGAAGGTACAGGTAGATTCCCAGCCGCCGGTAGTGCTGGAGGCATGGTTCGACGCCACCTGGGGCGGCTACACCTTTACAGAGCCGGTAGCCCACCATCTTCCTGCCGGCAAGCATCACGTCCGTATTGAGCTTCTGGAGGAGAAAGCGGCAGGCAGCACCGGGCATGGGTTCAAGGTTTTCGGGCTGGGAACCGCTGGAGAATAGGCGACCGGTAAGGGAAGTGGGCAGAACGGTTCCTTTCCCATATTACATCTTTGAAGGGCACGATGATTACATAGCGAAACAACGGCAGAAACGCAGGCGAAAGGGGTGGTAGCCTTCGCCCCCGTTGGCGTTAGGAGATTGTATTATGATATAATCTACCTGGAGGTGAGCCATGAGTGACATTGTAACTCAACAGGTTCCAGTATCAGACGCAGAAAACGAAGCGACGATGCGAGCATTGTTTGCCGAGATGAGTCGCCTAGAAGAGCAAATGGAGAGAGACCGCGCGGAGATCGAGCGAATTAGAACCGAAAATGAGGCGATTAAAGCTTCTACTGAAGCAAAATTAATTCGCCTCGAAGAGCATTTAAGCACCCTGACGAGAGCGAACTGACAGTATGTGGAAGCATATAATAGAGTTTAGTCAGCGGCTGATTTCATTGATGAATCGCGTGCGGAAGCTGGAAGAGGATGGCAGGGATTTAAGGCAGGAGCTTAAGGACCCAAAATCAAAAGGTTGAGCGCCTCACCGATGTTGTTCAGCGCCTAGCTTACGAAATTCAGCGTGACCGCGAAAACTCTTCTTCTGAGAATAAAAAATTATTGCTGGAGATCGAAAACCGATTTCTTCGTTTTGGACATGGTTTACCGCCCGGCGACAAGAGGGATGGCGGCAAGAAGTAGCTTTCTACCCGCGACCTTCACGCCACACGCAATCAGATGATGGCGGTCCAGGGTGCGCGTACTGGCGCTTTTCGAATTCACAATAATGGCCGAAGTCGAGAATTTGATTAGCCAGCTTAATTAGCCGCACCCATCAGCTACTAGTGACCAGCACCGTTGAACCACGATCACTACTTTCCCGCATTTGCCGCATGGACAACGAGCCAGGCTCCTCGCAATCCTCTTCTACGGGCAGGCTCGCAGTCCGCAACAACTCCTCCGACCCGACTTCCCCTGTGGATTGAACAGGGCGCAGTAGAGTCTCTGGCGGTTCCGTAGATGCTGACGAAGCGCGCAGCAGTGTC
>Ga0364886_10650_pt1 | contig 13887 bp, 9 predicted proteins | sample ExccelJu500001D3_4_FD_206926 | JGI IMG/M metagenome (GOLD analysis project Ga0364886, IMG submission 206926) | Enriched cells from Trout Bog Lake Hypolimnion, Wisconsin, USA - BchlTB.July23.5000.01.D3 | ecosystem: Environmental > Aquatic > Freshwater > Lake > Hypolimnion/Profundal zone | place... | reverse complement strand
GTTACAGTTATAAGTTTGAAAAATATGTTTCACTTTTAAAAAGAGAAGGGTTTGAAGTATTGGCATTCGATGCCCCCGCACATGGATTAAGCGACGGCAAAAGGATCAATGCACTACTATATAGAGATATGATTTTTCAGATAGAAAAAAATTATGGCGCTTTGTTCGGCATCATGGCACATTCATTAGGCGGATTATCGGCAGCTTTGGCTGCTGAAAAAATAACAAGCCTTCAAAAATTAGTTTTAATTGCTCCTGCGGCCGAAACCAACCGGGCTGTTAATAATTTTTTTACGCTCACACGATTGAATCAATCCATCAAAAAGGATTTTGTACAGTTACTGACTGAATTGGCAGGCCAGCCGATCTCCTATTTTTCTGTCGGAAGAGCATTACATACAATTAGCGCAAAAACGCTCTGGGTGCACGATATAGAAGATGCCATCTGTTCATTTGATGATGTTGTTCCGGTACAATCAATCTTCCGTTAGTGCAATTTTACATCACAAAAGGGCTTGGCCACAGCCGTATTTATAAAGAGCATAAGGTTGCCAAAGAGATCGTTTCCTTCTTTACCTCGGCGTAAGATATTTTGAAATTTGGCAGTTTGAACTAATATTGCAGTTGCCGAAACATATTTCAACTGATGGAATGTGTGATTAGTCCTTGAGAAAAATGAAAGGTAAATCAAGCAAAAAATGTAATCCAAACGCCGAAAAATAATATTACAACTATAGAATGGCTAAAAATTTATTAATTGTTGAGTCCCCTGCAAAAGCAAAAACAATTGAAAAGATACTCGGAAGCAATTTCGAAGTAAGGAGTTGTTACGGGCATATACGTGATCTGGAAAAGGACGATATGGGCATTGACGTAAATAATAATTATACGCCACGCTATATGGTTCCTGATGATAAAGCTAAAGTGGTTAAAGAATTGAAACAATTAGCAAAAAAAGCGGATGAGGTTTGGCTCGCATCAGATGAGGACCGTGAAGGAGAAAGCATCAGTTGGCATTTGGCTGAAGTGCTGGGATTGGATCCTTCAACAACAAAAAGAATTGTTTTTCATGAGATCACTGCACCTGCCATCAGAAAGGCAGTGGATAATCCGAGAAAGATTGATATGAATCTGGTGAATGCACAGCAGGCAAGGCGTGTGTTGGATAGATTAGTGGGATTTGAATTAAGTCCGGTCCTATGGAGAAAGATAGGTATGCAACGCAGCTTAAGTGCAGGCCGTGTTCAAAGTGTTGCAGTAAGATTAATTGTAGAAAGAGAAAGAGAGATCAATCAATTCAATGCAGAAAGCAGTTATAAGATAGAAGCGTTATTTGCTGCAAAAGATATTAATAACAGAGATGTAACCTTTAAAGCCGATGGTCCTTCAAAAATTGCTGCATCGGAAACTGCAAAACAATTTTTAGAGAGCTGCAAAAATGCTGATTATAAAGTTTCAGATATTCAGGTAAAACCCGGCAAACGAACACCGGCTGCGCCTTTTACCACATCCACTTTACAACAGGAAGCTTCGAGAAAATTAGGATATGGTGTTAGCAAAACCATGTTGTTGGCACAGAAATTATACGAAAGCGGTAAGATCACTTATATGCGTACCGACAGCATCAATTTAAGTGATACTGCATTGGAAGATATCAGTAAAGAGATCAACAATTCTTACGGCAGTAATTATCATCAGCCGAGAAAATTCAAGAATAAAAACGACAGTGCACAGGAAGCGCATGAGGCCATTCGCCCAACTTATATGAATAATAAAACGGTAGAAGATGAAGATCTGAAACGTTTATATGAATTGATCTGGAAAAGAACCATCGCTTCTCAGATGAGTGATGCTGAATTTGAAAAGACAACAGCAAAAATCAATATCAGCACCAATAATGAACAACTGTCTGCAAGTGGTGAGGTTATGAAGTTTGACGGTTTCCTAAAAGTTTATCTCGAAGGAAAAGATGAGGATGATGAAGATGATACTGAAGGTATGTTACCGCCGTTAACGGTTGGTCAGGCTTTGGATTTTAAAGAAATGACCGCGACTGAGAAATTCACAAGACCTGCAGCAAGATACACAGAAGCCTCATTGGTAAAGAAGTTGGAAGAATTAGGAATCGGTCGTCCTTCAACTTACGCTCCTACTATTTCAACTATCGTTAAAAGAAATTATGTTGAGAAACGTGATAAGGATGGAGTAAAACGTGAAGTGAATTTATTACGCCTCACAAAAAATAATGATGTTGAAAAATCAAGCTCATTTGAAAATACAGGAGCAGAGAAATCAAAATTATTTCCAACCGATCTCGGCATTGTTGTTACAGATTTTCTGAAACAGCATTTTGATAAAGTCATGGATTATGGTTTCACCGCATTCATTGAACAGGAGTTTGATGAAATTGCCGAAGGCAAAATGCAATGGAGTAAAATGATCGATGATTTTTACAAACCATTCCATATTGGCATTGAACATACTTTAGAAAATGCAGAACGTGCCAAAGGCGAAAGAGAATTGGGGATTGATCCCATCACCGGCAAGAAAGTTATAGCAAGAATGGGGCGTTATGGTCCAATGGTTCAAATTGGCGATACCTCGAACGAAGAAGATAAGGCCCGTTTCTCCAAACTAAAATCGAATCAAAGTATTGAAACGATCACCATGGATGAAGCGATGCAGTTATTCGATCTGCCAAGAACATTGGGGGAATACGAAGGTTTGGAATTATCTGTGAATGTGGGAAGGTTTGGTCCGTACATTAAGTTAGGTGAACAATTTATTTCCATTCCAAAAGGTGAAGATTTACATACGATTGAATTAAACAGAGCCATACAATTGATTCAGGAAAAGCAAACTGCAGACGCACCCATTGCATTTTACCAGGAGTTACCTGTAACAAAAGGTAAAGGACGTTTTGGGCCTTTTATCAAGTGGAATGATATGTACATCAATATTCCGAGAGCTTATAATTTTGATGACCTCAGTCAGGGTGACATCAATGAACTGATTGAAAAGAAAGTTGCCAAAGAAGCCAATCGTTTTATCAAACAATGGCCTGCGGAAAAAATATCTATTGAGAACGGAAGATGGGGTGCATTCATTCGTTTTCAAAAGAAAATGCTGAAGTTGGGCAAAAAAGCGGATGGAACAAAATACGAAGGGGCTGAATTGGAAAATATTGATTTGGAAGAAGTGAAAAAAATGATAACAGAACAAGTGCCCAATGCATTTGGTAAAAAAACAGCTGCTAAAAAGACAGCAACAAAAAAAGCAACTCCAAAGAAGACTGCTTCAAAGAAATAATGTTCTTCAGGGCAGTGGCGAAGAGTTGTTTATAGTTAGAAAGTTGATTTATTTCCTGCAGCACAAGAGTGTCCCGAAGGGATTCCTTTGGAACAACGCAACTCAAGTCCAATAAGCATTCTATCGCTCGTTACACAATTAAATAAAAAAGCTTCAGTACATGCTGAAGCTTTTTTTATGAACAGATATTCATTTCTAATCGTATTTGCCAAGATGTTTTAGGAATTTAACATGTGCAACAATGGCTCTGCGCACAGTTGGATATTCGATGTACTGCAATTGATATTCCCTGCAAACACTTCTTACAATCTTACTGATGGCAGGATAATGTACATGAGAAATTTTTGGGAACAAATGATGTTCGATCTGAAAATTCAATCCGCCCACTAACCAACTTACTAATTTGCTTTTGGTTGCAAAATTCGCTGTGGTCTTGATTTGATGTGCCGCAAACTCATCAGGCAATTTGCTGTTGCTTTCATCGACAACAGGAAATTCAGTTCCTTCAACAGTATGCGCTAATTGAAATACAATGCTTAAAGTAAATCCGGAAACAACACTCATTGTCAAAAACCCGATCAACCAAGGCAACCATCCAACCAAAATAATCGGCAGTGCAATGAATACAAACCCATGATAAATTTTTATTCCCCAGAAAGCGATATGATCTTTTGTATTCATTTTCTTTAGCGGAAAACTGCCGATACGCTGACTGAAATATTTTTGATAATCCGTAAAGAAAATCCAGAATACATATAACATGCTGTACAATACCCAGAAATAAAAATGCTGGAAGCGATGGGCCCACATTCGTTTTTGTGTAGGTGCCATACGCATTAAAATTCCTATTTCAATATCATCATCCACTCCATCCACATTCGTAAAGCTGTGGTGAATCATATTATGTTTCATGTTCCACATAAAATGATTGGCCCCAACAATATTCGCTGAATAAGCCGCTAATTTATTTTTCCATTTGTATTTAGAGAAACTGCCGTGACTGCCATCGTGCATTACATTAAACCCGATGCCGGCAATCAATCCGCCCAATAAAACACATTCAGGTAAAGCGATGTACCAAACAGGTGTCCAAACCAATAATTGCACATATACAATAATAAAGCCCGCTATCATCAAACTCGCTTTAGTGAATAAGCTCATCGTTCCGGTAACATTAATACCATTCTCATCAAAATACTGTTGTACCCTTTTTCTCAGTTCCGCATGCAACGAATCATGTGATGCAGGGAATTTGGGGATAAAAGATGTTGTTGACATAAATGAATTTTAAAAAATGACAGCGTGCAAGATAAACTGTAACTGCATTGGGATGTTGTTAATTTTATGAATGGCTGTTACAGACAGATAAGTTAAAAAACGGTGAGAACGAAAATTTTTTATAAAGATTGTGTACCCAAGTAAAGATATTTCCACAGGTATGGAATAACTAATTGCGCCTGCTTTAAAAAAAAATAATTTAGTTTGATGATGAAATGATAACACATCACTCAGCGTTACTGAAATGGTTGTCATCACTCAAAACTCAAAGCCATGCAACAGACAAAGGAAATCAACGCACTGTTTACATTGATCGATGATCCCGATACAGAAGTCTATTCGACCGTATCGGAAAAGATCGTTGAATTCGGTAAAGGCATTATTCCCAATCTGGAAGACCTTTGGGAAAACACGTTGAGCGAAGATGTACAGAGCAGGATCGAAATGCTCATTCATCGTTTGCATTACACCGATTTGACCAATGACCTTACAGAATGGAAGAACAGCCCCTATCATGATCTTCTTTTTGGTGCATTGCTTATTGCAAAATTTCAATACCCCGACTTACACACCACTCCTGTTTTACAGGATATTGAAAAGATCAGAAGAAATGTTTGGTTAGAGCTAAACAGTTACCTCACACCGCTCGAACAGGCAAATGTGTTGTCGAGCATCATGTATAATTATTATCAGTTAAAAGGTGTTGAAGTAAATTATAATAATCCCGATGAGTTTTTTATTCATAAAGTTTTGGAAACCAAAAATGGCAATGCCATCAGTAACGGTATCATTTATCAGGTGATGTGTGAGTTGTTAGACATCAATGCTAAAGTGATCAATATTCCGAAACAAATGGTGATTGCATTTTATCATTCCGATTTTGATCCTGCCACACATATCGGCAATCCGCAGGATAAAATTCATTTTTATGTGGATGGAGTGAACGGTCAGGCTTATTCGCATAAAGACATTGAGAATTATTTTAAACGCATCAATGTGCCTCCCGTTGCTTCTTATTACAAACCGCTATCCCATAAACGCATCATACAAATTTTGACCGAAGAAGTTGCCAAATGTTTCGATCTCCCATCCAACGAATACAAACAAAACGAATTGAAATTATTAGCTGATCTGTTGGATTAATTTTATTAGGCAAGCTTCTGTATTTCATGGCAACGCCTGTTGTGTCACTCACTTCGCAGTTCCTTTTTCATGGCAGCATTAAAATGATTCTTATTTCATAATTTTATATACCGATAAAACCCGTCTGGATGAAAAAGAAAATCAACTGGGTTCGTATCACTTATTTAATTGGTGTTGTTGCGTTAATAGCAGGAGCATTGGATCCATTGGAAGGTTCAGTTGCTATCGTTGCAGGAAACATCGCACTTGCTTTTTCAACCTTTCTTTCAAAGACAGACATTTTAAATATTTCTATCAACTGCTATCATGATCATTGCAGGTGTCTCTTTTCTTTTTTATTTTTCTTCGCTGGGAGGTTTTGGAGGGACATCAACATTATCATGGTGGTGGGGATTATTGATATTGCCTTATCCGATAGGTTGGTTACTGAATATTATTTTGTTGATCATTAGATGGCAAAAAAGCAGGGAAAAATAATTATAGTTGGTAGTTGTAGGTATAAAAATTCTGTTCTCTTTTCCACCCGTTTCTTTCATATACTTTTTGTGCAGAATAATTATCAACGGCTGTTTGCAGCATCAGCCATCTGCTGTTGGTTTCGGCTCCGAATGCCTGTGCAGCCTGCAGCAAGGCATCTGCAAACCCTTTACCTCTGGCAGTTTCTTCTACATAAAGATCATTCAACAACCAGGTTTGTTTCATACCAACAGAGGAATATATAGGATACAATTGTGTAAAACCGACAGCAATATTATCTTCTTCTGCTAAAAAAATAACAGATTCATTATTTGAAATCCTTTCACTAATAAAATTTTCTGCTGCGATCAAATCAGGTATTTGTTTGTAGAAAATGCGGTATTTGTTGAACAAAATTGCAATTGTTTTTACATCATTAATTGTTGCTTTACGAATAGTTATATTCATGTTTGTAAAAGTTATAGTTTTAATGTACAAACTTACAAAATGATCACTTGGAATGATTTTGAAAAGATAGAACTCAAAGCAGGCACCATCATCGAAGCGGATAATTTTCCAAAAGCAAAAAAGCCTGCTTATAAATTAAAGATAGATTTTGGTGCATTGGGCATCAAACAATCATCTGCACAAATCACGCATCATTACAGTAAAGAAGAATTGATAGGCAAACAGATAATTGCTATAGTAAATTTTCCGCCCAAACAAATTGCCGATTTTTTCAGCGAATGTTTAGTATTAGGTGTGTATGATGAAAATAAACAGGTAATTTTATTGCGTCCCGATAAAGAAGTAAGCAACGGGCAACCCATCGGTTAATGAACGAATTGTACTACACATACTACGAAAGTCCCATCGGTTTAATAAAAATTGGCGGTACAGAAAATTATATTGCTGAATTAAGTTTCATTGATAACCCTGATCAGATGCAGCATGGTGAGCCGGGCATCAGCGATACCATTCATCAATGCACTGAAGAGCTCATTGAATTTTTTGCAGGGAGAAGAAAAGAATTTACGGTTCCTGTTCATCAGGAAGGAACAGATTTTCAAAAAAAAGTGTGGAATGAATTATTGGAAATTCCTTTCGGTAAAACCATCAGTTATTTGGATGTAGCAAAAAGATTGGGTGATGCAAAAGTGATACGAGCTGCTGCTGCGGCTAATGGGAGAAATAAAATTGCGATCATTGTTCCCTGTCATCGTGTGATTGGAAGTGATAAAAGTTTAACAGGTTATTCCGGTGGATTATGGCGAAAGAAATGGTTGCTGCAACATGAATTCCGGATCACCAACGGTGTACAGACTTTATTCTAAAAACTCACTCCCTTCGGGCATTTGGTGGCTTTAGTTGATTTATCGCCACTCCCATAAATACCGCTTTTAATGATGGATATTTCATAAGCACCATTTGTACCGTTGTATGCACCCAAAGAAGAAATAGTGGCATCATAATTAACTGTGATTTTGAGATCATTCAATTGATAACCTACCATCGGTATCAACGCATCATTACTTCTGTAATACAGACCAAGTATCAACTGATTGGTTCCATCGCCGCTTAAATTTCTGCTTGCATTCATTCCGCCAACTATTTCCCATGCGGTTGACATTTTACTTACATACAAATTCGGATTGAGTATCCACAGATTTTGAATCTTGATATTGCTGTTTAAAAATGCAGTGTATCGAAAAGGCAACTGATCAACTAAATTATCACTTGCATAAAAACTTTCTTTGGGATGATTCAAATGTGAAACACTGAAACCCGCATTGAGATACACATTATCCGAAGCAAAATAAGCATAGTTCACACCCGCCTGTAAATCGAAATAGTAAACGGAACTGTAAACAAAAGGTTCGTTTGAACTGAGCTTACTGTCGAAGAATTGTCCGTTCCATTGATCATTAAATGTGAGTTTAGTGAGATCCACTCTTTTGTTCACCATACCGATTCCGAAACCACCACTTAATAAACTGTTCAATCCAAGCACCTGATGATAGGCAACAGAAACAATGCCTCTGGTAGATGTTAAACTTCCGCTGCCTGCAACATCTTTCATCAATGAACCGCCCAATCCAACCCAACCGTTTTCAAAACGTTCATTGAATAACTGCACATCACCCCAAACACCCATCGTTTCATACGGACTTCCGAAACTCGGCCATTGATCTCTGTAATTACCGCCTACCCTGTAATCGTGCGCAGGATCAAAACCGGTATTTGCAGGATTCACAAATAAAGGTGCATTAAAATATTGCGAATAATGAAGATCCTGTGCTTTTACTGAACCTATCAGTAAAAACAAAGAAAAATAGAAAATAATATGTTTTGATACTTTTTTCAATTGCTTTATCGTAATAATGTAATATCACCTTTTCGTGAATAGACTGTACCGTCAGTCATCTGTATTTCTAAAATATATTGATACACATCCTGCGGTTGCAATATGCCTTTATAAGTCCCATCCCATCCCGTTGTTTTATTCGTTGTTGAAAAAACCAATGTTCCCCATCGGTTATAAATATTCCATTTCACTGTGCTGATACCATACCCTTGTATGAATATTTTATCATTGATTCCATCACCGTTTGGTGAAAATGCATTGGGCACATCAAATACAGGTGTTACCAAAGTTCTTACGGGTACACTTAATGTGTCTGCACATCCCGCACTGTTAATGGCAATCAGCATGGATGTAAATGTACCGGTGGTATTATAAAAATGACTGACAGATGCACTGCTGTTTGTGATAACAGAATCGCCGTCACCGAAAAACCATTTATAAGAAACAGCACCGCTTGAATTATTGGTAAATACAATGGCTGTGTTTGAAACAGGTGGTTGCGGTGCAACCGTGAAAGCAGCTGTGGGCTTGCCTTGTACGGTGATAACAAAAGGAGGTGAAACGTCTGTTATATTACAGGTCGTTGAATCCGTTACGCTCAATACAACAGAATAAGAACCGATGTTTTTATAAAGATGCGTAATCACCGTACTGCTGCTATTTGTTATCGTTGAATCTCCATCACCAAACAACCATTTAAACGTCAATCCACCTAATGAAGTATTCGTAAAGGAAGCAGTATAAGGTGCACATCCCGTTGATGGTGTTGTAAATTGCGCTTTTACATTATTAGATATTCTGAGTGTGATTTGGATACTATCATTTTGATTACAATAACTGCTGTCCACTAAAAGTAAACTTACATTATATGTTCCTGCTGCTGCATAAGAATGTAATACTGGGCCACTTCCTATTAATGCAGTTTGCCCATCACCAAAATTTATTCTGAATGAATTTGATTGAAAAGGTTTTATTGCTGTTGAATTATTATTGAATTGATACGTAAATGAACTGCAACCTTGTTTAACAGGAGTTAATTGCAAGGAAACAGAATCTGTTCTAACGCGGATAGTTACATAAGAAGTATCATAAATATTACACTTGCTCGAATCAACACCAACCAGCATCACTTTATAATTACTGGGTGAAGCATAAAAATGAGATACATTGGCAGATACGGTTGTGGTATCCGGACTGCCATCACCAAAATCCCATATATATTTTTTTGCAAGACCAATGGTGTCGGTAAAATCAACACGCACAGGACTGCAACCGGATGTATCTCTGACCTTGCCATTTATAGATGCCTGTACACCAGATGCCACACCTGCTAAATTAAATGCGATCTTAATAGCTGCTAAATTGCATCCGGAAACAGTTCCATCGCTTTGTGTTGTTCCGTTTGTTGGCGACCAGTTATTACCCGATGGATACGTTGGAAAAGTAGTACCGCCATAGCAATTCGCACAAACAGCCTGATAGATCACACCGTTTTTATCAAACCTGCTGGTCCCGCCATCTACATGATCAGGGTATGTACCACCACTGCCAATCGGTTTAGAAAAATTATCTTTCTGTCCAAAAAAATCACCATACAATTGAGACTTTGCATCCCTTTCCAAAACAAAAAAATAAAAATCACTGCCATCTGTTTGCCCGGTGCCGATTGAATTCACAATTGAAAGACCTGTTGTACCGGCACTTGGAAAATTGTCTCTTGTATTTCCGAAACCACCCCATCCGGATACATAAACATTTTCACATCTGTCAACTAAAAAAGCGGTTGGTGAAATATTGGGAGCAGAAGCTGAAGCAGTACCAAAAACCGTTGAATATACAGTGGCAGAAAGATCGCTCTGCAATTTTGTGATAAATTGTTTACCGCCTGCTTGAACAAATGGAGCATTGCTTGTTGGCCATGTTCCTGTTGTTGTTCCCATGATATAGGGGAATCCGAATCTATCGAATTCTATACCGTAAATAATATCAATACCACTTGTTCCGAAATACGTTGATTTGATGAGTTGCGGAGCATTCGTATTACTGATGATACTGACAAAACCATCCCCAAGTCCTCCGTTAAAAGCATTTGTTGCAGCAGGAAAATCCGAAGAACCTGTGCCACCCGCAACATAAATATTATTGTCAAGCGGATTAAGTGCCAATACAAATGCTGCATCATCACCCGAGCCTCCTAAATAAGAACTTAATAAAACAGTTTGAAGATCAGGGCTCATTTTTATAATAACGCCATCTTGATTCATAACGTTAGCTGGATTAGTCTTCAAAGTATTCTGAAAAGCATTGGACGATACAGGAAAATCAGATGACTGTGTGCAGGATGCTAAATAAATATTACCTGCTGCATCAACAATTACTTCACTTCGTCCGTCATCTCCATAATTTCTGTCAATAGATATTGCCCCTACGCCACTTCCATATTTAGGCCTGATATTTACACCATCATCACCGTTTCCACCCAATACGATTGACCCCATTAACTTTGCTCCCGTTGGATCCAATTTAGATAATACAATATTCCACCCGCTTCCTGCTTTTGAACTATTACTTGTTGAAGGATAATCAGGTGAGGTTGTTCTTCCTGCAATGATCAAATTACCATCAGCATCACAAACCAAACTATGTGGTTGTTCATTTCCAAACTTGCCGCCCAAATACGTCGCATATATTCTGGTCTTTCCTAAAGGATCTAATTTAATGATGCCGATATCAAACGGCTCTTGCTCACCGGTAGTAGTTGTACCACCTTGAAAATTCTGTTGATACACTCCGTTAGTAGTTGGAAACCCTGCACCAAAAACAATACCGCCACCGTAAAAATTTCCTGCTCCATCGTAAGTGGCAGTATATCCCCAGTTATCAATTTTACTTCCTGAAAAAGTAATGAATACAGGAGAAGGATCGATTACCAAGGTTGAATTAAAATCTTTTTTATTTTCCAATCTGAAGCGAACAATATTTCCTTTCAGTTCATAATTACAGGATACTTCTTTTCTGCCCGCCTGCATCAACACATAACTGTAAGGCAGCAATTCTTTTATTTCAGCAATTGATGTTTTGATCAGCAATGCGCCCTCTTTCAATTTCAATCCATCAACACCATCATAATACATTGAAATATTTTCGGGATTACCGCCGGGATTGACAATGATATCATATTTCAACTGACCGTTGTTGGTATAATATCTTATATCAATATCGGGATATACATTTTTATACGTTACTGCCTGATAGACCTTGCAACGGCTTGCCCATTTGGTTGAATCATTGCCGATAAAATAATTATTGTACGAGTTTAATGGTTTATCCGGAACAATTTGCGGATGAGGATTTGCATTTAAGAATTTTATTTCGTATGCATGTGAGTGAAGTGTGAGTGAAGTTTCTGTTATTCCAACAGAAGATTTATTTTGTGCAACTGCTAAAGTTCCCGGTTTATAAGGACCGGCTGTAGTTTCATTCCCCTGATTTGAATCGCCGTGATAATAATCAGCAATAGCTTTCATATCAGCAGGATTATGCTGTGTGACCCTGTAACCGCCATCAGCTTTTAAAACAAATGCACCACATGAAAGATTAGCTTTGAATGAAATATTATTATCCCACTGCCCTTTATTTTCTACAAACTCAAGATAGGATTGAGCATACAATCTACTCAATGAGCAAATGCAAACTGAAATAAAAAATATTAACCTGATTAATTTCATCACCGGGGTATAATTATTTTCGATGCAAAACGAAAATTAAAAATAAGTAACTTGATTCGTAAAAGTATAACTATAATAGGGGTTGTTTTAATTGTTAAATTTAGTTTTTATTTATGAAATTTTGCTCCATCCTGTTTTCCCTTTCTGCAAATGAAGAAAGCTTTTTAATTGCAAATTCTTTGCCATAATAAGTTCAATATCTTCATTCAACAAATTTTCTGCTTCAAATCTTGCCATTTCAAGTAACTGTTTATCATTTACGATACTTGCCAGCTTAAAGTTCAATGCACCGCTCTGTCTTGTTCCTTCAATATCTCCGGGACCACGTAATTGCAGGTCTTTCTCCGCAATTTTGAATCCGTCATTGGTGGCACACATGATATTGATACGTTCTCTGGCATCTTCGCCTACTTTACTTCCCGTTAATAATATGCAAAAACTTTTTTCAGTGCCTCTTCCCACTCTTCCACGCAACTGATGTAATTGAGATAACCCGAATTTTTCTGTGCTTTCGATCACCATCACTGTGGCATTCGGAACATTCACACCTACTTCAATAACGGTTGTTCCTACCATGATCTGTGTATCGCCGCTCACGAACCGCTGCATGTTCGCTTCTTTTTGTTCCGCAGGCATCCTCCCATGCACCATACTGATACTGTATTGATGTTCAGGAAAAAAACTTTTCACCTGTTCGTAACCCTGCATCAGATCTTCATAACTCATCTTGTCACTTTCTTCGATCAACGGATAAATAAAATAAGCTTGCCTTCCTTTTGCAATTTCCGTTTTTACAAAATCCATCACACTCGCCCTTGCATTTTCATAACGGTGAACAGTTGTGATGGGTTGCCGGCCCGGCGGTAATTCATCCATAATACTGTAATCCAGATCACCATAAGCAGTCATGGCTAATGTTCTTGGAATAGGTGTTGCAGTCATCACCAAAACATGTGGTGGAATAGTTGCCTTCTCCCAAAGCTTGGCTCGTTGTGCCACACCAAAGCGATGCTGTTCATCTACTATAGCCAATCCCAAATTTTTGAATTGAACAATATCTTCAATGATGGCATGGGTACCCACCACAAAATGTATCGTATCATCCAATAAACCTTTTAATATTTTTTTTCGTTGCGCTGATTTTGTGCTGCCTGTAAGCAATGCAATTTCAATCGGCATCTCTTTTAATAATTCACTCAATCCGTTATAATGCTGCTGTGCCAATATTTCTGTCGGGGCCATCAAACAACTTTGATAGCCATTATCAGCTGCCAATAACATACTCAGCAATGCAACAATTGTTTTACCACTTCCCACATCACCTTGCAATAAACGATTCATTTGATGACCGCGAGCCGTATCATTTCTAATTTCTTTCAACACTCTTTTTTGTGCGCCGGTTAATTGAAATGGCAAATGGTGATTATAAAAATTATTGAAATAATCGCCCACTTTTTCAAACACAATTCCTTTGCTGACTTGATGCCTTTGCAAACGAATTAAGTTCAACCGTATTTGTGCAATAAATAATTCTTCGAACTTTAAACGATGCACCGCTTTTTCATATTCGTCTGATGTTTGAGGAAAATGTATAGAACGATATGCATT
>Ga0364886_10648_pt1 | contig 13899 bp, 12 predicted proteins | sample ExccelJu500001D3_4_FD_206926 | JGI IMG/M metagenome (GOLD analysis project Ga0364886, IMG submission 206926) | Enriched cells from Trout Bog Lake Hypolimnion, Wisconsin, USA - BchlTB.July23.5000.01.D3 | ecosystem: Environmental > Aquatic > Freshwater > Lake > Hypolimnion/Profundal zone | place... | reverse complement strand
GGAGCAGGAGTAAGTATTTACCAATGGCGGCACTGGCTCATGCTACCGTAACTAAAATGACCAACAATACAAATTTTACTACCCCTAAAGTAGCATTAACTGTAATGGAAGCGGCAGCCACCAAAGTTGAAGTATCTTATGGCAACAGAAAAGACGGACAGGTTGGAAAAGATGATCTTTTAAAATCATCAACCGAACTGGATTCTTTAATGCGCGATCAGGCCGATTATGTAACGGAAATCGCAAATGAAGATGAAACTATTATTCACAGTGCTGGTTTTGAATCGGTAGTAACTACCCGTTCCAAACCACCACAATTGAAACAAGTATTGGCTGGTCCATTACTGGAATCTAAGGTTGGTGGTTCTGTAAAAGCCACTTCACCTAAAATAACCGGAGCTAAAGAATATTTTTTCATCATGGTAGAAACAGGTCCTTTCAATGTAACGGTAAAAGGAAATGGACAGATTTATATACCTCTTGGAACTATTGCTCATGTTATCAGTGGAACAAAACATATTGTTACTTTTACCCAGATAGACAGTAAACAAGATGTATTTGTAGCAGTAATGACTAAAAATTCTGTTGGTTACAGCAATTTAAGTCCGGTATCCTGTATTCAAACGCTTTCATAGGCTTATCCATTATTTGAATATACAATACCCCGGTTTATACAAAAGCCGGGGTATTTTTTTATTTTTTGTATCTGGTTTATATAGCTGTAATACTAATTGGTTTATTGCTTAATATTTTAGTTTAACAAAGAAAATAAGCAAAAAAAGTGCTCATATTATCGCAACCACTACATTTGCCTTCTTTTTTTAGATAGTAAATAATTGAATAACGATGGCAACTACATCAGACATCAGCCGTGGAATGATTTTGAAACTGGACGGCAGCCTTTACTCGGTAGTAGAGTTTGGAGAAAATAAAACAGCCCGTGCTGCAGCAAAAATCTGGGCAAAACTTAAAGGGGTTGACAATAAAAGAAGTATTGAAAAAACATGGAACAGTGGCGAAACAGTGTACCCTATCCGTGTGGAAAAGAGAACTTTTCAGTTCCTTTACAAAGACGATACCGGCTACAACCTGATGAACAATGAAACTTTCGAGCAGATTGTTCTGGACGAAGTAATGATAGATGCGCCTCAGTTTCTGAAAGATGGTGCAGAAATATATGTATTCATCAATACCGATACCGATTTGCCAATTGGTGCCGAACTTCCTGAAAAGATTGTAGTAGAAGTAACCTATTGCGAACCAGGTGTGAAAGGCGATACCGCTACCAGAGCTATGAAAATGGCTACTATTGATACCGGTACTACAGTAAGTGTTCCGTTGTTTGTGGATGCTGGTGAAAAAATAAGAATCAACACCAAAACAGGTGATTATTTAGAGAGAGTAAAAGACTAACGAAAGCCATTTTAAATAAAACGGGATGTTAAAACAGGGAATTAGTTTTCCCCAATATCAATAGTATATTATGTTTTACGAAACCGATTTAGTTAATTTGCTTCTTGCTAATGAAAAAATAAGTTAATACACTAAAATTTCCATATATGGATTTAAAACAAATTCACGAGTTAATAAAGATTATTAACAAGAGTAATATTGGAGAAATCAGTATCGAAGACAAGGATGGTAAAGTTACCATTAAACAAAAGGAAGAACCTCCTGTAACGATTGCTCCACAACCTCAGGTTTATAATGTACCGGCTCCGGCACATTCAGTTTCAGTAGCTATGAATCCACCTGCTCCTAAAGCAGAAACAGTGGAAGAAGCACCTGCTCCTAAAGCAGACAGTCTGGTGACTATCAAGAGTCCGATGATTGGTACATTCTACCGTCGTTCTTCTCCTGACAAACCAAATATGGTTGATATAGGATCGGAAATTACACCAGGATCTGTGGTTTGTATCATAGAAGCCATGAAGCTGTTCAATGAAATTGAAAGTGAAATCAGTGGTAAGATTGTAAAGATACTGGTAGAAGATGCCAGTCCTGTAGAATACGATCAGCCATTGTTTCTGGTAGAACCAGCATAATACACAATTAGCTAATTAGCTGATGTGCTGATTAGCTAATTTTATACAAGCTGGAATGAAAAAAGAAACGATTGATGGTAATCCAATTCTAAAACTAACTTTAGAGTTTTCTGTGATGATTATCAATTATTGTGAAGATTTAAGACATAATAACAAATATGTTATTAGTAATCAATTGGCTCGTTCGGGTACATCTATTGGAGCAAATTGTTTTGAGGCACAGAATGGTGAAAGCAAAGTTGATTTTATACATAAAATTAAAGTTGCAGCTAAAGAGGCAGACGAAACACAATACTGGTTATTGATTTGCGATGCTTCCGATTCTTACCCGGATTGTACTATGCTTACTAATAAACTGATTGAGATTCAGAAAGTTTTAAATAAAATAATTTCAACTACTAAAACCGCCCAAACTTAATTTTATAACAAGCTATATGTATTGATGTTCATTAGCACATCAGCACATTAGCTAATTAGCTAATTAAATTTATGTTTAAGAAAATATTGATTGCGAATAGAGGCGAGATTGCACTTCGTGTAATCAGAACCTGTAGAGAAATGGGAATAAAGACTATTGCTGTTTATTCTACTGCTGATAAAGATAGTCTTCACGTTCGTTTTGCCGATGAAGCTGTTTGTATTGGTAAACCAGCCAGCAGTGAATCTTATTTAAGTATTCCCAACATCATGGCTGCTGCTGAAATTACCAATGCCGATGCTATTCATCCTGGCTATGGTTTTCTGGCGGAGAACTCAAAGTTCTCACAGATTTGTGCCGATCATGGAATTAAATTTATAGGGCCAACGCCTGATATGATCAATTCTATGGGAGATAAAATCACGGCTAAAGATACCATGAAGAAAGCCGGGGTTCCTACTATCCCTGGTAGTGAAGGATTATTACAGAGTCTGGAAGAAGCAATTGACCTGGCTAAAAACCTGGTAGGTTATCCTGTTATTCTGAAAGCTACTGCCGGTGGTGGTGGTAAGGGAATGAGAGTGGTATGGGAAGAAAGTGAAATGGAGCGTGCCTACAATACTGCCAAAGCTGAAGCGGGTGCTGCTTTCAAGAACGATGGTATCTATATGGAGAAATTTGTAGAAGAACCACGTCACATTGAAATTCAGGTTGCCGGCGATCAGTATGGTAATGTATGCCATCTGAGCGAAAGAGATTGCTCTATACAAAGAAGACATCAGAAACTGGTAGAAGAATCTCCTTCTCCGTTTATGACCGAAGATCTTAGAAAAAGAATGGGGGAAGCTGCTATAAAAGCTGCCTCAGCTATTAATTATGAGAGCGTAGGTACCATAGAATTTCTGGTAGACAAACATCGTAACTTCTACTTTATGGAAATGAATACCCGTATTCAGGTAGAACATTGCGTAACAGAAGAAGTGGTACAATTCGATCTGATAAAGGAACAAATTAAAATAGCCCTGGGAGAACGTATTTCCGGAAGGAATTATGAACCTAAAATGCACGCTATTGAATGTAGAATAAATGCTGAAGATCCTTATAACGACTTCAGACCATCTCCGGGCAAGATTACTACTTTGCATACTCCGGGTGGACATGGAGTAAGAGTAGATAGTCATGTTTACGCAGGTTACGTTATTCCTCCTTATTACGACAGTATGATAGGAAAGCTGATAACAGTAGCCCAGACCAGAGAAGAGGCTATAAACACCATGTACAGAGCGCTGAGCGAGTATGTGATAGAAGGAGTGAAGACCACTATTCCATTCCATCTTCAATTAATGCAGAATGAAGATTTCAGAGCAGGCAACTTCAATACCAAGTTCCTCGAAAGCTTTAAGATGAAATAAATTACAAAGTAAAAAGTAATAAATAAAAAGTAAAAAGGGTTGAAACAATTGTTTCAACCCTTTTTATATGTTGTATTATTCTATCTCCTGTCTCCTTACTCCTATCTCCTCTTATCTGTTAATAATAACCATTGTACCTACCGGTAAAATATTGTATAATTCTTTTATATACTCATTCTTGGTACTGATACAACCCATTGTCCAGTTCTGCATTCCATCTATTGCAAAGTCTTCATCAGGCCAGGTGCCATGTATACCTATTTCTCCACCAATTTTCGCCTTGTTAGGAATCAATCCCTTTGCTTTACGTTCGTTGAATTTCAGTATATTTTCGTGTGTAGGATAATCCAGCTGAAAAAAATCACACCATTTTGAATGTGGCCTTTTATTCACAATATGAAAAACACCTTCCGGAGTTCTTCTGTCGCCTTCATACATTTTATCGCCCAGATCCTTGTTGCCAAATACTACAGGATAAGTTGCCACCCATGTTCCATTCGATTGATAGATAGCCAATTCGTATTTCGACTTGGTAATTACCACATAATAATCTTTAGCGGCAGCCGGACGAATGAAGGATACATTCGAAAAGAAGAGTACTATTAATATACCACTAAGTATTGTTTTCATGAAAGTAATTATTATTTATAATGCTTTATATCAATTTCAATACCAGATATTGTAAGTTAATCAAATAGTTTTAAAGTATCCTTAGTTTACCGAAGCTCCAGGTAACTTTTTGACATTTCTTAGACTGTTATCCAAGTCACTCTGACGAACCAGTAATTTAGCATCCGATACACTACTGCAGGTCCCGCAGGTAGCACGATAAATCATTTTATCGAACATTACATCGCAACTTCCATCTTTCCAGTTGGTACCGGAGAATATAAAGAAGTCGGGAGAATATTTATTATTAATAAATTTCAGTGTATTGTTACTGTTATCAAATTTCATTCTGAAACCATCCGAGTCAATAGAGTCAACTCTGCATTTTGTCAGCTGGTCTATCTGAATTTCATTTACATATTTACCATTGGCATACTTAATCACACCGGATTCTACAGTTAAAACATTTTTATCCAGACTTCTGGTTAAAACAACCTGTTGATCAATATAAAACTGAACTTTCCGGAAATCAATATTACTTGCCCTGAGTTTGTTATAAAGATCTCTTGTAAAAGGAACCGGCGGTTGTTCGTCAGTAACTTCAGCAGGCTTCTCAGGCTCATTAAACACAAGCGGTTTCTGTACCGGCTTGTGATGACAAGCAGATAGCGTAACTACTAAAAAAGGTATTATATAAAAAAACCAACGTCTCATTGCACGAATTTTGTAAGCAAATTAAATGAAGTTTATCTATAAACTCTCCATTAAACGGAAAAGATACTCTACTTTATTGTGTATTAACAGATTTTTTTTTATCCACAAGTTGTTTTAGGGCCATTTCGATGGTTGGATAATTGAAAATAAATCCTGTATTAAGAATCTTTTCAGCACTCACGCTTGTACTTTTCAGTATTTCAATACTCATCTCTCCCAATATTAATTTCAGCAGAATGGATGGCATTGAAACACTAAAACATATTGAATGCTTTAGTATCTTTTTCAAAGTTTCCATTAATGTATGATTACTGACAGGATGAGGACTAACAGCGTTATATACCCCATGGATGTTTTGATTTTCTATAGAATAAAGAATCATTCTGCACAAATCGACTATATGAATCCAGCTGATTATTTGTTTGCCATTGCCCATGGTTACGGCAAAACCAAAATCTAATGGCTTCATAAGTTCTTTTAAAGCCCCACCTTTAGCGGAAAGCACAATTCCCAACCGAAGAGTTACCAATCTTATTCCAGATTCTTTAACAGGAGAAATTGCATTTTCCCATTGCTTACACACATTTGCCAGGAAATCGTTGTAAGGTGGATTATCTTCCGTAAAACCATGGCTGTTTTTATGATTATCGGGACCATACCAGCCAATAGCCGATGCCGCAATAATGGCTTTTACCTTATTGGGTGTTTTATGTAAAATATCCGACAGGAAAATACCCGGTTGAACCCTGCTATTAAGAATAGTTTTTTTTCTTGCTGAGGTCCATCTTTTAGCGGCAACATTTTCGCCGGCAAGGTGTACAATAAAATCTACTGTTTCAATTATTCCGTCTTCTATAAAATTGCGGTCAATATCCCATTGAGCAAATCTGATAGAAGGGTGGGTACTTTCTTTTTTATTCCGGCTAAGAATAATGACATTATTCCCTGAACTGATGAATAAATCAGTCAAAGCAGTACCAACAAGACCAGTTCCTCCTGTAATTAATATTGTTGACATAAAATGTAAACAACATTAACCAATAAAAGTTGAAAGATAATAAAAGTATAAATTCTGTTCAACCATTCAGCAGGCGTATAAACTGTATTAATTGTATTAAATTAGCACATCAGCTAATTATCACATTAGCACATTAGTTTTTTGGGCGTTTCCGCTTCGCTTCGCTCGCGGCCGGGTCTCCGTTCCTATCTTTTTTGCGCGCTGTATTAATGCCCCTTCAGGGGATAGGGGTGCGCGCAAAAAAGGATATCCACTTCACCCCTAACGCAAATGCAGAATACAAACAACAATGGATATTTCTGTTTATAAATCTTAACGAATTAGAAAACGTCATCAATGAATAGCTAATCCATCTTCAAATCCATAAAATATTATTCAAACTGCCACAAAATATTGAGCAAACAGCCGAATAACCAAATCAAACAAGTGAAAATTTTATTCAAATGGCTTAATAAGTCATTGAATGTCAATATTAGACCATTGAATGTGCCCAACAGAGTGTTGAACATGGATATTAAAACGTTGAATGTCCCATCAGAGCATTGAACATGGATATTTATGTGTTGAATCTGCCCAACAGAGCGTTGAACATAGATATTAAAGCGTTGAATCTGCCCAACAGAACGTTGAACGTGGATAATAGAGCATTGAATGTGCCCAACAGACCATTGAACATGGAGAAAATTGAAATGAATGTTTTTTGAAAATTATTTACTAAGTAAACACTACAAAATAGCTTACCTAAAATAGGGAGGATTTATATTGGTAGATTACTTAATCCCCAACATCTGCAAAAAAGTAATCAAAACAATCTTCAGATCCTGTAAGGATGACCATCCCTGTATATATTCAATATCCAGTTCTATTCTTTTAATGGTTTTCAGTTTGTTCAGTTCTTCGTTGGCTACATCCCCCCTGTAACCTTTTATCTGTGCCAGACCTGTAATACCGGGCTTTACCATCAAGCGATGGTGTATCTGTGGAATATATTCAGCATATTTATTATGGTAGGCAATAGCATGCGGGCGGGGACCTACAATACTCATGTTTCCTTTCAATACATTGATAAATTGCGGCAGTTCATCTACATTCAGTTTCCTTAACCATTTACCCACACTGGTCACCGGCATGTTTTCGCTGCTGACAAAACAGTCCTCTTCATTGATAGCTTTCTGAGGGAGGGTCCTGAATTTGTAACAACGGAAAACAGTTCCATTTATACCAATCCTCTTCTGAATAAAGAAAACCTTTCCTTTTGAAGTAAGTTTAATAAGAATGGCCAGGATGGGAAACAACCAGATAAAAACAAACAGGAATAACCATATAGAAAATACCATATCGAAGCTTCTTTTAAAAAAACTACTGTTAATGTTATCCGATTTGCTAAGCAGGTAATTGTATTGATTCTGCATGAAAACTTGAACTTGAAAGGCTTTACTGAATATAAATAAAAAAGTTGCCGGTAAATAAGGCAACTTTTTATTGAATATCATTCAAATGTATATTTAGAATATGTTCAGAAACTTCAGACTAGTCAATATTTGATTTGTGTAAACCAAGTTTAGCTTCCAGGCTTAAAGTAGCATGAGGAACAGCACGTAAACGGGCTTTGTCAATCAGTTTACCCGTTACACGACAAACACCATAGGTTTTGTTTTCAATACGGATCAGTGCTTTCTCAAGATGATCGATATACTGAACCTGACGACTGGCCATCTGTCCAAGTTGTTCTCTTTCCATACTTACAGTACCATCTTCCATGGTCATATAGCGTGCTTCTTCACTTTCACCATCAGCATCCTTACGGGTAAACATACCCTGAAGATATGCCAGTTCTTTTTTGGCTGCTGCCAGCTTTTTACCAATAATATCTCTGAATTCATTCAGATCATTATCGCTATATTTTACCATAGGAGTGTTTGGCTTATCTTCTTCTACTCTTTTATCAAGAGGAACATAGCCTGGCTGATAAGGTACACTGCTTTTTGCAGATATCTTAGGAACCTTCACTTCTTTTATTGGTTTAATTGCTGCTTTTTTCAGCGATAAATCCTCTGTAACAACCTTTGCTTGTTTAATTACCACAGGTCTTCTGTCTTCTCTTTCCTTTTCAGGAACTTTCACAGGAGGTACTTTCTTCGGAATAACTTTCTTTACTGGCTTTGCCGTCACTATTTTTTCTTTTTTTACTGGAGTTTCAACTTTTTTAATCTCAGGTACCTTCACAACTTCTTTTTTAGCTGGAACAACCACTTTCTTTACCGGAGCCACTGCCTTTGGAGCAGGAGCTACAACTTTTTTTGCAGGAGCCGCTTTTGGAGCAGGCTTTACTACAGCTTTTTTAACAGGAGCAACCACTTTCTTAGCCGGCACTACTGCTTTTTTAGCTGGAACAACTGCTTTTTTAGCAGGTACTGGTGCAGCCTTCTTAGGAGCTACTTTAGGTGCAGGCTTTGCAGGGGCAACTACTTTTTTTGCAGGAGCCGCCTTTTTAACAGGAGCTACTACTTTTTTAGGTGCAACCTTTGCAGTCGGTTTAGCTGGTACAGCAGCCTTTTTAGCTGGTACAACTTTTTTTGCAGGTACAACTGCTTTCTTAGCAGGAGTAACACTTTTTGCAGTCTTAGAAGCAGGCTTAGCTGCTTTCTGAGGCGCTGATTTCTTTGTAGCCATAATTTTAAGCTTTTTTAGAAACAACCACTTTTAGCTCGACCTCATTAATCTCAATATCTGTACCATTTTCCATCTGAAGTACCCAATCAATAGAGTCTGCTAAAATTTCGCGGCAAATATAATCGTTATATTCAATAATAGATTGTTTGATTGGTTCTCCACCAAACAACTGCACGAATATACGGTCAGTTACGTCAAAACCATTTTCTTTTCTAATATTTTGTACACGATTTATTAACTCTCTTGCTTCTCCCTCCTTTTTCAGCTCTTCAGAAAGGGTAATATCCAGTGCTACTGTCAAGCCTCCTTTAGATGCTACGCTCCACCCTGGAATGTCCTCTGCTATTATATCTACGTCAGTTGAAGACAATTCAAAACTGCCTGTAGAAAGTGTTATTTCTATCACAGAATCCTTCTCTAAAGTGGAAATCTGATGTTGACTGAATGCATTAATAATTCCTGCGGCTTCTTTCATTTGTCCACCCAGTTTGGCTCCTAAAAGCTTAAAGTTGGGTTTTATTTTCTTTTTAATAAATCCTTCTGTCTCGGTAATATAGGAAATTTCTTTCACATTTACCTCGGCTTTTATCAGATCTTCTATCTTTTCCAACTGTTGTTTCATCACAGGATCCATTACCGGAATCAATACTTTCTGCAATGGCTGACGAACTTTAATATTTACCTTCTTTCTTAATGATAACACCAAGGAAGAGGCATCCTGTGCCAGTTGCATTCTTTCTTCCAATAAAGTATCAATGACAGAGCTGTCTGCAACCGGGTACTTAACATGATGCACCGATGTTTCAGTAAATCTGCCGGTGATTTCGTTCAGATTATTGAAAACCACATCGCTAAAGAATGGTGAAATAGGAGCAATCAAGCGGACAATCGTCTCCAGACATTCATATAAAGTCTGATAAGCACATATTTTGTCATGCTCGTATTCGCCTTTCCAGAATCTTCTTCTGCACAAACGAACGTACCAGTTACTCAGATGTTCATCTACAAACTCTTCTATCAACCTTCCGGCAATAGTAGGTTCATAATCATCCATGGCAACTGTACATTTTGCCATCAATGTATTTAAAGAAGATAAAATCCAGCGATCAATCTCCGGTCTTTCCGCCAAAGGAATATATGCTTCTGTAAAATTAAATCCATCTACATTGGCGTACAAGGCAAAGAACTGATAGGTATTATATAAGGTGCCAAAGAATTTGCGTTGCACTTCCTGAATACCAGCAAGATCAAATTTCAGGTTATCCCAGGGCGATGCATTGGTTATAAGATACCATCGGGTAGCATCGGCACCATATTTTTCGATGGTTTCGAATGGATTCACCACATTACCCAGTCGCTTACTCATTTTATTGCCGTTCTTATCCAGTACCAGGCCATTGGAAACAACGGTCTTATAAGCCCTGCCATCCACTTTACCGGTAGGCAAGCCGGCTTTCTTCAGTTCTTCTTCTACATCTTCCTTTATCAATGAACCAATGGCATGTAAGGTATAAAACCATCCACGGGTTTGATCTACTCCTTCCGCAATAAAATCGGCAGGGTAGCTATTGGAAAATATTTCTTTATTTTCGAAAGGAAAATGCCATTGAGCATAAGGCATTGCACCCGAATCGAACCAAACATCGATCAGGTCGGCAACACGTTTCATTGGTTGTCCTGTTGCAGACACCAATACAATGTCGTCTACATAAGGCTTGTGTAAATCCAGGATACCCTGATGCAGGTAATGTTTGTTTACATCACCGCCCAATACTTCACTAGCCTTTCTAATAGCATCGTTCAGTTCCTGAATAGAGCCAATACATACCTGTTCTGTTCCATCTTCAGTACGCCATACCGGAAGAGGTGTTCCCCAGAAACGGCTACGACTCAGATTCCAGTCCACCATATTCTCCAGCCAGTTACCAAAGCGGCCTTCGCCCGTTGACTTAGGTTTCCAGTTGATGGTTTTATTCAATTCCACCATTCTATCCTTTAAGGCGGTTGTCTTTATAAACCATGCATCCAAGGGATAATAGAGAATTGGTTTATCGGTTCTCCAGCAATGCGGATAAGTATGGTCGTATTTTTCTTTTTTGAATAATCTGTTTTCTTCCTGCAGTTTCAGCACAATTCTGTCATCCACACTCAGGTATTTCTTCAGGTCTTTTACCTTACCATGTGCTTCCAGTATATGTTTCTGATGATGGAATGCTTCTTCTTTTTCTGCTTCGGTAAAGTAATCTTCCTTTACATATTCATCGCCATACAGGAAAATATCATCCTTTATACCAGCAAGGAATTTACCCCTTCTGTCCACCATGGTCAGTATTCCTATACCATATTTCTTTCCCACCTTGTAATCGTCTGCACCAAAAGCAGGAGCGGTATGAACAATACCGGTACCATCTTCGGTAGTTACGAAAGTATCGCAAAGAACACGGAAAGGTTTTGCATCCGGAGTTTGTTCTTTAATTACTTCTAATGAATTAGAAGAAAATGGAAGTAATTGTTCATATTCAATATTTTCTAATTCACTTCCTTTAAATTCAGCTAACACATCAAATTTTAGTATATCTGCTTCATTTAATTTTTTTAATGCATTAAATGATTCTTTTCTATCAGATTGACTTTGAAGCCAATTATGAATCTCGTTCCATTTATTTACTTTTTTATCATTTTCCGGATTAGACCCATCTTGTGGAATACCACCGATTTTATTTTTTATTATTGAATTAAGAACTCCATTAAGTACTGAGTATAAAAGAGCTTTAGCGGCAATAATATTGACTAATTGACCTTTTTCATTTTCAACATTTACTAAAACATAATCAATATTTGGTCCTACGGTTAATCCTAAATTTGAGGGTAATGTCCAAGGAGTGGTTGTCCAAGCAAGAAAAAATATTTCAATTTCTTTAGATTTAGGTTCATCAAATAATGAACCCATATCTCTTTTTTTATCAAAAAGAAACTGACTTTTTTCATTTTCGATAACCTTAAACATTACTGTGGCACTCGTGTCTTTTACATCCTTATAGGTACCCGGTTGATTCAGTTCGTGCGAACTTAATCCGGTACCCGCAGCAGGCGAATATGGCTGAATGCTTACACTTTCGTACAAGAGCCCTCTGTCGTACATCTTCTTCAACAGCCACCACAAAGTCTCAATATAATTATTCTCGAAAGTTACATAAGGGTTATTCAAATCCACCCAGTAACCCATCTTCTTCGTCAGGTCATCCCACTTATCCTTGTAACGCAACACAGCTTCCCTGCATTTCTGATTGTATTCTTCAATAGTAATCTTCTTACCTATATCTTCTTTGGTAATACCCAGTTCTTTCTCTACACCCAATTCTACCGGCAGACCATGCGTATCCCAGCCACCTTTACGTTTTACCTGAAATCCCTGCATGGTTTTGTAGCGACATACCAGATCTTTCAGTGTACGGGAAATAACATGGTGAATACCCGGCATACCATTAGCACTCGGTGGTCCTTCATAAAAAACAAAAGGAGTGGCTCCTTCCCTGATGGATACACTTTTTTCGAAAGCATTGCTTTCTTCCCAACATGCTAAAATCTTTTTTTCTATGTCCGGCAGGTTCAAACCCGAAAACTCTTTGTATTTCTTGCTCATACGTATATGTTCAGCCTCTTTTTGTAAGTTTATAAGTATTCAGTTTTATGTATAAAATAAATATCAGCAGAAACAGAATCGCATGCTATACCTATATTAATATTTTTCCTTATAAAGGCTGCGAATGTAATAAATTATTACCCTTATTGCCAATTCTTATGCTGATGGGGCTTCTTCTGTGTCATTCCCATGTAAAAAATAGGACTGAAAACGTTTGCAATATGATTATATTAATATATTAACGGTATAAAATGACAAACCTGATTAACTTTGTGTTATGCTAAATGCACAGGAAATATTAAAAACAGCTTACCGCAATGTGGAAGATATCTCGTTTGATTTGTTGTACAGCAAACAACAAAACATACCGGGCTCGGTTCTTTACGACATTCGCAGGTACTTTGCCCGCCATCCATGGGTGGCAGATGATACCGGTATTCTTGAATATCATTTTGTGGCTCCGGGCTCCACTGAAAACTATCTTAAATTAAAATTCTGTACTACAGGAAATAAAATATGTGAGGATAAACCTTGCGGAAAATGCAATCAGCTTCCTACCAATAACTGCGATGGTCAGCACCATACGGTAGATGTATTTCTGATACATTTTACTGCTGCTTTTCTGAAACAGTTCACCGATCATATAGAAACTACTTCTCTGAAAGATGAAGTGCTTGCTTTTAAACATCAGGAATCATTTTCTAAGATATTTACCATCTGTGGAAAGAAAAGAATTATTCTGGACGAACTGCTGAACAACAGCTATACCGGTGCCATGCAGAACATATTTATCAATGCCAGAATTCAGGAATTGCTGCTACAAAGTGTTGGGTGTATTGTAAATGAAACGAGCGAGGTATTTGAATGTAAATTTCTTTCGGATGATTATGGAAAAGAAAGAATTTACATGGCAAGGGATATATTGCTGCAACGTATAGGCAATCCTATTACCATCAAGGATCTTAGCCGTAAGGTGGCCATCAATGAATGTTACCTGAAGAAAGGATTTAAAGAAGTATTCGGGATGACCATCTTCGAATTCTTTCAGCAACAACGTATGGAACATGCCAAATATCTGCTGCACGAAAAAGGTTTATCGGTAACAGAAGCATCTGTTGCATTAGGCTATTCCTCTATTGCACATTTCTCTACGGCATTCAAAAAACAAACCGGTATCAAACCTTGTGAGTTGCTGAACTAAAGGAGATAAGAAATAGGAGACAGGAGATAGGAGAATAAAGTAGCATTATTCTTTAGTGCTCATGTGGATGAAGTAAGAAGGTGATTAAGTATTATTTACCAATTGAAAATTTCACAATGGCTAATACACCACCGAGTATAGCTATCAATTGAACTAAACTTGATAA
>Ga0364886_10639_pt1 | contig 14022 bp, 3 predicted proteins | sample ExccelJu500001D3_4_FD_206926 | JGI IMG/M metagenome (GOLD analysis project Ga0364886, IMG submission 206926) | Enriched cells from Trout Bog Lake Hypolimnion, Wisconsin, USA - BchlTB.July23.5000.01.D3 | ecosystem: Environmental > Aquatic > Freshwater > Lake > Hypolimnion/Profundal zone | place... | reverse complement strand
TGGTTCTATAAATTACCCTTCAATTGCATTTAATGGATCTACACCTTATGTAGTGTATAGTGATTTAACTCAAAAAAGTCCAATAGTTAAAAAATTTGATGGTACAAACTGGGTATCAGTGGGTAATCAGGGATTTGCTTTTAATGGAGTAAGTTACACTTCTTTAGCATTTAATGGTTCTACTCCTTATGTAGCGTATCAGGATTATGGCTCCGATTATGCCTATAAATCCTCAGTAAAAAAGTTTGATGGTGCCAACTGGATTGCAGTTGGAGATACGAGCTTTTCTGCCGGTGAAGCTGATAACATTTCACTTGTTATAAATAATTCTATACCGTATGTAGTGTATACAGATGCTTTTTTAAACGCTAAAATTACCGTTATGAAGTTTAATGGTAGTAATTGGGTTGCAGTTGGTAACCCTGGTTTTTCCGATAGTAGCGTAATGTCGCCTGCTCTGGCATTTAATGGTTCTACTCCTTATGTTTCATTTAGTGATGCAGCAAACAACAATAAAATTACCGTTATGAAGTTTAATGGCAGTAATTGGGTTACAGTGGGTAATGCAGGTTTTTCTGATAGCACAACTTATGCCACCTCTATTGCTATAAATGGATCAACACCTTATGTATCGTATCAGGATATAGCAAATGGTGGAAAAGCTACTGTAAAGAAATTTGATGGTACTAACTGGATAAATGTTGGTAATCCAGGGTTCTCTGCAGGAAACATGCGTTCGAATATTATTACATTTTATGGTTCCACTCCTTATGTATTATTTCAGGATAACTTTAATGGAGGTAAAACAACATTAATGGAATTTGATGGTACAAACTGGGTAACTGTTGGTAATGCAGGCTTTACAGGAACAACTTTAGGATTTTTGTCAATTGCATTTAATAGTAATGGATTTCCGTTTGTGGCTTTTAGTGATGGGGATAATAACCGAAAAATAACAGTATCTGAATTTGGATGTGATAATCCTGTAAAAATTACCCAACAGCCCGTTTCTACACCTTTTTGTGCAGGAGGTAATGCATTCTATTCAATTGGGGTTAGTGGTACAGGTGTTAGTTACGATTGGCAAACTACAGGGCTCTATGCACCTAATACATGGTATGACCATCCATCAGGAGGTTCCTGGGATTATGCATCAACATTTACTGATACAGTAAGACTCAATGATATATATACTACCTATAATCAGGTTAAATTCAGGTGTATTGTAACAGGAAGTTGTAATGCAGATACTTCTGTTCTTATTCTACCCAATATTTTATTACCTTCTTATTCTGTTCCTGATACAATTACTGCATGTGGAAGCTATTCCTGGAAGGGTGCCACTTACAACAATAGTGGAATTTATTATGATACAGTCGGGGCAAGTACAATTGGTTGCGATAGCATTGCTACCCTGGTATTAACTATAAAAAATCTTCCGCCTAAGCCTGTAATTGCAGCGAGTGGCCCATCGAACATTTGTAATAGTGGTACTGTAACTTTAAATGCTATTGATAGCATTCATGGAAAAACAACAAGGTTTGTTTCTAATGTTATTGATTTCAGCAGTCAGTATGGAAACTATCCTGGAGGGTATTCTGCAAATGATTTAACAGGTGCACCTAATGTATATCCTGTATATGGTGATAATGGTAATGCATGGGCTCCGGCAGGGGAAGATAATCAAAGAGAATATCTGGTTCTTGGCTTTAATAATCCGGCACCTGTTAATTATGTTGACGTTTATGAAACAAACAATCCCGGCACTATAGACACAGTGTATGTAAAAAATCCTAATACAGGCAATTTTGAGGTAGTTTATACTCATACGGCTGCGGCTACCGCACAGGTAGCAGATATATTGCATATTACTTTTCCAATGACCAAGTATAATGTATCTGAAATAAGGATTGCCATTAATGCTCCCGTAATACCTTCTACATGGGTAGAAATAGATGCAGTTGCCATTGGCAATACTGATAGTATTTATTTCCCATCCTTTAAATGGTCTAATGGTATTGATACAACTAGTTCTATAACCATACATACTATTGGAAAATATACTGTAACGGCTACACTAAACGGTTGTTCTATTAACAGTGATACAACAACTGTGATTAAAAATGATTCTGTAAAAATCACCCATCAGCCTGTGTCATCCGTTGTTTGTTCCGGTGGTTCTGCCTTCTATTCAACAGGAGCTACAGGGTCAGGTTTAACTTATAACTGGCAAACTACAGGTATCAATAATAACAATTATTCAAGCCACCCAAATGGAGGGGCCTGGGATAATGCATCTACCTACACCGATACAGTAAGGCTTACAAATATTAGTTCAATATATAATCAGGTAAATATCAGGTGTATTATTACCGGTAACTGTAACACTGATACATCAGTTGTTATTACACCCAAAGTATCTTCACCTACTTATTCTACTGCAGAATCAGTGACTGCCTGTGGCAGTTATAAATGGAGGGGTAAAATATATAATGCCACCGGACTTTATCAAGATACAACTGGTGTAAATTCGATTGGATGTGATAGTATAGCACTGTTAGATTTAACTATTAATTCAATACCGGTTAAACCTGTAATTAACGCAGCAGGCCCAACTAGTTTCTGCAGTAATAGTTCTGTAACATTAAATGCTGTTGACAGTGCTCATGGTAAATCAACAAGATATGTATCTAATGTTATAGGATTCAGCAGTGAATACGGTATAACTTTAGGTGGTTATTCTGCTAATGATCTTATTGGTGCACCTAATGTATATCCTGCTTATGGTGATAATGGTAATGCCTGGGCACCTGCCGGTGCTGATAATCAAAGAGAATATCTGGTACTGGGCTTTAACCATCCGGCTCCAATTAATTATGTGGATGTATATGAAACCTTCAATCCGGGTACTATTGATACTGTTTATGTAAAAAACCCAAATACCGGCAATTTTGATGTGATTTATACACATACAGCAGCCGCTACAGCACATGTTGCGGATATTTTACATATTACTTTTCCCAAGACATCTTACGATGTGTCTGAAATAAGGATTGCTATTAATGCACCGGTAATACCATCAAACTGGGTAGAAATAGACGCAGTTGCTATTGGTAATACCGATAGTGCGTATGTTAACAATACAGATACTATCCATGCAAGTATAAATCATTTTGTTTCAAACGTTCTGGCATTCAGCAGCCAGTGGGGAACTAATATCGGGGCAAATTCAGCCAGCGATTTAATTGGAGTCCCCAATGTATATCCGGCTTATGGTGATAGTGTTTATGCCTGGTCACCTGCCAGCGAAGATACTCAAAGAGAGTTTCTTGAGTTGGGTTTCAACAACCATGAACCAATCAATTTTATTGATGTTTATGAAACTTTCAATCCGGGAAGTATTGATACTGTTTATGTAAAAAATCCCAATACCGGACAATTTGAAGTTGTTTACACACATACTCCTGCTGAAGCAACTGCTGTATCAGATATCTTACACATAACATTTCCGATGACAACTTATAATGTGTCTGAAATAAGGATTGCAATCAATGCCCCGGTAATACCAAAGAACTGGGTTGAAATAGATGCAGTATCTATTGGTAAAACAGATAGTATTTATACTACTACCTACAACTGGTCTCCCGGTGGATTATCAGGACAAACATTAACGGCTACTAATACCGGTAAATATACAGTAGCCATCACATCTTATGGATGTACATCTTCAAGCGATACAATAGTTGTTACCAGAAAGCCAAGTTCAACTTCTGTTACTTCTGTAACAGCATGTGGCAACTATTTATGGAATGGTAAAATTTATACAGCAAGTGGCACCTATACTGATACAACAACCAATTGGCTGGGTTGCGATAGTATTGCAACTTTGAAACTAATAATAAGTGCAGCTCCTGTATACAGTATAACAGATACTGTAAGCTGTAGCAGTATTGTTATAAAGGGGATTTCATATTCTTCCAGTACTGTAGTTAACGATACTCTTAAAAACAGTAATGGATGTGACAGTGTTTATTTAACAGTTAATATTACGATTAAAAATAGTTTCAGCGGGAATATTATTAGTCCAAATAAAATTTTAATTCCAAAAGATTCGGTAAGCCTTAATGGGACAAATAATGAGAATGGTTTATTTAATGGTAATTATTCATTTGGATGTTTGTCTGCAGGAGATAATGAAATGGTACAAGTATCCAAAAATAATGATATAACTAAAGCCAATGGAGTAACAGCACTGGATTTAGCATTGATTCAAAGTCATATATTACAAAAGACCTTACTGAATAATCCTTATAAGATTATTGCCGCTGATGTAAGCGGAGATGGTAAAATAACTACATTGGATCTGGTATATATTAAACGACTGATACTGGGCATTGATACCACGTTTACCAATACTACTACAAATCAGAAAAGGTTATGGGCATTTGTGGATAGTAGTTACAAGTTCGCAGATACTACTAATCCGTTTCCTTTCAGGGATAGTATAAGTTATACTACATTAAATGCAAATAAAATAAACCAGACATTTATTGGTTGTAAGCTGGGAGATGTAAACTGGGACTGGAATCCTGCTGTGGCGAGACCTTTCAACAATACTGCTAATGCAATAGTATTGAGCTATGATGCTATAAATACTTCCAATCAATCTACCGTTATTATTCCTGTAAAGGTTAAGAACTTTAAAGATATGTCAGGTATGCAGTTTACTATTAGTTTCGATGCCGGTAAGTTGCAATGGCAAGGATTAGGTAATAATCCATTGGGAATAGAAACAGGTACAAATCATGCTAATGAAGGCAGTGTAACATTCCTTTGGGTAGATCCTAAGAACGAAATAAAGACTTTAGAAGATGGTAGTGTAATTATGGAACTTGTATTTAAAACCATTAATTCATTAAACAATGAAACACTGGATTTAAATAGTTCTGTAACTGAAATTGCTGCTTACGATAAGGATTACAATTTACATGGTATAGTGATGAATTCTTCTTTGTTAAACAGTGGTGATATAGTGGCGGAAACCTGGACAGTATCACCCAATCCGATTACCGGAGGAGTAATAAATGTAAGAATGAATCTGAAAGCTAATAAGTCAATAGTACTTAGACTATCAGACAATTCAGGACGAGTTATATTGGTGAAAGAGGTTGAAGGAGTGAAGGGTAGTAATAGCTTTACTTTTAGTAGCCAGAATAAATTGAGTACAGGTACTTTTTATCTACAGGCAATAGGTGTAGAATGTGAGAAAGTAAAGAAGATCATGACTGGAAATTAAAGTTTAAATATTCCGATTATAAAATTGGATAAAAGCAAGACTCCCATAAGTATAAAAGCTTTTGGGAGTCTTGTTTTTTATATAAATATCCTAATGATGTGATGATAACTACAGCAAGACCGTTATTTTATTGTCAGGATATAGTAAAGTGGTAAGTTAAGAACTGGCATATTGCATTATCTTCCTTTTAAATCATTGCTGTTTTCTGTATTTGTTCAATAGTGAAAATTCAAAATACATTTATCTCTTTTTTCAAAAATCAATTCAAAAACATAGTACTAATACTATGTTCGTTTCAAAAAATACCTTATATTATTGCAGCCAAATATTATAATTATATGTATTATAAATGCAGAATTAATTGTAGAAACAGTATCTACAAATTTAGTATTGCCGCTGTATCACTCCTGTTCTGGCTATTGGCAGCCAGTAATGTTTCAAATGCACAGTCCATCAGTTCCTTCTCCCCTTCCATGGGTTGTTTGGGGACTTCAGTTACCATTACGGGTATTGGATTTACGGGTGCTTCCTCCGTATTGTTTGGTGGTGGACCTGCTACGTCGTTTACTGTCAATAACGACAATTCAATTACAGCAACGGTGGGCAAAGGTTTGAATGGCCCTATAAGTGTAGTGGTGGCAGGCGATACACTCAATAGTAGTCAGGCTTTTGTGATGGCTGCTTCTACAACGTTTAATATTTTTGCGTTTGAACCAGCCAGCGGAAATGTTATGGTGTACGATAATGCACATACACTTATTACTTCTGTAGCTACAGGTATGTCCGGCAATAGTGGTGCTAGTGTTGCATTGTTTATAAATAAGTATGGAAACAAACTATATATAGTGGGTGGTCCAACTACTTATACCATGGATGTATTCACTTATAAATTAACCAAAACAAATCTGCCTACCGGAGTAGCTATTATTGAAAGCCCCGATGGTACGCAGCTTTGTTGCTGTCAGGGCTACGGTACTACTTTTTACATGAAAGTATTTGATGCAATTACTGATACACTCATTCATTCATTAAGTTTAGGGAATGCACCTAATTCTGGTGAAGTATGTTATAGCAAAGATGGCAGCAAAATTTATGTATCTTATGCTACTTCGGGAGGTGCCAATGATAATCTTGTACAAACTATTGATGCAAAAACATTTACTATAATAAAATCATTTTCTTCTAACTATTTTCTACCAACTACTCCTCTAGTAATGAGTCCTGATGGTAATTTATTAAGTACTACCAGAACAGGAGTAGGTGTTTGGACTTATAATATTGCCAAAAATTCGGAATCTGTAGTAGCTACCTCTAATACTCCAATTGCCATATCCTATAGCAGTGATAGTAAAACTTTGTATTGTATAATTGGTTCTTCTGTAAAAATTTTAAATAAAACAACTACAAAATATAATGTAATTTCTATCAATGTAGCCAATGGCAGTATTCTGGCTACCAGTCCACAACTGGCTCAGAAATTATCCAGTATCTCCCTGTCGCCTGATGGTTCAGTTATTTATGTCAATTCCATTACCATTGCAAGAACCTATATTTTCAATTCAACCACTTTAGACACCAGTAGTTTTCCTTCTGTAATTTCAGTGGCTTTGCCAATATTGACAAGCAGCAATTTTGCAGGTAATATAAATACACCCTGTACCCCTGTTATTACCAGCTTTACTCCTTTGCAGGCTTGTCCGGGTACTACAGTCAATATAATAGGTTATGCATTATCAGAAGCTACTGACATCAATATCGGAGGAGTACCTGTGGCTTCATTTACGGTAAATTCCGATACCAGTATCACGGCTATTGCGGGGACTAATGCAATTGGGGCAATAGGCATTACCACTGTTAGTGGAAGCACAACAAGTACCGATACCATTGCAAATGCTGCTACATCGGCTATCCTGACAGTATCTGCCTGTGGTAGCTATAACTGGCATGGCAATACCTATAATACAAGTGGTACTTATACTTTTGACAGTACCAATGCAGCAGGTTGCGATAGCTTGATAACATTGAACTTAACCATCAATCAACTTGTAAAGATTACCCAACAACCGGTTTCTACTCCTTTCTGTTCCGGAAGTAATATTTTTTATACATTAGGAGTTAGTGATACAAGTGTTACCTACAATTGGCAAACTACCGGTTTGTACGCTCCCAATACATGGTATGACCACCCTTCAGGAGGTTCCTGGGATTATGCATCTACATTTACGGATACAGTAAGGCTTAATGGTAGGCTGTTCAAAATACGATAATATTCTTCTTACAGTTTTTGGTTAAATAAAATATTCCCTTTCTACGTTTTAAAGGTAACGACACCAAAAACAAGTCAGGGAATATTTTGAGCAAAACTAATGAAGCTTCATGGAAAAGCAAAGCAAAAGAAAGAAATGTGGAAATCAGGGTTTTGAAAAGGCAGTTACGTGAAGTCAGAAAGAGTAGAGATAGCTGGAAAGATAAATATAAACAACAGCAAAAATCTAAGGCTAAATTAGTAGAACATAAACCAAAAGGTCATCAATATCCCTCAGCTTTAATATGGTTGTGTATTTATGTATACAACCAAAGCCAGTGCAGTTTAAGAAGCTGTTGCACGATGATTGCAGGATGTTCAATGCTTTTTGAAATAAACTGTAAAAGGCCAAGTGCAAGTAGCATTCGTAACTGGATTATTAAAAGTGGTTATTATTTTTATCAGCAACCACCTGCTGCTGATAAATGGTGTGTTATCATTGATGAGAGTGTATCAATTGGTCATGAGAAGCTTTTATTAATTTTAGGGATTCCTCTTTCGGATTGGGAATTTAGTAAAGCTATTGTACATAAGGATGTAAGGGTACTCTATGTTGGTATTGCAACATCCTGGGATTCAAATAAAATAGCATCTGTTTTGAATAATCTGGAGCAGAAAATCGCTATATCCTATTGTGTTAGTGACAGAGGTAATAATATTAAGGCAGCTATCAGAAAACAAGGGCATCTGAATATCTATGATTGTAGCCATGAATGGGCAAAATGCTTAGAAAAGTGCTATGGAAAGGATACTGACTTTATACTAATGATACAACAAATGGGATTAGTGAGACGAAAGTGGGCAATCAGTAAATATGCACATTTAATGCCCCCTGCACTAAGAACTAAAGCCAGGTTTCAAAATATATTTCCATTAATAGAATGGATTGAAAATATAAAGACACATTGGGATTTTATAGATGATTCAGCTAAAGAAGAACTTTCATTCATCAATGATAATAAGGAGATGATAGATGACCTTGTTACACTCAATAATGTCATTGACATTTTGTCAATGACATTAAAAATATCGGGGCTGAATAAATCCAATATTGAACAATGCAAACGCGTATTGAATGAACATTGCACTACTAAAACTACATTACATTTTAGTAAACTAATGCAGGATAACTGGCTGAGATATGAGCCTGTTTTTGAAGAAACCAAAACAACATATATCTGTAGTTCAGATATTATAGAATCTTATTTTGGTAAGTTTAAACAAAAGATAAAACTCAATGGTATGCAAGCTATAACAGAAAGTGTTTTAGCCATGAGTATGTGGACACAAGATATTACAACTACCGAAATTGATACCGCTTTGGAATCTGTAAAAATGAAAGATATTAATGAATGGAAAGAGAATAATACAACCCACTCTTTACACAAAAAAAGAATAACTTTCTTTGCCCAAAACTGTAAGAAAAAGGCTGCCTGATTTTGAACAGCCTAGCTTAATGGTATATATACTGCCTATAATCAGGTTAAATTCAGGTGTATTGTTTCCGGTACTTGTAATTCAGATACATCTATCTCTTTTAGCCCCAATATACTATCACCTTCCTACTCCACTCCGGATACAATAACTTCCTGCGACAGCTATAACTGGAAGAGTAACACTTATAATAATACCGGAACTTATTATGACACTGTAGGTTTGAACAGTTTAGGTTGCGATAGCATTGCAACACTGGTATTAACTATAAAGAATACTCCACCCAAGCCTGTCATTGCAGCATCCGGTCCTTTAAGTATTTGTGGTAGTGGATCTGTAACTTTAAATGCTATTGATTCTATTAATGGAAAAACAACAAGGTTTGTTTCTAATATTGTTGGGTTCAGCAGTCAATACGGTAATTATTTGGGCGGTTATTCGGCTATTGACCTTATAGGTGCACCCAACGTATATCCTGTTTATGCTGATAATGGTAATGCGTGGGCACCGGCAGGTGCTGATAATCAAAGAGAGTATCTGGATCTTGGTTTTGATAAACCGGCACCTGTCAGTTATGTGGATGTCTATGAAACGTTCAATCCCGGCACTATAGATACCGTTTATGTAAAGAACCCTAATACAGGCAATTTCGATGTGGTATATACCAATACTGCAGCCGCAACGGCACCTGTGGCAGATATTTTACATATTACTTTTCCAACGACTACTTATAATGTATCTGAAATCAGGATTGCTATTAATGCACCTGTAATTCCTTCTACCTGGGTAGAAATAGACGCAGTTGCTATTGGCACAGGTAGCATTTATTCTCCATCCTTTAAATGGTCGGATGCTGCTGCCGACACAAGTAGTTCTATAACAGTAACCAATGCAGGAAAATATGCTGTTACTGCCACTTTAAACGGTTGTTCCCTTACCAGTGATAGTATAACTGTAAATAAATATGATTCTGTAAAAATTAGCCGGCAACCCATTTCTACACCATATTGTTCCGCAGGTAATGCTGATTATACTATTGGTGCAACAGGAGATGGATTAACCTATAATTGGCAAACTACCGGCTTGTACGCTCCCAATACATGGTATGACCATCCTTCAGGAGGTTCATGGGATTATGCATCTACATTTACGGATACAGTAAGGCTTAATGGTATATATACTGCCTATAATCAGGTTAAATTCAGGTGTATTGTTTCCGGTACTTGTAATACAGTTACATCGGATATTATTATCCCAGATATAGTATCACCTTCCTACTCCACTCCGGATACAATAACTGCCTGCGACAGCTATAACTGGAAGGGTAACACTTATAATAATACCGGAACTTATTATGACACTGTTGGTTTAAACAGTAAAGGCTGCGATAGCATTGCAACACTGGTATTAACTATAAAGAATTCTCCACCCAAGCCAGTAATTGCAGCATCCGGTCCTTTAAGTATTTGTGGTAGTGGTTCTGTAACTTTAAATGCTATTGATTCGCTTCATGGAAAAACAACAAGGTTTGTTTCTACTATTGTAGGGTTCAGTAGTCAATACGGTAATTATTTGGGCGGTTATTCGGCTTCTGACCTTATAGGTGCACCCAATGCATATCCTGTATATGGTGATAATGGTAATGCCTGGGCACCGGCAGGTGCTGATAATCAAAGAGAGTATCTGGATCTTGGTTTTAATAATCCGGCACCTGTTAATTATGTTGACGTTTATGAAACGTTCAATCCCGGCACTATTGATACCGTTTATGTAAAGAATCCTAATACCGGCAATTTCGATGTGGTATATACAAATACGGCAGTTGCAACGGCATCTGTAGCAGATATTTTACATATTACTTTTCCTAAGACCGCTTACAACGTTTCTGAAATCAGGATTGCCATTAATGCACCTGTAATCCCTAATAACTGGGTAGAGATAGACGCAGTTGCTATTGGCAACATTGATAGCATTTATTCCCCATCCTTTAAATGGTCGGATGCTGCTGCCGACACAAGTAGTTCTATAACAGTAACCAATGCAGGAAAATATGCGGTTACTGCCACTTTGAACGGTTGCTCTGTAACCAGTGACAGTACAGTTTTTACAATAAAAGGTGGTACAGGTTCTAAGACAACAATTTCTACCTGTAATAGCTATTTATGGCATGGTACAAATTATACAACAAGTGGCACTTATACTTTCGATACTACCAATGCAGCAGGATGTGATAGTATAACGACTTTAAATCTAACAATTACTACTCCTGTTACTCCTGTAGTAAGTATAGCTGCCAACCCTTCCGGAAGCATAGTATCGGGTACTTCGGTAACCTTTACTGCTACACCAACCAATGGTGGTAATGCTCCTGTATATCAGTGGAAAAAGAATGGTGGAAATGTAGGCACCAACAGTTCTACTTATTCCGATGCTGGTATACTGAACAATGATGTGATTACCTGTGTAATAACCGCTGATAACACTTGTCAGTCATCTGCTACAGCAACCAGTAATAGCATAACAGAAACAGTAACTTCTGCAATAGCAAACTATACCTGGACAGGAGCTACTTCTACTGATTGGAATCTGGCTACCAACTGGTCGTACAATTTATTACCTACAACAGGTGTTACAGTTACCATACCATCTGCTCCATCCAATCAGCCATTATTAAGTATTGATGTAAGTGTGGGAGGAATAGTGTTGAATGGTTCTGTGGGTATCAACGGACATACCTTTACTATTACCGGAGCGGTTAGCGGAACAGGTATTTTCAAGGGTACTGCTTCTTCATCATTAACAGTTAATTCAAGTAGTAATAATACGATCAGCTTTGGCACAACAGCAACCGATAGTTTACTGTCAAACCTGACCAATAGCGGTTCAGGTACATTGACCTTAGGAACCGGACTGGGTATAACAGGTGTATTGAGTGTAACCAATGGAACATTCAGTACCGGTAATCATCTTACCTTAAAGAGTACATCTATAACCAATACCGCTGTGGTAGGAGTAGTATCTGGAACCATTACCGGAAAAGTAACAGTAGAAAGATATATACCACAGGGCAACCGTGCTTTCAGAGATTTAGGTGCTGAAGTAGCCAATTCAGGAGCAATACTGAATAACTGGCAGGAGGGAGGCAATAGCCCTGCCGGATATGGTATTTATATTACCGGAGTAAAAGGAACAGCACCGGGCGGAGTAGATGCCACAACCGGACTGGATAAAACACAGACTGGAAGTCCTTCCCTGTACATATATGGATCAGGCAGCTGGCCTTCCGTTACCAATACCAGAACCAATAGTCTTGATCCGTTTATGGGTTACAGAGCATCCATAAGAGGGGACAGAACCTATAATATATATGCACCTGATCCTGGTACTATGGTAAATGCTACAACATTGCGATCTACCGGTAATCTGGTAACAGGTAATGTGGTATACAATACTACCAATGTAACGAGCAGTGTATATACTTCTACAGCTGCAAAACTGATATCAGGGTTAGATAACTATAGCTTTGTTGCCAATCCATATGCCTGTCCTATCGACTGGGAAGCAGTTTATGCAAATGGTGGTACTACTAATCTGACAGCAAGTTACTGGTACTTTGATCCTACATTTATGTCAAACGGATATGCTACCTATGTAACCTACAATGCCGTATCGCATGTGAACAGTAATCATCCTACTTCTAAACTGGACAGGTATATTCAGCCGGGTATGGCCTTCTTTGTTCAGAACAGCAATAGCAGTAACCCTACCTTGTCGATCACTGAAAGCAATAAAGCGCCTAACAGCACTAAAACAGCAGTGTATGGTGCGAATGTAACACCAAACTATTTACAGGTTTCGTTATGGAAGAATATCAGTGGCGTAAAAACCAATATAGATGGAGCAGTTGCAGTGTTCAATACCAGCTTTACTAAAGTAATTAGTGATAAGGATTCTAAGAAACTATTGAATGGTGGTGAGAACTTATTTATCACTCAAGCGAATACAGATTTAAGTATTGCAGGTCTGCCAATGCCAGTTGTAAATGACGAGATTGTTTTGAACCTTAATCAGGTAGTAGCAGGAACAAATTATCAGCTTGAGTTAGATGCCAGTCAGTATACAAATGCTGGTGTGGAAGCATTTATAAAAGATAAGTTGTTGAATACGGTAGTACCTGCATCTGAAGGCATCAGCTTTACGCCAACCAAAGATGTTTCTACCTATGAAGGAAGGTTCAGTATAGTATTCAAAGCAACAGATGTGATAGCTACAGGAAATTTAAAACAGATAGCTGTATATCCAAATCCTGTTACAGGTAATCTGTTTAATATACAGATGGGTAGTCTGGACAAGGGTACTTACAAGGTAATAGTAGTAAATGCATTGGGTAAAGAAGTGTTGAATACTACCATTCAGCATGCAGCCGGAGCATCAGTAGAAACTATTCATACCAGTACACTGATACCGGGATTATATACTGTCACCATTCAGGGTAAAACAACAGTTTGTCATACTGAAATGATTATAGGCAAATAAGGTATCAACAGCAGTAATAAATAAAAATTAAAAAACTACAATGAATAAAATAATCAAGACAGTATTGACGATAATGTTTACGCTGATAATAACCGGAGCAGTACATGCACAGTTTCCAAGTTCCAGTCCAGGTGGACCAGGATCAGGAATGCCAGGAACTCCCGGTGTACCTACTGATACAGGAGGAGTACCATTTGATGGAGGATTAAGTATCATACTGATTGCTGCGGGTGCGGGATTGGGGGCAAGACGCAGGAAGGTAAATGCAAGCCATTAGCTTTTAGCCAATAGCTGTTAGCAAATACAAGAGTCCCTGAAGGAGTAGAATCTTTCAGGGACTTTTTATTTGAAATATCAGACACTTTAAACTGTATTTTGAATTGCGTTAGTTGCAGCAGGGAATATCCTTTCTGTGCCACACATAGCCTTTCGATAAACTCAAAGACCTATG
>Ga0364886_10116_pt2 | contig 14042 bp, 17 predicted proteins | sample ExccelJu500001D3_4_FD_206926 | JGI IMG/M metagenome (GOLD analysis project Ga0364886, IMG submission 206926) | Enriched cells from Trout Bog Lake Hypolimnion, Wisconsin, USA - BchlTB.July23.5000.01.D3 | ecosystem: Environmental > Aquatic > Freshwater > Lake > Hypolimnion/Profundal zone | place... | reverse complement strand
TAAATTTAACTTCATTGCGCTTGTAACCTTTCTACTAAGGGCATAATTTTATTGCTCAATACTTGCTCCGTAATCGGACCAATCTGCTTATAAACAATCATCCCTGACTTATCAATCACATAGGTTTCAGGTACACCATAAACGCCATAATCAATGCCCACGCGGCCATCTATGTCCATAGCATTCGCTTCATAAGGGTTACCGCCTTCGTTTAACCATTGCTGCGCCTCCGCCCTAGTATCTTTATAGTCCATACCATAGAGGGGCACGAGCTTGGCTTTAGACAGCGCGACCAATAACGGATGCTCTTCACGGCAGGCGACACACCATGAGGCCCATACATTTAATAACCAGACCTGCCCCAACATCTGCTTGGGTGAAAAGGTTTTTTCAGGTTGGTCTAATAGGGGTAAATCAAAAGCCGGCGCTGGCTTACCCACTAAAGGTGAAGGCACTTCGCGAGGGTCTAAGTGCAACCCTACCGCTAAAAACCCGACCATGACTAGAAAAATAATTAAGGGTAATAAAAAGCGCTTCATACTTTTGCACTCACTTTTTTAGTCACCGTCTTTTTTGCTGCTGGTTTTTTAACGACGGCTTTTTTAACCACAGACTTTTTAGTAACCGCTTTTTCTTCAGTAAGATTTTTGCGACGCACACGGTAACGGCGATCTGAAATGGCCAATAATCCTCCTAAAGCCATGAGTACTGCGCCAGCCCAGATCCATTCCACCATCGGTTTATGATAAATGCGCACACTCCATGCCCCATCCTCTAACGGCTCCCCTAAGGAGGCATAGAGGTCATGAATTAATGCTGGGCTAATCCCCGCTTCAGTCATTGGCATATTTTGTACGGTGTACAATCTTTTTTCAGGCGACAACACGGTTCTTTCAACCCCATTTTTGCTCACCCTTAATTGACCGCGACTTGCCGTGTAGTTGGCGCCAATACTATCTTGCACCCCCTCAAACTTAAAGTCATAGCCCGCTAAGTGGGCAACATCCCCTGGCAACATGCGTACAGCAATCTCAGACTCAAAGCCTTTTACCACGGTCACGCCTAACGTAAATACAGCAATGCCGATATGAGCAATCACCATGCCCCACCACGCGCGTGGCACCGATTTCATTCTTGCTAATAGCGTGGCACGATCACCAGCTAAACGCTGACGCACTAGGTGCACACTGGATGCAAAAATCCAAAAGGCTAAGAATAGCCCTAGGCCTATCATCGGCGTCCAATGACCAAGTAACAAAGGCAAGACTAATGCCGTGGCCACACTCACCGCAAATGCCCAACGTAAGCGCATTGCCAACTCAGGCAATGTCGCATTTTTCCAGCGTGCAATGGGGCCGATGCCCATCAAAAATAAGGCTGGGGTCATTAATGGTACAAATACCGTATCAAAATAAGGAGGCCCAACCGAGATCTTGCCTAGGCCTAGCGCATCTAAAAATAACGGATACAACGTACCTAGTAACACTGACATCGCAGCAACCGCGAGCAGCACATTATTAGCTAGTAAGAAGCTTTCACGTGAGATGACAGAGAATTTGCCACCACGCCCCACTGTCGGTGCACGCCAGGCAAACAAGGCCAATGATCCGCCGATGACCACCACTAGAAACACCAGGATAAATAAGCCGCGTCTTGGGTCTGTAGCAAAGGCATGCACTGAGGTCAACACGCCAGAACGCACTAAGAAGGTGCCGAGCAAACTTAATGAGAAAGCGCCAATCGCCAGCAACACCGTCCACGCTTTAAAGCTACCGCGCTTTTCAGTCACCGCTAACGAGTGAATTAAGGCTGTACCGACTAGCCATGGCATAAAGGAGGCGTTTTCTACCGCATCCCAAAACCACCAACCGCCCCATCCTAATTCATAGTAGGCCCAGTTACTGCCGCCCATAATGCCTAAGGTCAGAAACACCCAAGCCATCGTCGTCCAAGGTCTAGACCAGCGCGCCCAAGCTGAATCTAATTGACCGCCTAGTAAGGCCGCGATTGCAAAAGCAAATGCAACCGAAAAACCTACATAGCCCATGTATAACATCGGCGGATGGAAAATCATGCCTGGATCTTGCAGTAATGGGTTCAGATCACGGCCATCCAAGGCCGCTGGAATCAATCGCTCAAAAGGATTAGAAACTACCAGCATAAACAACAGGAAGCCTACGCTAATTAAGCCCATCACACCCAAGATGCGCGCACGCATATCATCAGGCAGGTGCTTAGAAAACACACTCACCGCTACGGTCCAAATACTTAAGATCATGGCCCACAATAACAATGATCCTTCGTGACCACCCCACACCGCCGCAATTCTAAATTGCAAGGGGAGCTTAGAGTTTGAATTGGACGCAACATAACCCACCGAGTAATCTTTACTCGCAAACGTATAGGCCAAACAGATAAACGCCGTAGCGATTAAAAAGAACTGAGCACGTGCCGCAGGGCGTGCCAATTCCATCCACACAGCGTTACCACGCGCGGCACCGATAATAGGCACGCTTCCAAGAATAAGTGCGACTAATAAGGCAAGAATGAGAGAAAAATGGCCAATTTCTGGAATCAAAGCACGATCCTTTTAATATTAAATGTCAGTGTTGATAATGGTTAAGCTAAGACTTGAATTTATTTCGGCAAGACCAAACTGTTGGTCCCTTGAGTTTTCGCACGCTTTAAAGCCTCAGCCGCTTCTGGGGGCATGTAGTTTTCATCATGCTTAGCCAAGACTTCGCTGGCGGTAAATAAGCCATTTGCATCAACCTTACCCTGTGCAACCACGCCCTTACCTTCTTTAAATAAATCTGGCAGTACGCCTTTGTAAATCACCGGCACCGTTTTAGCTGTGTCCGTGATCAAAAAATGCACGGACATGCCATCGTCTTCACGCTTTAAGCTACCAGCGACCACCAAGCCACCGATACGAAAGCCAGTCCCCTTAGGCACTTCGCCCTTTTGTACCTGTGTTGGTGTATAGAAAAACACCATGTTGCTTTGAAATGCATTGAGAATCAATCGTGCGGCTAACCCTATTAGAATTAAGCCAATCACAATCAAGATAAAACGTTTATGTCGTGCTTTTAAGACCATATTAATCCTGCGCCAGTAGGCGCGATAAGTGTAATGCCTGTTGTCTGCGTTTGCGCACACTTAGGACCTCTAAGGCCAAACAAAGTGCCGTGAAGCCGAATGAAAACCACACATAAAATGCGTAGCCACCCATATGAAAGAATGCTGTCCAACTAGCCCATTGCATCAGCTTTTAACTCCAGAGAGCGCCTGCACCCACTCGGCGTGACGTTCACGCTCAAGCATGATGCAGCGCACGCGCATTAATGAAACGGCGATTGTGTACATCCAAAACGCCAAGGCCAAGAACAGCATCCCAATTAACATCGTGGCGACCATCTTTGGCGCAGCCCCCATATTAATTGTAGAGCCTTGGTGCAAGGTGTTCCACCACTTCACCGAAAAGTAAATGATGGGCACATTGACAACGCCCACCAAGGCCAGCAAAGCGCCTGCACGATCAGCACGACGCGGATCATCGATAGAGGACTGTAAGGCCATAAAACCGATATAAAGGAATAATAGAATCAGCTCTGAAGTGAGGCGCGCATCCCAGACCCACCATGCGCCCCACATCGGCTTACCCCACAGGGAACCCGTGACCAATGCGAGTAGCGTAAAGATTGCACCGGTCGGTGCCAATGCTTGCGCCATCATCGCTGACAAACGCGCATTCAGCGCAAGTCCCAAGCCAGCCCAAGCGGCCATGATGATGTAAATAAACATTGACATCCAAGCGGCGGGCACATGCACAAAGATAATGCGGTAGGCCTCACCCTGCTGGAAGTCCGTGGGGGCTATGGCAAAACTAACATAGAGCCCTGCCAACGCAAATAGCGTCGCTAATCCCGCAAACCAAGGAATCATGCGTCCAGCGAGCGGGTAGAAAGTTTGCGGGGAAGAGTATTTAAACCAGTTCATGTTCATATGCGCTTATATTATTGGGCTTATATCGATTGCAATCAAGCTTTATTCGACTGAAATGCGCAGCGCGGCCGCGGTGGCCAAGGGCGCTAACACCAAGGAAAGTAGAGAACATGCCGCAAGTAATGACAGGTGCGCCTGCGCGCTCATGCCATGTTGGCTCGCGGCAACCGCCCCTGCCCCAAAAATCAGCACTGGAATATAGAGCGGCAGCACCAGCAAGGCGACCAATAGACCACTACCCCGCACCCCTAAGGTCAAGGCCGCACCAATGGCGCCAATCAAGCTTAAGGCAGGCGTGCCAAGTAATAACGACCACACCAACACCCACAACGCCTCGCTAGGCAACGCATACTGCAAGCCGATGAAGGGCGCTAGCAAAACCACCGGCAAACCACACACCAACCAATGCGCGAGTATCTTGGCCGAGACCAATACCGCAAGCGGCTGGGGTGCCAATAATAGTTGTTCTAAGCTACCGTCCGTAAAGTCGGCGGCAAACATACGGGTCAGCGAGATCATCCCTGCCAACAATGCGGCGACCCAAAGCACACCAGGCGCAATGTTGCTAAGGACAGATGCCTCGGGGCCGATGCCTAAGGGAAATAAACTTGCAACCATTAAAAAGAAAAATACCGTCGTCGCCACGTCCGAGCGTCGCCTAAAGGCCAACAGGAGATCGCGCTGAAGGATGGTTAACCAGGCCTGACTCATGCTCTAAGCCTTAGGGTTTGTGTCGTCTGAGCATCAATGACGACATCCTGATGCGTGGTGATGATGGTCATGCCACCTCGTGCCATATGCCCGCTAATGCAGGTCGCCAAGGTCAATACCGAGGCCGCATCAAGGGCAGCAAAGGGTTCGTCTAGCACCCATAAAGGTGCGCGACTCAACCAAAGCCTCGCCAACGCCACGCGGCGCTTTTGCCCCTGCGATAGCACGCCGACGGGTAGCTTAGCGCAGCGCGCAATACCAATCGCCGTGAGAGCGGCCAGTGCTGCTGGGTCATTGACATGTTCGCCCGCTAAGCGCGCACTGATTTGCAGGTTCTCCATGGCCGTTAAATCGTCTTTGAGCCCATTGAGGTGGCCGATATAGGTAAGATTAGCGAGGTAGTCTTCTGAGGCTTTCTTGATGGGCTGGCCCTGCCACGTAATTGACCCGAGTTCCGGGGTCAGTAAGCCGCAGACCATGCGCAGTAAACTGCTCTTTCCGCTGCCATTTTCGCCAAGCACGGTCATTAAGCCACCGGCATTTAAGGTAAAGCCGACCTGTTTAAACAGCAATCGGTCACCGCGCAGGCAGGCAAGATCTTGGGCGATTAGCATGGTTTAATTAAGCGCATAAATTGATGAAAGGTTGCGCCACCAGCCGTAGGCGTCCATGCCATAGCCAAAGACATAGCGATTAGGCACTTCCAGTCCCACAAAATCCGCCTGAATCGGCTTGGTATGATCGAGCGTCTTTTCTACCAATACCGCCGATAAGACTTGCTTTGCGCCTAACGCTAAACACTTTTCTTGGATGGCGAGCAAGGTGATGCCTTCATCTAGAATATCATCCACAATCAACACGGTGCGACCGCTTAAATCCAGTTTAGGTAGCGCCTTCCAATCCAAGACGAGACCGACTGTGTTGTTCTGATAGCGACTAGCATGCACATAGTCTAATTCAAGCGGAAAGCTTAACTGCGTGAGGAGTTGCCCTGCAAATACCACGCCACCGCCCATCACGCAAATCACAACAGGCGTGGCCGTCGAAAGCGCTTGGGTAATCTCAACGCCTAAGCGATTAATCGCGCTGGTAACAGCTTCCGCATTATGGATAAGCGTAGCTTGATTAAGTAATTGTTGTGGGGTTTGGGTGTGCACGTATTCTCGAATTAAGGAGGTTAAAATTTAATGTAGGGTCGTTTGCGTCGGGTTTAACTCTAATGGAGTTTCTAACCCCACTTGGAATTGTGGCATGTACTCTTCGACCCAGGATTTTAATTCATTTTTGATCTGGGCTTCACTGACACTTTGCATACTATTGATCCAAATCAATAGATTTTCTAACCAAACTTGGTCGACATGTCGGGCCAAAGCGATACGTAATTTGTCATGCGGTGTGGCCTGCGTGAGCTCATCATCGGTCAGAAGCTCTTCATAAAGCTTTTCGCCTGGACGTAATCCTATATATTCAATCTTAATTTCGTCCATTTGCAAACCGGATAGTCTAATCATATCCGCTGCCAATGCCGCAATTTTGACGGGCTCACCCATATCTAGCACAAATATCTCACCACCCTCGCCCATTAAGCCTGCCTGCATCACCAACTGCGCCGCTTCTGGGATCGACATAAAATAACGTGTAATCTCGGGGTGGGTAATGGTAATAGGACCGCCCTGGGCAATTTGCTCGCGAAACTTCGGAATCACACTTCCGCTGCTCCCCAACACATTACCAAATCGCACAATCACAAAGCGTGTGCCCAAAGCGCCTTGTAGCCCCTGGCACACCATTTCCGCTAGGCGTTTACTGGCACCCATGACATTCGTCGGATTGACGGCCTTGTCGGTTGAGATCAATACAAACTTAGCCGTACCCGCCTCAATACAGGCTTGCGCGAGCGTATAAGTGCCCACCACGTTGTTGGACAGCGCCTCCCACACATTACCATTTTCCATCAACGGCACATGTTTGTAAGCCGCCGCATGAAACACTACTGCTGGCTGATATTGGGCCAGCAAATCGTTGACGCGTTGACGATTCTTAACATCGCCAGTTAAATAGACAAATTTCACGATTTTCTTGAGGGCACTCAGTTCCTGCTCTAGGGTATACAGCGCAAATTCCGACAGATCCAAGCATACTAAGGTACTAGGTTTATATTTTAGAATTTGACGGCAAAGCTCTGAACCGATAGAGCCTCCAGCACCGCTGACCAACACAGTATTTCCTGCGATCAACGCATCTAAGCCCGTATTATCTAGCTTGACAGCATCACGCCCCAGCAGATCCTCTACATCGACTTTACGAATCTGCGAAATACTGACCTTGCCGCTAATTAAATCGTCAATGGCAGGAACGGTGAGGACGTCTAAGCCTAGCCTACTGGCCAGCTCCATGGCTTGGCGGCGCTTCTCGTGGTACGCCGAGGGCATGGCAATAATGACATGCTGCGCTTGCTTTCGTCGGTAAACGTCAGCTAGATCTTGGATAGAACCCAACACCTTCACGCCAAACACCTCGCGCCCGAACAACGTCTTATCGTCATCAAGTAAGGCAACCACACGCCATTGACGGCTACGCGCTAAGTCCTTCACCAAGGCCATGGCCGCATCACCGGCACCCAACACAATGACCGGTTCTCCTTGTTTTAGGCTCATGCCATACAGGCTGCGCTCTTTCCATGCGCGATAAGTGAAGCGACTACCGCCCATCATCATCATTAACAGCAAAGGATCTAAAATGAGTGCGGATCTTGGCACAACGACGTTAGTGCTTAGCATAAAAAGTAGGGCCGCGACTAATATAGCACCAATACCTACGGCAAAAAGGATGCGCTTGAGGTCCGAAACACTGGCAAAACGCCACACCCCGCGATATAAGCCAACGCTCACGAAGACTAGCGCTTGCAAGGGCGTCACCCAAACCAATGTCTGCAACATTGACGGGAGGTATTCTGTGGGAATGGAAAAATTAAAACGCAGCAGATAAGCGGCATACCAGGCAATCGCAGACACGGTGACATCGTGCGCAAACGCTAGCATGGTTAATGGATTAATGGGTGTTTGTTTCATGAACAAGGGTCTGTCACGCAAATAGGGATTGCTGAGAGGCTATTGTAAAACAGAACTGCGGGTTTTAACTTAATGTTTAATGCCATCGCGGCGTAACACCTTTAAAAAAGTCATTAAGATAATTTTTAAATCCAAAGCAAAAGATTGTTGATGTAAGTAATCAACGTCTAACTTCACTTTTTCTGGGATGGGCAATTCGTCGCGGCCATTGACTTGCGCCCAGCCAGTTAAGCCTGGAACGAGCTGATCTACCCCATGCTGGGTACGTAATGCCACCAAGTCGTCCTGATTAAATAATGCTGGCCTTGGCCCCACAAAACTCATATCGCCCCGGATAATGCTCCATAGTTGCGGCAATTCATCGAGGCTGGATTGGCGTAAAAAAGAACCGACCGGGGTCAGAAACTGATCAGGGTCTTTAAGTAAGTGGGTCGCCACCGCAGGCGTTCCGATGCGCATGCTACGAAACTTTGGCATCATAAAGCGAGTGTTGTGTTGTCCTACGCGTTCTGACCAATAGAGGGCAGGGCCCTTGGAGGTGAAGCGTACAACTAACCACAGCAATAAGAAAGGAATGGCAAGGATGATAGCTGCGATCATGCACAGAAATAGGTCAAAAATTCGCTTAATGGTCATGGGATGAATTTTAACAGACTAAACATCGAGACTAGCGATAGATTGCTTTGCGATTGCCAATCTCAATCACCAGCACACACATCTGACTATCCTGAATATTGCATATAATGCGAATATCGTCCACACGATAACGCCAATACTCACCGAGCTTTGGGCCCGCTAAACTTTTACCAAGCGCGCTTGGATCATCAAGTGTAGCGACACGGGCAGATGAATTGAAAGCGCATTCGCGGTCATTCTCAGTGGTACAAGGGACTCCTCCCTAAGGATTTCCCTGGGATGGATCGGTCTCATGTTATTTTTAATCATTTAACACGCCTTAGTGGTAGTCCATAATCTCAACGCTATTTGCGCAATCAGTGCACTGATTGGTCAGTACACCTGCCCATGGTCGCCAACATTCACTAAAATAATTTCACGTTCGGTCACAATCATTTCTAGTGTGATGCGGAACTTTAGGTTAATCGACACGCTATACAAACCATCAAGACGCCCCCGCAGCCCATGCAGTCTTAGGAATGGATGATGCGGATTAATTTCTAGCAGTTGCAATGTTTTAGTATATTGTGTGATGATCTCTGGGTGGTTTTTGATGAACCTTGCAGCCTTACGGGTGTATTGGTCGGTGAAAATGAGCTGCCAACTCATGCCGTCAATTGATTCAACTGTTCAATTCTTTTGATGTGCGAAGTGACAGTTTCTTTCACAAAGCGTCCGGCCTCTAAGTCAGCACGAGACTCTGCCAAAGCAGCCTCAAGCTCACATTCGCGTAGGTGTTGATATTGACTGTGGCTCATGACCACATACTTTGATTGGCCACGCACGGATACAGACACCTCAGATTGCTGCATAAGGGCTTCTTCAATAGCCTTAATCCCCTTGGTCTTTAAATCATTGGCTGGAATGACGTACATACCACCTCCTTTTAAGTACGATAAATCGTATTATATATCACACGATTTAAAACACAAGGATCGTACCTTGATGCATGGTTGAGTACCATGTTTTAGAAACAGTATTAGCGTCCCATGTTGATTTGATTATTTCCTGCTAACAGGGACTTTTACAGGGAGTATGCGGTTTTGAGACCTTAAACACCCCACCCTCTTTCCCTAAAATGCACACCAGGCTTTGTTTGGTCGCTACCCTACCCCTGTCCGTATCAGGAAATAACAGGGAATGGGGTTGGTCTAGATGAGAACCAGTCCGTTCTGTCAGAACACACACGCAAGCCGAGCGACTTATCCCAATCAGTAGTTGACTATTATGTTAGCTATAGGTAACATAAACTATTATTAACTCACTAAATGTTAGCGATGAATAACATTAACCTCGATCTGAAGTCTCTAGGCGCCCACTTTAAGCGTGAGCGTCTTGCCGTGGGGCTCACCCAAGCCGAGGTCGCGCACAAAGCCGGCTTAAGGCGTGAGACCATCATACAACTGGAGTCTGGGGCGTCGATTAGCGCGAACACCCTCATTCAAGCGACCTCGGCGCTCGGTAAAACCTTGGCCATCATGGATCGCAGGCTCGATTACGACAGGCTTGATGAGGTGTTTAATGACGACCATTAAAGTGAAAAAGTTAAGTGTCGAGACCCCCGAAGGCCATGCCGGCCTCCTCACCAAGGAGGCGCGCTACGTCTTTAACTATCAAACCACCGCACGCGATGCCGAGGTGTCGTTGGTGATGCCACTGCGTGCGCAAAGTTACGCCAGCGGCGGATTATTCTCGGTATTTGAGATGAACCGGCCGGAGGGTTACCTGCTGGACACCATCAAGAAACGTTTTGCGAAAATCGGCCCGCTGGATGATATGGCGCTACTTAAGATTACCGGTGCCAACCAAATCGGCAGACTAACCTACCGTGACTCCAGTGAGGATAGCGTTCAGGCCAAGTCGCAGGTGACAAAAGAGTCGTTGATCCGCTCCACCACTTCCGATGAGCTATTTGCGTTTCTCACCGACATTTACTTTAACTCTGGCGTGTCCGGCTTTCAGCCGAAGGTGATCGTGCCTGATGCAGGTGCTCCCGTCTCCGAAAAATCGTCAATGATCACCTCCAGTCTGATTGTGAAGGCGGCCGGTGAGGACTACCCATTTCTAGCGCAAAATGAATTCATGTGCATGGAGGTAGCAAGGCGCGCGGGCTTAACGGTCCCGCCCTTCTGGTTATCCGAGGATGGTGGGCTCTTCATCATGGAGCGCTTTGATGTGACGGCTGCTGGCCAACGCTTGGGGCTAGAGGACATGGCCGTGCTCATGGGTAAATCCGTTGATGAAAAGTACAATGGCAGCATCGAAAATATCGCCAAGGCGGTGGATGTGTTTTGTGGATCCAATTCGGTTGAAAGTAAGGCGCGGCTCTTTGAGTACGTCGCCCTCTCCGTAGCACTTCGCAATGGGGATGCACATTTGAAGAACTTCTCACTGATTTATGACACCCCGCACGGCGATGTGAAGTTGTCGCCACTGTACGACGTGGTTACCACCATGATTTACACCATTGAACACCCGAGGACAGGGGCGACTAAGGTCGACAATACCATGGCCTTAAATATGTTTAAAACCAAGAGCTACCCACTCGCGCAAGATTTAATCCACTTCGGTCAGTCGGTCTGTATGGTGAAACACCCTGAAAGAATTATTGAGCGCATTGAAGAGGCAAAGCGCGACACACTGGCTGAATACCAGTCCAGGATCGATCCCTGGCTTTACCGCAACCTTAAATCCGTTTGGGGTGGGAGTGGTGTTACGGGTTAATCTGAAAAGTGCCTACAGCCCTACTCGTTTATTTGTTCTGGGGTGACGTCGATGGCGCTGATCTTCTGGCGCCACGACTGTTGGCGGCGGAGCTCTGACAGCGTGCGGTAGAAGGCGCGACTCAGGTCGTCGTGGGCACGCATCACGCCCTGGTTTTGAATTAAATCTAGTAGGCGCTTCTCTTTGATGCTGGTGACCGCCGCCTGAATTTTAGTGAGGTGGCGTCCCACGTGTTGAATCTGATCGATACGACGCCACAGTTCACGCAGGGCAAACTGAATGAAGAGCTCCTTGCCATGCGAATCCGAGGTATGCTCCAGTGCAGTAAAAGATTCTGGCGCAGGATCGGCGAGTTTAAACGTGTAATAACCACGCGCAAATGCGACAATGTCTTTATAGAGTGCCGGACAGTGAATAGGCATCGCACAGAATTCTTCAGGGGTGATCCCCGACTTATTAAGCGTGGCAATATAATCACGTTGCAGTTGATACCGCTTGAGATACTCCGGGGTAAGGCTTTCGAGCAATGGAAAAAGCCACTCATGGGTTCCATTCACCGAGACATCAGACGCAATCTCGAATGCTTTAATAGGCCAATCTAGCGATCTTACAAAGCTTGCCTTCTCAAGGCGCTCGAGGCGTAACTTCTTCCAGGTCAGGACGGTGAGGTCATGGATGATAGCGCTCTCAGCGACATCGTGCGGCTTAAAGCTAGCCAGAAACTCATCATGCAGCGCCCTAAATTCTTCTTCGGACTCACCTGGGATTACTGCCATCGCTGAGTAGACGCCAGTCTTGGTGGCATTGCGTGATGTCGCGACCTTACCTGCTACTGTTTTAGGGCCTCCGGAACGCGGGGTTTTAGGGATGCCAGCCATGGACTATTTAAGACGGACGCCGGGTCGGTCGTCTGGGGTGCCGACGAACTCGACGCCAGCATTTTGAAAGGCGCGGATTATAGAGTCAATTGTTCTTACGTTTGCTGACGGCAACCCACTGCCAGCTTCAACACGCTTAATTGTCGCCTCACCAACATTAGCTAGTTTAGCTAAATCTGTGATGGTCAGTCTCAATAATGCTCGCCCTGCTCTTATTTGTTCGCTTGTAATCAATCTATATAAGCTCTATAATGATACTTATGGTATCGTTTAAAGGGTAAATTATGATTTATGATACACCAAAAGAGTTACTAAAAGAGACCGTAAGGAGAATTGATGGTGCATATGCGCCTGCAACCATCCGCGCCTACAAGTCCAATTTCGAAAAATTTATCGAGTATTGTGAGGGATTGGGTGAATGTGCCTTACCTGCTAACAGCAAAATTGTAGCGCAGTATTGTTGACGCGCGTTTAAAATTGACCAGATAAGCACAGTTATGCGCGTTGAATTTTGACCAGGTAAAACCAGTATCCTGCTTATTTTATGAGCAGGAGTATATGAGGTGATTACCATGGTCATGTATGCCAAGATTCGTCGTATGTTCTTTCGAGAACATTTATCCATTAGTGAGATTGCAAGACGCACCACACTCACACGCAACACCATTAAGAAGTGGCTAAAAGCCGCAGATGGTTCAGAGCCAAAGTACCGCAGACCTCCGAAGCTTACCAAGCTCACGCCGTTTGAACCCAAGATATTAATGGCGCTGGTTGCTGATGCACATCGCCCAAAGCGTGATCGGCGCAATGCACTCATGCTGTTTAAAGAAATCCAGCAGGATGGATTCACCGGCAGCTATACACGCGTCACTGAGTTCATACGCCACTGGCGTAATCAATCCTCTGCTGCCAGCACCAAGTCTGCCTTTGTGCCCCTTCACTTTGCCTTAGGTGAAGCCTTTCAGTTTGACTGGAGTGAAGAATGGCTTGTCATTGGTGGCATCCACCGCAAGATTCTCGCGGCTCATACCAAACTGTGCGCCAGTCGCGCTTTTATGATTTGCGCCTATCCCACCCAAAGCCATGAGATGCTGTTTGATGCGCATACGCGCTCCTTTACCGCATTAGGCGGCATCACTAAACGCGGTATCTACGACAACATGAAGAGTGCTGTCGATAAGGTGCAAAAAGGTAAAGGACGTATCGTTAATACACGTTTCTTCGCCATGACCGCGCATTATCTGTTTGATCCTGATTTCTGCAATGTCGCCTCAGGCTGGGAGAAAGGCGTGGTCGAGAAGAATGTGCAAGACGCTCGGCGACGCGTCTGGTCTGAAGCGAGGAAACATAAGTTTAGCCACTTTGGCGAGCTCAACGCCTGGTTAGAAACGCAGTGTCGCGCGCTATGGGCAACATTGCCTCACCCTGACTATGCAAGTCTCACCATTGCTGATGTGCTGGAACAAGAACAACTGTACATGATGCCAATGCCTACGCCCTTTGATGGGTATACAGAAGTATTGGCACGTGTTTCCAGCACTTGCTTAGTGACTGTGCAACGCAATCGTTATTCGGTGCCATGCCATCTGGCGAACAGTAAAGTTGCGGTCCATCTATACCCAGAGTGCATGACCATTTATGCAGAGAATACCATGGTGGCCAGTCATATACGATTGTATGAGCGCGACCAAACCCGTTATGACTGGCAGCACTACATTCCGCTGATTGACCGCAAACCTGGGGCGCTGCGTAATGGCGCACCCTTTGCCGAAATGCCACTGCCATTACTGAAACTGCAATCCGAATTACGACGACGTGAGCGACTCATGGGAGACCGCATCATGGCCACGGTGTTGGCGAATGTGCCAGTGCATGGTTTAGAAGCAGTACTGATTGCCGTAGAACAGGTGCTGGCTTCTGGTGCGCCCAGTGCTGAGCATATCCTCAATGTATTAACCCGACTCAAACCACCCAAGAT
>Ga0364886_10636_pt1 | contig 14135 bp, 19 predicted proteins | sample ExccelJu500001D3_4_FD_206926 | JGI IMG/M metagenome (GOLD analysis project Ga0364886, IMG submission 206926) | Enriched cells from Trout Bog Lake Hypolimnion, Wisconsin, USA - BchlTB.July23.5000.01.D3 | ecosystem: Environmental > Aquatic > Freshwater > Lake > Hypolimnion/Profundal zone | place... | reverse complement strand
AATAGCTGTGTTGGATGCATTGGAAATCGAAGTGCCCGCAGCAATCGTATTGCAATCTGAGCTATAGGGTCCAGAATAACCAGCAGAAGTTGAGCTAATGTCAGTACATGTCGCTTGAGCCTCAACTGATGCTAATGAACCAAGGCAAACTAAAGCACTTGCTAACAAAGAGCCAATGGTGGCAGATTTAGAGCCACCCTTGCCCTGCCCCTTCGCATTTTCAGATACTGCAACCAGCTTTTTACGGGACTTACTCCAAATAATGCGATAAATTCTGTTCACTGAATATCCTTAATGGCGGCCCCAGAGCAATAGCAATCCATTGAGTTAAGACTCAGTAAATATTGTTGGCGCAAAAATAAATTCTGGTAATTATCAAATGCATGAATGGCGATAACAATCCCCTAAATTAGGGGGATTAGCGTTGTCAAAATCTCTTACTTGGAATGTTGCATTCTATTAGAATCCTTTTTTTACAAACGGCGATTTAATAAGCCTTATCCATGGCTTGAAAGTGCAACTTCTTTAGGGGTGGGTCTAGGGCATCAAGTGACTGGCATTACAAATCGCCTCTTGATACAGGGGGTGATGGCATCTTTCGTATGGAATTATCGTTTCTACACCATGCCCGACAAATGGTGGATTTACCTATTACTTTTTATTGGTTTGGAGTTTTGCTATTACTGGTATCACCGTGCTTCGCATGAAGTCTATTTATTGTGGGCTACGCACAGTACGCATCACTCACCAAATGATTTGACTTTATCGGCAGCATATCGACTAGGTTGGATGCCCTTTCTTTCCTTTACTTGGTTCTTCTTTTTGCCTTTGGTTTATATTGGATTTTCTCCGTATGATGTTTTTACGATGCTATCTATTAATCTGCTATATCAATTTTGGTTACATACTAGACTGATCAATAAATTAGGATTCTTGGAGGGTGTTGTAAATACTCCATCGGCGCACAGAGTGCATCACGCTAGTAATTCGATGTATATTAATAAAAACTATGGCGGAATATTACTAATATTTGACAGAATTTTTGGCACTTATGAGAAGGAAGATGAGGCCAACAAAATAATTTATGGCTTGACACACCCAAACTATTCAAGCAACCCTTTTTCTGTAGTGTTTCGAGTCTGGGGAGAGCTCGTTCAAGAGGTTATTAAAAAATCTACTTTTCGGGAAAAAATTAGAGTTTTATTTGCATCACCAAGGTAAACTACCCATCAACGAGTTGTTGTCAATTCATAGTGCCAATTAGTTAGGCTGTAAATTATTTTGAGCGACAAAGAGCTTTTTGCTTTCCAAATACTTTACGCCCTTTGCACCGTAATTTATGGTGTGAATTTGGTTTGGCAGCAGGTGAAATATATCACCAGGCAAAAAAGTTGTTTTTATTCCACCGATAGTTATATCAACTTGACCTTCAAGAACTAGCGCTTGAATTTCATAGGGATAGGAATGCATATCAAGAAATTTACCAACGCTAAGTTCTACCAATTCCGGTACTGGAAAATCTGCTGCTAATAACTTCTCTAAAAACTGATCTTGTTTCATTTGACTGGCATTTATTGTATTAATGATTTCTTTACTATATTGCAAAAAGTATCTGACTTAAAGAAGTTTCGCGATTAGAAGCAATCACCCATTCGTAGATCAAATGCGCAATAACTAGAATATTCATATATCGCTATCATTTATCAAGTCTTTATTATTTCCAACCCCATAAACGTAGGGTGTAGCATGTCTATCTTGGCTTTTCCCATGATCCTAAATTGTACTTGCGATAAATTTAGCCGCTGTTGAGTATGTCTTCTAGCATCAGGCATTTAAATCTAATGAATCTTTTAGCCTAGCAGTAGTAAAAATTTACCACTCCCAGATAAGGTGCATCTATTTATTACATTATTAGGGTAAGATTTTCTTATATGACTACTGTAGGTCAGTCTGAATAACGACTCCTAAGACCATAAAATGTTAATTTTCTTATCCTTAATTGATTAAAACATTTTTGCTCATTTTGGCGTCCAAATTCTGATCTTCATTTGTTAGATTATTGGTTTGTAAAACACCTTCTCCCCAACCTGCTTCTTGTCGAATTTGATCAATCAATGTACACATGGCTTGCATTGTATTTTGAGCTAATTTCAGGTTGAGATTTACGCCTCCGGGAAGCATAAAGTCAATGGATAATTCATCATCAATTTCACTATGCTTTATGTTTTCCAATTGGGCTAATTTTTCTCCATTTTTAGTCAATGAACAGGTAACATTTACAACCAACAAGGGGTCAAATCCCAATGGATAATGTAAGCCAGCCTCATAAGCTTGGGTTTGCAATTCTTTATCTGTTGCCGCATCCAAAAAAGCTTGTTTCCCAAATTCATTTATTGCTTTTGCTGCATCTGGCGAATACTCAACCTCTAATTTTTTCGTAATTAAATGGGAAGTTGCAGCGAGTATAAATAGAGCCACCCGACGGGTTAGCCAAAAGCGGTATTCCTCCTGATTTTGTGTATTAAATCGAAAAAGTATACGGTCCTCTTGAGTGAAATAAGTGCCGCTGATTTGTTTAATTGTCATATAAATGATTTCACTGAAACTAAATGGACAACTCTTTTGATGGAGATTTTGGAGCTAAATTGGGAGCTGGCTTGGGAGTAACTACTGGCGGAATGAGCAATTGAGGGGTTAACTTTTCATCTCGGCGTTTACTATTGGCAACCTCAGTTAGTAATCTGCTAATGGCTGGTTTTGCCCCTTCCAAACTAAAGCGAGTGACTGCAAATGCCCCGGACTGTAGAGCGACTGCAAAACCAATGCTATCGTCCGATTGAGTTGCATTTAATACCGCATCAAATGGCGTCAAAATTTGAAATGTATTGCCACCGATGTTCGTGCATTCCATGCCTAGCGCTGTTGACACTAATGAACTATTCATGAGGACCGAATATTTTGAGCCGGGCGTGCAATTTAGGCCTTGGTGTAAGTAGAAAAGACACTGCTCTCCCGAACAAAAAACGCCAAATGAGGTTTTGGGATCTGCAATTGTATAGGCCTCGTTATTGCGCCCACTTAACTCAACCCACCAATTTTGGTATGAAATTTTGTCTCCAGCTATAGCTAAATTATGCAGGGCGACTAAGGCGATAAGGCCAAAGATATAGTTCAATCTTATCGCTCGCTTCACTGTACTATCCTAGCGGTTTCTCGCAAACGTTTGATTGTATCGACCAAAAACTGCTGAATAATAGCTTGCCTTAATTGACTTTTAGACGCTTCGAAAGAAGGAATTTTTGAGGCGCGGGTATCATCCACGCGGATTATAATCCAAGCATCCGTAGTCTTAATGGGAGTTTTGCTAAATTCTCCCTTCCCTAGCGTTCCAACAATATTGGCAACTGAAGGTGTTAGCTGCTGAGGCATTAACCACCCCAAATTTCCGCCTTGAGCTTTAGTCGCCCCATCAGGCGAAATCTCTCTAGCAACCTTCGCAAATGCTTCGCCATTTTGCAGGCGGCCAATAACTGCAATAGATTCTGATTCAGACTTTAGAATAATTTGGCTTAGTTTGTATTGGGTGCTTGAGTCACTTCCTCCCCCTAGAAACTGTTTCTGTCTTTCATACTCCTCACGCAGTTTTTCATTTGTAATGGGATTTTTTTTAAAGTGATCCTCGATAAATGACTGTAGATATAAATTTTGACGTAACTGGATAATTTGATCTTGCATATCAATCTCTTTTTCCAGCCCCTGCTTTACAACCTCTTGCACGATTAATTCGCGGTTAATTAACTCATTCTTAATTGCTTCATGCAATTGGGGATTATCTTTTTGCCCCTGCGCTATTGCGGCTTGCAAATTTAAATTAAATAAACCCTTGGTAATGGGGCTGCCGTTGACTGTTGCAATAAATTCAAAATCAGATGCCAACACATTTGTGTTTTTGACGCAAAGAATAAGGGCAATGATTAGTAAATAGCATTTCATGAGAACTCTCTTGATGGTGTTACCCGGATTTCATCCATATACAAATCTTATCAATCTTTGGCAATAGCAAAAGCAGATGGTTAATAACATCCTTAAACTTTCGATCAAAAATAGGACCTAAAAGACCACTGAACTGCTGTCAATTTAGTACCACTGCCAGTGAGAGATTTTCTATATTAAATCATTGCATGTAGCCAGGTTGGATTTGAGTAAATCTGGGTAGTATTGCTTGCGGTGCCGGTGGCCTGTAACCCAATGAGCTATGGGGTCTTACTTGATTGTAGTGCTGCCTCCATTGCTCAACTAGAATCTTAGCCTCCTCCAGGTTATAGAAGATCTCCCCATTCAGAAGCTCATCTCGAAGAGTCCCATTAAAACTTTCACAAAAGCCATTCTCCCAAGGCGAGCCTGGTTCAATGTAAGCCGTTTGTACGCCGATCTCCTTTAACCAATCTCGCAAGACCTGGGCTACGAACTCAGGACCATAGTACATGGAGAATGGTAGTCAGCCGCAGCAATTTAAGCCATGCTTGTGATTGCGAGATCATCAACAAGGAGTATTGCTATGGCTGACCACTTCAACAATAAACCCTATGGGGCATGGATTGCAATCGATATTGCGAAGGACTTTAATGCCGTGTTAAGCGAGACTAAAGAGGGTAAACGACAGCATTTTCGGATGGCTAATTCTGCATCTGACCATGACCGCTTTATTGCTTATCTCAGAACTTTGCCAGCGCCTTGCATTGTTGGTTTTGAAGTCTGCTTTATTTTTTCGGTAGCTAGTGCCCGGTATCGCGAGGTGATGTTCAACTCCTGGGATAAAAATGATCCTAAAGATGCTGCAGTGCTTTTGGAGCTGCTTAAACAAGGGGTTACTCAGCGCTATGTTGATCCATTAATTGCAGGGCATCATGATCTCCAAGAACTCTCTAAAACCTACTACCAAGTCCCTTTGAGTCGCACGCGCTTACAGCACTCCATACTCACGCATTACCTGCCTTTATATTTTCCTGAGATGGGTAAATGGTGGAACAGTACTCGCTCGGTATGGTGGATTAATTATCTTTTGCACTTCCCCATCCCTAGCGCAGTAATTAAGTACTCACAAGAAGAGTTTTGCCAGATTGCCAGCCCTGTCGTTGGCCGTAAGATTAACAAGGCAGCCAAGCTCATTGAGCTTTATGAGACCGCCTTGCATAGCATTGGACTACCCGTTGAGGAAGATTCCTTGGCTTGTAAAACCTTTCAAATACAACTGCGATGCTATCAAGAGATTAATGATTGTCGTACGCAGCTAGAGCTAACAGCTCAGGCAGTATTGGCCGATAACCTAGATTCTGCCATTTTGCAAAGTGTGCCGGGGATTGGTCCGATTAATGCCTTAACGATTTTGGCGGAAGGTGGCGATCTGCGTCGCTTTAGCCATCATCGTCAGTTCTTAAAGTATTGCGGGTTTGATCTAGCCAAGAACCAATCAGGCAACTACCGTGGTCAAGAGCAAATCTCCAAGCGGGGTAATGCACGTTTACGCTTAGCTCTTTGGATGGCAGTGAACACTGCTATCGCTCAACCAGAAAATAGTTTCCAGCAAAAATATAGCCGCTATATTAAAGACGCACCGCAGGATAAGGATTTACAACGCAAAGCAAGGACTGCGGTGGCAGCGAAGATGGCGCGTGTAGTGCATGGATTAGTCAAGTCAAAACAGATGTATCAAGGTTACTATGAAAAAGCTTTACCCAGTGGATCGATCCCTCTCTGTGGGGCCGTAGAGGCCGCAAGGACCTCGTAGATAATGTTTTGACCTTCCACTGGGACCTCAGATTGTTTTAAGTAGGGTAAAGACCAAAACGTTAAGTGGCGGATCTTGTGTTCATTATGGTTAATCGGGACCCCTGATTTATTTGTGGAAGTGACCGTTTGGGTAGAAGTAAGTAGTAAGTTTGATTTTTTAACTGCAATTTGCAGTTACGGGATAGCGTGACCCCTGGCACGATCTTTGCCTTTCATAAGCTGCTTCTTAAGGTTTACCTTGCTGTAGTAGCGATCTATACCAATGCAGTCAAAGGCATTTCAGCTTTGCAGCTCTCTCGTGATCTAGATGTGCAATACAAGACCGCCTTTGTTCTGGCTCACAAGATTCGTGAATCCATTATGGAAAAACGTGACTTAGGCCAGCTATCCGGCGAAGTGCATATGGATGGAGCCTACGTAAATGGCCATATTCGCCCAAAGAACAAAAAGGCAGATCGGATTGATCGTCGCTTAGCTATTCATCAAAAGCCAAGCAAACGCTGCGTCTTTGTGATGCGTAAAAAAGTGCAATGAAAAATTCGTGAAAAATTGAAGAGCCTGTAGGGCTAGCTTTTCAATCTAATCCTGTAATAATTTTAGGTGAGGATAGGGGAATTTCGCAGCAGAGAAAGGCAATCGTAACTTGTTGGCTGCTTAATATCTAAGTCTGATTCTATTTGGTCAAAATGCTGGTGTTTAGTTAGCATTGCCCCGTTGATAATATTTGGGTTTCCCACCAATACCCTTTGAGCGGCTTTCTGAAATTCTAAATGAGTCATTCCAATATTAGTTGAATATATGGCTGCTTGAGGCAAGCATCGAGGGAATCCTAAATTTTTGCAATTTTCAGAATTGAAACCAAACCCCAAAAATGCAATTGTATCTGCCTCATCAATCCACTTTCGCGGTAATTCAAACCTCTGAATATCATTCAACTTTTCATGAATTAATTTAATTGAATCCGCTGCTCGAGAAAAATCTTCAGGATCTTTTCCATAGGGGCTTGCAATCTGGCCATCTTCGCTAAACTCACCCACCATTCCATACATGTGAAATACATTTGGTTCTATTGCTTCTTTGTAGATTAAAGCGGTTGGATCTTGCTTTGGGTTTGCGCTTAACTCCGGATAGGACTAAGTAATTACATTAGTTAGGTAGTTCTCTAGTGATTGATCATAATTGAAGGTGACAATTTTCACTTTATTGTTTTTTAACGATGCAGCGGAAGAAGAGGTCGCTACATAAGCGGGGCAGCCTCCAAATAGCACCTTTTTGTTTGCTCCAAGAATGACCCCAAAATCAGCCACAATCTGCCTTGTCTCAGCTAGTGTGACTATCGTTGTAGATAAGGATTATCGATCGTTTGAGGTGTAGTTACACCGTTTTGCACAGAGCCAAAAGCATTTTCTTGAACTTGCGTAAAGCTGTTTTCACCTTGTACGGCTAATGAATACATACCGCAATCTACCCCGCCAACTACCCCCCGTTAATTGCTGTAATCCCTAAAACCCCAACAGTTGATTTTTCAACTACGGCACCAGCCGCTATGGCAAACCTGGGAACTATTCAATTTAGTTTACCCACTCAATTTCTACTCGACCAATATTCGAAGATGCTTATTCCCAAACTTGCATTCTGATTTTCATAGCGTAACTTGGGTTGATGGATACCTCATCAACTATAACACAATGAAACGGAACATCACCATGTTAAATCAATTACCGCAGCGCCCATTCGTATTACCCAGTCACCATCTACCCACTACACAACCACGCCATATCCAGCATTTTCTATTAGCAGCTAGCCTAACTTTCATGCTCACCGCTTGCGCCCATCTAGACTCTGGTAGCGGCGTGGAGTTTCGGTATGACCGCTTAAAGGAACTCCAAAACGGTATGACTACTGCCCAGGTAGAAGCACTATTGGGAAAACCCCTCTCGATTGAAAAGGCCCAGCAAGAAACCATCTATGGCTACACCTTTGGCAATGTCAAAGCCTTCAAGATGGTATTGGTGAGTAGTAACCGCACCTATGAAAACGCTACTGCCCGCTTAGTCTTTAAAGACCAGCTCTTGCAATCGTTTAGTTATGAGATTACGGAGCCTAAAAAATGAGAAAGTTCACTGTTATTGCCCTATTTTGTCTGCCTCTAGCTGGCTGTGTGGGGTTTTCTAGCGATAAAGCCAAGGTTAACAATGTCGCTCAAATCCGCTCTTATGACACGGCCTTGCAAGTGCAAGTTGGCGATAGTTTGCAAACGCTTTATCAGCTCATGGGAGAGCCAAGCTCTGTTGGGATTGATGAGTCTGGCAAACCCTATCTGCGATTTATGATGCTAGAGCAAAAAAGCAAGGCTATTACGCTGCAAATACTGGGGTTTATCCACGCCTCAACCTATAGCTATCCCACAGGCCATGAGCTGCAAGTCTTTTATGAAGGGCAAACCATTACTGCCATTACGAGAAAGCGCTATATCACTGAACCCGGAGATAACAGCCTAGTGATGGAGGGTAAATGATGCGCACAAGATTGAGGTCCATCCGATTAAAGCTGGCCTATGTCACCTATGTCACTTATGCCACCTATGCCAGTGTTCTGATCCTAGCCTTTTTAGGCTTAGATGCCCCACCATCATCTATGAGCTACCTACTTTCCAAATGGGTCTTGATTACCCTCTTGACCCCGCTGTTAATTTTGCTGGTGGTCCGGTTTTGTATCGGGGCCTATAAAGCCCTTCCCTTAGCAAGCAAGGTCTATCGCAATCATCCCCAGTGGCGCCGTGGTAGAAACCGTCGCTATTAAAACGAATGAATAAGGAAATGAATATGAACTCACTGATTAATTTTTTTGTCTGGTGGAGCGCGCTCTCAATGATCTGCTTTGCGATTATTAAAACGTTTGATTTGGAGGGGTTGGGTAAATGAGGCCCCTCCAGAAATGGAGGCCTTAAACGGCACGGGTGTTAAAGTTAAAACATCCACACTGATATAGAGTCAAAGTAGTTCAAGCGCATTTTTAGAGGCCAATCTCTCTGTTAAAATCGGATGTGCTGTAGTAGACCGTTGTTGGGTCATCAATATTCAATGTTGGTGCCACACACTTTTGCAACTGCCTCCCAGTTAGACCGTTATTGTCCCTGGATCAAGTCCTGATGCCGCGCACGATGAAGCTGCATATAAGTGGCAAGACTCAAATAGCACCTTTGCATTAGTCCCTAAACTAGATCCAAAGTCCGCTACGATCTATTTGCCGCCGGCAATCGATAGCAGTTCTTGTAAATATAGGTTCATTGGCGTTTAAAGCAAAGGGAAAGCATATTATTTGTTTTTTGCAATATACGGCTCTTATACGTATAATAATGAAATTCAGTGAGAAGCCAGGAATAAGGAAGATTCGCTATGAAAACTGCTACGCCCCATTTACGTCAAGCTCGGATGGAGCTAAAAACAACCAATGAAATGAAAGACTTGCTAAATCGGGCTGCCGCTTTGGACGGTCTGGATTTAACCTCATTCGTTCTTGCCCCCGCCATTGAAAAAGCCCGCAAGGTTTTAAACCAGCATGCCTCAATCTCGCTTACCCTGGAGGGGCAGAAAACTTTATTGCAGTTGATTCACTCACAAGTAAAGCCAACCCGTGGAATGAAGGACTTGATGGCATTGCCTGACTTGCCTTTACGAAAAGTAAAAACTTGAAAATCGAGCTTTCGCCTTACGATGCTGCGAGTACCTATTTAGGTCAAAAACAATTTGACTGCGGTCATGCAATCATTAACCAATTTGCTCGCGGTAGCCTCAAACAACAAGTCAAAAAAGGATTGAGCGTAGCTTATGTCCTAACGGATGCCGATGATCAAGATCGTTTTGTGGGTTTTTATACTATTGCGCAGCACATGATTGATATGTCCTTGTTATCGGCCATGCAGTTGGGGTCTTTACCAAAACAAATACCCTGCACCCGCCTCATTATGTTAGGCGTAGATCAAAAGTATGCACACCAAGATTTAGGATCTCAACTCATGAAACACGCCCTATCATTAACCAAGCAAATATCAAACCAAATCGGAAGTTATGGGCTATATCTCGATGCAGACCCTAAGGCATTGGGGTTTTATAAAAAATTGGGTTTTACCTTACTGCAGGGCGATAAAACGCCACACAATTCACCCATGTTTTTGCAATCTGGCAGAATCATTTAGCCTTGATGCTGTTGCCCAAATTCCGCCAAACGGTGGAATATTTTCTAGTCGTCTTCTTGACTTGACTTTGAAAATACTCAGGGATAATTAAGGGTATGAACAAATTAATTAAAATAACTCTCCTAATTCTTACACTTGTAATAAGTGTGAATGCAAATGCGGGAGTATTTGTTAACGCAGGCAAAGCAGCTTGGCGGGACAATCGAGATATTGAGGGTCAAGGAATCGCGTGGGAATATTTAAATGATCAGGTGGTGTACGCTAAAATTAAATATGAGGAGCCTCTAGATCCCGATGGCATAAGTGCTCTTTGCGATATTGCTGAAAATAAATATGGCAAACGCTTGTTTGATATTCAAGATTCGTCCTTATGTAGTGACCGTAAAAAGTTTGCTGATTTTTCAGTGTATAGACTTACATTTTGGGAGACTAATTGGACCTTAGATTTCTATTTATTCATAGCACCTACGGCATTGAAAGATGAATTGAGCGGTGCTATTGGAGAATTTAAAATGGGTAACACCATCAACAGGACTCCCCCACAATTGATAAGAGTTGTTGTTAAAGGCGATAGCTATACCGATTCTTGTAAAAATACGGGGATCATTAGAGTGCATGTTATTTGTAATGGTTGGTCATTAGATTTGTTAGATGAGTATTGGGGCAAAGATGTGCCGCCTGAGATGAAAGCTTTAAACGGCACAGGCGTCAAAGCTAAAACAGCCGAGCCAGTTTCAACCACTCAATAGTAAATGCCCTGCGATCAGCGCAGGGCATTACTCTAATTAAAATCTGGCGTGCTGTAATACACCGTAGTTGGATCATTGATATCCAAAATAGGCGCTGCACACTTTTGCAGTTGAGAGCCAGATAATCCGATATTATCTCGACAGTATAGATATCGCAGATAAACAGACTTCATGTTGTCAGCCTCTTTAAGAGTATCTGGCCTTGGCAATGTGCCCGGATCTAAGCCCGATGCAGCGCAAGAAGAGGCCGCTACATACGCTGGGCAGTCTCCAAATAGCACCTTTTTGTTTGAGCCAAGACTGGCCCCAAAATCGGCCACAATCTGCCTTGTTTCAGTTAGTGTGACTAATCGCTGTAAATATTCATTGTTAGGTGCTTGAGGTGTTGATACCCCTTAGAGCGCGCCAGCCATTACGCAAACAATTCCAAAAATATGGCGCCAATCTAGCACTTGTGATAGCGTTCATAGTCACTACCCTAATGGTCTCGACTGTCAGGCGCAGAGCCTCTTCGGAGGCTCTTGCTTTTTCTACTCTAGGCTGATGAATAAACCGAAATTGCGTACGATTGTCTATGTAGATGAATTTAATGTCTACTATGGGCAGGTAAAGAATGGCCCATATAAATGGCTAGATCTCACCAAGCGATTCAAAGCGGTGCTTGGTGAAGAAAATGACTTAATCAAGATTAAATATTTCACTGCTCATGTGCAGCCCACTGATCGTGACCCGCAAATTAATACTAGACAAGATACCTATATTAGAGCATTGGAAGTTCAATGCCCTGAAGTGGAAATTCACTTGGGGCATTTCTTGCGTCATAGAGTATTCGCAGAAAATGCCAACCCACCACCAAACAAGAGTGAAATTTACAAGACCGAAGAAAAAGGCTCAGATGTAAATTTAGCACTGCATGTACTAAATGATGCTTGGTTAAATCTGTATGATTGCGCTGTCATCGTTTCAAACGATTCAGATTTAGCAACAGCCATAAGACTGGCAAAAGAGCATCTCAAGAAAGTGATTGGCCTCATAACCCCTAGAAACGCAGATTAAATGCGTTTAATTACATGCAAGCCTTTTAGTAAATGGCACTATGTCATTTGTTTAGCCAATAAGTCAAAATCACGCGCCACGCAACACAATGCTAAATCGTAGAGCGTTGCATAGTTCCGCATAAATCAGCAAAAACGTCAAGCCACAGTTAGAGTTCTCGCTAATTTTTTCAAACGATCAATGACATCACCCATAAATCGGCCTCCAGTTGACCTTAACTGTTCGGGTGTCACTTTGTGATGTGCCAGCAAACCATCATTGCATATTTTCACGGCTTGCTCAAAGTCATCTTCTTGGTTTAGCAAATCGTTCAATCCATTGCCAGCTCTTAATGCAAGCTCCCGCACCTCATTGGGAAATTTAATCTCTAAGGCTTCCAACCACAGACCAGGCCATTCTCTCAAGTCTTTTTTGCTCAGGGTCATGAGATGAGCTAATGCCAATACCCTACCCAAGTCTTTATTAGATCGTTTCTCATTTGTGGTGCCAATTGTTTCCTCACCAATCTTAGGGTGGTGTAGCAAATTGGCCAATGCCATCATCTGTGGACTGGCTATTGAAATTTCATATTCAGTTTGAATGGGGCTCACCTCAGCCAGGCCAAGATATTTAAATCCGCATAGAGCAAAATATCCATGCTTTGTATTGAGTTTTTCTGTCGATCGCATGCTATTTTGCGTAGCGTCTGTATTAGGCGAATTCAGTAGCTCCAGAAACCACTCTGTATTACCCTCCGGATATAAGCGAACTATCGGCAAATTTTCTGTTTTTGTTTCTTCATCGTATGACTGCGGATACTCATTTGTAAAGTTGCATTTCCATCCATGATCAATCAACTCTTCAGTAACATTTTTGGCTAATACCTTTACATGAGCGTGTGGCCAGATCATGCAATCTACATCTTTAGTTCTAACCCCACCATGACTGAGCACGTTAGAAAAATAATGTCCTGCCGCCAGGCTGCCAATGACGATGATGTTCTTTCTTGCTGTCGCTGGTAATGCGTTAGAGACACGCTGAAGAATGTTTTCTGGCAATAGATTTTCTGGCATCACTTCCCTTTATTTTCGTTTGGCTATGAGAGTGGAAAGCATGTCTTCGCCTTGGTAGTCTAGACCAGCCTGATACAGGTTGGCCAAGCACTCAATGGGGTCAGCTAATAATAATCCGTTATGGTCCTTAATGAACATGGACTCTGCGCGAGGCAAAAAGTGCACGACTACATTTTCCGGATCCATCAAGTTATTTATTTGCCTTAGCGCTGGGTCTAGTTTTGTAATGAACGCCAGGTCACTTTTAACGCCACCATGCACAATCAAATCTAAGCGGGGGCTTCCGGTGATATTGAGCATTGGGTAGTAATGCTTGGCGCCTATGACCCCACCAATAGCAACATTTGGCAGATTGAGCTCCTGTAACCTTTCCGCTAAATCCTCAGGTGTACGGGGTTGCCCTGATCGATCGTTGAAACGAATAGATTTTCGTGCCTCGCCATCAACCACCCAACGCTTCCACAATCTCTCAGGAAACCGCTTTAAGCTTACTCGTCGATCTGATTGGCGAGCAATTAAATTTTCAGCTTCCAGTTCCTTTATAGTATTGACAACGGTCGGGTAGCTCGCGCCACTTGCTTGGCATAATGCTTCGGTAGTCTGGGGCTCGTCACGATTGAGCCACGAAAGTGCCAATAAATTGAGTACCGCACTTCGGGTTGCGCCAGGCGAATTTTTGCCAGTTAACGCTACTTGCTCCTGAATGAATTGCCTTAATTCGTTTTGAGAGATGCCAAATTCATTTTCTGGAAAATCAATAAATCCTTTGGCCTGATGAAATAGGGTTAAATAGATCCGTCCGGCCATCTGAGGATGAATAATGCGCTTAAATGCTTGCAGCTCTGATTTAACGCGCTCTCGTGTAAATTTACTATCAACTAAAACGCAAAGGTAACGATTTTCTGGCGTCCGTTCGAGGTCGTAGGCAGCGCTGACCAAAATTGATCTCAGGTCACGGGCCGTAAAAATTCCTGATTTGACGCATACATACCAGTTTGGCCAAACAGACTCAGAAGGAAGCTTTTTTGGCACTTTACCCCCACATTTTGGACTAAAGATGCATCTTAACATTAAGATGCATCTTTAGTCTATTGATTTTGAGTGCAGGCGAGTATTTTCTAGTTGCTTTAACCAGTCAAGCCCTATCCAAGTGCAAATAGGCTGGTGCGGCCACAAAGACAATGCTCGTTAATTGCAGGTGTAAGTCACCCCTCATTTGGCCAACCCGCTACATAAAACCGATTGGCCCTTTTGGCGATCACCAGTTTTGGATGTGTTGGTGTGCAAAGA
>Ga0364886_10440_pt1 | contig 14158 bp, 10 predicted proteins | sample ExccelJu500001D3_4_FD_206926 | JGI IMG/M metagenome (GOLD analysis project Ga0364886, IMG submission 206926) | Enriched cells from Trout Bog Lake Hypolimnion, Wisconsin, USA - BchlTB.July23.5000.01.D3 | ecosystem: Environmental > Aquatic > Freshwater > Lake > Hypolimnion/Profundal zone | place... | reverse complement strand
CGGTTCTGTAACTTTTCCTTTGTTTGCTGCATTAAATGCTGCTCCCGTAAACTTCGCACATATTAGGGTCGCCACTGATGGCCGCAACAATTCTTAATTCGATCTGAGAATAATCCGCGCTTACTAAAATATGTTTTGAATCTCTGGGAACAAACGCTTTTCTTATTTCTCTTCCTCTATCTGTACGAACAGGAATGTTTTGCAGGTTAGGATTATTGCTGCTCAGCCTTCCTGTTACCGCAACAGCCTGCGCATACGAAGTATGAACCCTTCCTGTTTTAGAATTGATCATTTGCGGCAGCGCATCAACATAGGTTGATTTTAATTTTGTCAACTCCCTGAATCCCAAAATATCATCCACAATCTTGTGTTGATTCGCGAGCTTCAATAATACATCTTCGCCTGTTGCATATTGCCCGGTCTTTGTTTTTTTTGCTTTCGGATCTATTTGCAATTTATCAAACAACACTTCACCCAATTGTTTAGGCGATGCTAAATTGAAACGAACACCGGCCTGTAAATAAACACTCTCTTCACATTTTTTTGCTTCGCGTTCCAATTCTTTACTGTAGTCATTTAAAAAACCAACATCTACTTTTATTCCTTCAAACTCCATATCCGTTAATACTTTCACTAAAGGATTTTCTACCTCATTAAAAACGCGCTCTACATCTTTTTCTTTCAATAACGGCGTAAAAACATTTTTTAATTGAAAAGTAATATCCGCATCTTCTGCTGCATATTCTTTAACTAATTCAATATCATACCATTTTAAAACAAGCAGATCATATTTTAAATTTTGGCCTATCCAAATAATTTCTGTTGAATTGAAGAGAGTAGAAAATTGCTGTAGAACTTTTTCAGTGGATTTTCTGTCTGCGGGACAAGGCACATAATAAGCCTCTCCTTTTTTATATGCGAAACTCATTCCAACTAAATCAGCTTCATTAGCATCAATATTTGTTGTTTCTGTATCAAAACAAATTTCTTTTTGTTTCAGAAGATCATTTACAAGCGATTTTATTTTTTCTTCGGAATCAACAAGAATATAATGGTGTGTTGTATTGCTGATATTTTTTTCTGCAATTAATCCGGGCGTTAATGATTCTTCAACAATCTCTGTTTTATTACTTTCGGTTTTCTTTAATTCAACCGCATTTCCGAATAGGTCAGTTTGCACACCAACGGGGGCAGACTGAAACATATTAAAATCATCACCCAAGATTCTCTTGCCGAGAGTTTTAAATTCTAATTCAGCAAAAACCTCTTTAAGAGTTTCTTTATTCCACTCTTTTAATTTAAAATTTTCTTCATGAAATTCAACAGGTGATTTGGTTATGATCGTTGCCAACTTTTTACTCATGATCGCACTTTCTTTTCCGGCCCGCACTTTTTCACCCAAAGCCCCTTTAATATTTTCTGCATTTGCCAAAACATTTTCCAATGTGCTGTACTCTTTCAACAATTTTGCTGCTGTTTTTTCTCCAACTCCAGGAATGCCCGGAATATTGTCAACGGTGTCTCCCATCAATCCTAAAATATCGACCACCTGATCAACTCTTTCAATATCCCACTTTGCGCAAACTTCTTTAGGGCCCATTATTTCAACATCGCCACCTTGGTATGCCGGTTTGTAAATATTAATCCCATCTCTCACCAATTGCCCGTAATCTTTATCCGGCGTTACCATAAAAACCTCATAACCTGCATCATGTGCTTCCCATGCCAAAGTGCCGATCACATCGTCTGCTTCATATCCCTCCACGCCAATCACAGGAATATTAAATCCTTCAATTATTTTTTTGATATCAGGAATAGATGCCAACAGATCTTCGGGAGCCTCTTGTCTGTTGGCTTTATAATCAGCAAAATCCGTGTGCCGCTCTGTTTTACCGGCAACATCAAAACAAACAGCCAAATGAGTTGGCTTTTCTTTATTGATCAGTTCAAACAATGTATTGGTAAATCCAAACTGCGCGTTGGTGTTTTTTCCCTTTGATGTAATGCGCGGATTCCGGATCAGCGCATAATATGCACGAAAGATCAGCGCAAATGCATCCAGTAAGAATAATTTTTTCTGCATGAAGCTAAGATAACCAAAAGAATCATTTTGCCTCTTTCAAATTACATGGACTAACATTCGTCATGTTTATAAAACACGGGCGGCGGTATTTTTGCAATAGCCTTTAATGGTGTCAAAATGAATAAAATTATTTACAAGGAACAGTTGTCCAAAGATGTTTTTCTAATGAGGATCAATGCTCCCCGAATTGCAGAAGAAAGAAGACCGGGACAGTTTATTATTTTACAAACAGATGAGGATTATGGCGAAAGAATTCCGCTAACAATTGCCGATGCTGACACAGATGAAGAAAGCATCACTATTATTTTTCAGGTTGTTGGAAAAACAACAACGGCACTTTCAATGATGCTGATGGGCGATTATTTGCCCGTGTTGGTTGGTCCGCTTGGCAAACCCACACATATTAAAAATTTCGGTAGGGTTATTTGTGTTGCAGGAGGCATCGGTGTTGCGCCCATGTTTCCCATTGCACAAGCGTTGAAGGATGCGGGAAATCACGTTAGCATTATTATTGGAGCCAGAACAAAAGAGTTATTGATCCTGGAAAAGAAAATAAAAAAAATAGCCGACGAATTTATTGTTTGCACTGATGATGGTTCTTATGGGAGAAAAGCATTGGTGACTGAGCCACTAAAAGAGCTTTGTGAAAGCACTCAAAAGCCCGATATGGTTATTGCTATTGGACCACCGATAATGATGAAATTTTGTTCGCTCACAACCAAGCCATATAACGTTTTCACACAGGTTTCTTTAAATACAATCATGGTGGATGGTACCGGGATGTGTGGAGGGTGCCGCGTAAGTGTTAATAATGAAGTAAAATTTGTTTGTGTTGATGGTCCGGAGTTTGATGGACATCAGGTTGATTTTGATAACATGATCGCAAGGCTGAACGCCTATAAAAGCATCGAGCAGCAAAAACAAAAATGTTTTGTTGAGAAAACCTTCAAACAAAAGGAGGAATTAGTATGAGTCATCTGTCAGCCGAAGAGCTTTCTTTAAAAGCAAAAGAGGTTATTGTTCAATACATTGATAAATGTGACACCCTTAAGCAGAAAGAGCGTACAAAAATTCCTGCACAGGAAATGCCGACCCAAGATCCATTTATTCGCAGAACTAATTTGAACGAAGTGGCGATTGGTTTTTCTGAAGAACAGGCGCGCATCGAAGCGATGCGTTGTTTACAATGCATCAAAAAAAATTGCGTAGATGATTGTCCGGTCGGTATCGATATCCCCGGATTCATAAATAAAATTGCACACGGAGATTTTGAGAGCGCTGCTCAAATCATCAAACAAACAACATTGTTACCTGCAATATGCGGAAGGGTTTGCCCACAGGAAACACAATGTCAGCTTCATTGTGCAGTCGGAAAGGCTTTGAAAGATGTTGATAAATCTGTGGCAATCGGAAGGCTTGAAAGATTCATAGCAGACTGGGAAAGAAAGAAAGGAAAAAGAATTTTACCCGAAATGAAACCACCCACAGGAAAAAGAGTTGCGGTGGTAGGAAGCGGGCCGGCCGGATTAGTAGTTGCCGCAGATTGCAAAAGAGAAGGACACCACGTAACGATATTTGAAGCGTTTCATAAATTGGGCGGAGTATTGCGCTATGGTATTCCCGAGTTCAGACTTCCAAACGAGATCATTGACAAAGAAATAGAAACGCTGAATGAAATGGGTGTTGAGATCATTACCAATTTTGTTGTAGGAAGAACAAGAAAATTAATGGACCTGATAGAAAAGGATAAATACGATGCCGTATTTGTTGGAACAGGAGCCGGGCTTCCCGTTTTTATGGGAATTGAAGGAGAGAATTTGGTTGGTGTTTTTTCTGCGAATGAATATTTAACCAGAGCAAATCTTATGCACGCTTTTGAAAAAGATAAAGCAGACACTCCAATGTTCTCATCAAAAAAAGTTGCGGTTTTTGGTGGTGGCAATGTTGCGATGGATTCGGCACGAATGGCAAAAAGGTTTGGAGCAGAAGAGGTGTTTGTTTTATACAGAAGAACAGAAAACGAAATGCCGGCAAGAAAAGAAGAAGTGCAGCATGCAAAAGAGGAAGGTGTCGAATTTCATTTTTTAGAAAACGCAAAAAGAATTGTTGGCGATGATCACGGATGTGTAAAAGGTATCGAATGTTTACGTTATGAATTAGGCGAGCCCGATGAATCAGGAAGAAGAAGGCCACATGAAATAAAAAATAGTGAATTTATTGTTGAGGTGGATACGGTAATTGTTGCAATCGGAAATGGAAGCAATCCGCTGATCAGTCAAACAACCCCACAAATCAAAGTAAATAAACGTGGAAATGTTTTGGTGGATGAAACACAAAAGACCTCGATGGACAGGGTTTTTGCAGGAGGAGATATAGTTTTAGGTGCAGCAACCGTTATTCTTGCAATGGGAGAAGGAAGAAAAGCGGCAGCCTCTATCAATCTAATGTTAGCAAAAGAAACGGAGAGCGAAACAAAAAAGAAAATGTACACAGTTTCGGATATGTAATTTATCCTTTGTGAAACCAAAAGCCCCGATCATCATGATGATCGGGGCTTTTAATTTTATTTGATACTGTATTTGTATTTATATCTTTCGTATAGTTGTTTCTGTTTGTTATCCAGACTAACCTGTCTTCCCTGAATAAAAGCGTAGACAACATTACTGCTCTTCATATCTAAAATATCTCCATCAGCAATTACAACGTTTCCGTCTTTGCCAACCTCAAGACTTCCTGTTTTATCATCAATGCCCAAAATTTTTGCGGCATTTAATGTAATGGCTTGCAGGGCTTGTTCTTTAGTTAAACCATATGTGGCAGCTGTTCCGGCATTAAAGGAAAGGTTACGGTAACGGCTTTCATCATGTGTATCATTCAATGCAAATAATACTCCGGCCTTTTGTAAAGCAGCGGGTGTTTTGTATGGCTGATCAACATCATCATCTTCTGTTGCCGGTAAAGAATGCTCTTGATTCAATATGACAGCAATATTATTTGCTTTTAACAGATCGGCGATCTGAAAACTTTCACTTGCGCCAACGATCACCACATCAAAACCAAACTCTTTTGAAAAATCTATTGCGGATAACATCTGTTTTACCTGATCGGCATGGACAAATAATTTTTGTTTTTTGTCAAACAATCCTTTTACCGCCTCGAATTTCAAGTTCGTTTCCTTATGAGAAGTTTCTTGCAGATATGCTTTCGCCTCTCTAAAGAATGTCTTTAATTCTTCTACTTTTTCCAACGCTTGTTTGGTTGGATCGGAACCTTCAGCACCACCACCGCCAAATCTTGCTAACAGGGCTGGAGGAATGCCGGCAGGAATGCCACCGCCCCTTCTTCCAAAGCGCTGAATGAAACTTGGCATATTCAAATGAATTCCATTATCATATTTATATGCTGCATCTTCCCAATTCCATGCATCTAATTGTACAACAGAAGAAGCACCACTTATTTCTCCGCCCTCAGGAGTGATCCCCGCAAATAAAATTCCGTTCGCCCTTAATGTCCCTATAACTTTTGAATCGGTATTATAGGCAACGATTGAACGAACACTTGGATTCAGATCACCAATTTCCTGATAATCGTTACTTCCTCTAACACCATTGGCAATTTCTTTTAAACCAAGATCGGATGAGGATAAGATCAAACCCGGATAGACCTGTTTGCCTTTTGCATCAATCACTTTTACATCGTCAGCAGGAATCGCAATGTCTTTCCCAACTTTTACAATCTTTCCTTTGCTGATCTGAATGGTTGCGCCTTCAATGACCTCTCCATTACCAACATGCACCGTGCCGTTGGTGATGAACAAAAGACCATTGTATTCTTTTGCGGGATATATCGTTTCCTGTGCAACAGCTAAAACTGATAACAGAAATAAAGATGATATAGATAAAAATATTTTCTTCATGATGGTTTGTTTTAATTGTTAATAGTGTCGTCGGTACTTAAATCAACAGTAATTAATCCGTCATGATGATCATGATCACCACAACTTAAAATTACTTGCCAGCTTGGTTCAGCGGGACGTGTTGGAGCACCGCTTCTTTTTTCACCCAGCATTTTTTGTACAAGACGATTTCTTTCTGAAGAAATTTTCTTACGTAGTTCTAGATCTCTTGTTCTGTCAAAAAAAACAATGCCATCCACCATTGTTTTTTCAGCAACAGCATAAATACTTAATGGATGATTACTCCATAATACAAGATCAGCATCTTTCCCAATCTTAATACTTCCTACTTTATCAGCAACATGTAATGCTTTAGCCGGATTTAAGGTCACCATTTTTAAAGCATCTTCTTCACCAACGCCGCCATACTTAACTGTTTTAGCCGCTTCCTGGTTTAATCTGCGAGCCTGTTCTGCATCATCAGAATTAATACAAACATTCAAGCCAACTTTTTGCATGATGGCAGCATTGTATGCATTTGCATCAATCACTTCTTGTTTATAATACCACCAATCAGAGAAAGTAGAGGCATTAGAACCATGAACTTTCATTTTGTCAGCAACCTTATAGCCTTCCAGAATATGTGTAAAGGTGTTGAATTTAAAACCATATTTATCACCGATACGCATTGCAGAAGTGATTTCACTTTGTACATAAGAGTGGCAGGTGATGAATCTTTTCTTGTTAAGGATTTCTACCAATGCGTCCAATTCCAGATCTCTTCTTGTTCCTTTTGGATCTGCTTTCATGGCAGCTTCATAATCTTTTGCTCTTGCAAACGCATCATCCAAAACCTGATCAACACCCATCCTTGTATCAGGGAATCGGTTGTTGTTTTGAGAAGTAGTACGTTTTACATTTTCACCCAATGCGAATTTGATAAACGGATCAGCACCTTTAAATTTCAGATCATCATCATTAGCACCCCAACGTAATTTTATTAATTGCGTTTGACCGCCGATGGTATTTGCTGATCCGTGTAAAATATGAGAAGAAGTTACGCCACCACTTAGTTGACGATAGATATTAATATCTTCCGGATTCAGATTATCACCGATTCGTACTTCTGAAGTAACGGATTGACCACCTTCGTTTATTGAAGCGGCTGCAATATGAGAGTGCTCGTCAATAATGCCTGCAGTCAAATGCTTTCCGGTACCATCAATTATTTTTGCAGATTCATCAGACAAATTTTTTCCAACTTTTGCGATCTTACCATTTTTTACCAGCACATCCGTATTTTCTAAAACACCATCTTTTTCATTGGTCCAAACGGTTGCGTTTTTAATTAAAATATTTTCCTGCTTAGGCATTTCTTCCCAGCCATAACCATCAAAAGGATAAACCACTTTTCCTAATCTCTGAGGGAATGAGGGTCTTTTTTTAGTTGAATCAATTGCTGTATATGCAGAATCAAATTTTGCGGTCCATGTTACTTTGTTTCCGGCAGTATCTTCACCATTACCATTCCATCTACCGCCATTTGCAAAACCGCTTAAGCGGAACTGACTTGGATTTCCACCTCTTCCGCCACCAAAACCACCACCGCCTTGTCCACTAAACGAACCGGCAGCGCCACCGCCAAATTGAGACCTTCTTGCGGGCGTTGTAGAGAAACTTAGTTTTACGATCTTTCCATCAAAACTGAATTTACCTGTTAAAGTGTCTTTTCCAATTACATTGGCAGCAGATGCGCTTTTAACATCCAGAGTATAATTAATGGTTCCGGAAGGGGCGTTGATTACTAAAGTATAATTTCCTTTTACATCATTCCAACCATCTTCTTTTACAGCATATTTTTCTCCTTGTATCCAATTATTCAACAAGACAGTTTTCTCGTTGAAAACCGGACCGCTTGTAATGATGAAATTGGCAATTTTACCAACTTCAAGACTTCCAACTTTATCATAAATATTTAATAAAGAGGCAGGAGTTTTTGTCAAGGCCTCCAATGCTTTGTTTTCACTCAAACCTAAATCAATTGCTTTGCGGAGGTTGGTAAGAAATTGTTTTGGATCTCTTAGATCTGCAGTAGTTAAAGCAAAAGGGATATTTGCTTTTTCAAAAGCCGCAGGATTTGTTGGCGCTAATTCCCAATGCTTCATATCTGCAAGAGAAACAAGTCTCGCATCATTGGGATCTTCAACATCCATTGCCTGTGGGTAATTCAAAGAGAGAATATAAGTTGCTTTCGTGGCTGCAATATCAGCGATTCGTTGGTATTCATTACCCCCTGCTTTAATGATATATTGTACGCCAAACTCATCACCAACGCGATCTGCACGAAGATCGGTCCACTTATCATCACCTTCAAATATTTGTGGCAGGGATTGATTATCATTAAACGCCTGTAATGATAAATTGATTCCTTCTTTCGATGGTTTTGATTTATACCATTGAGCATCTAAATAAGTTTGACGAAGCAATGCAATAGATCCCATTACACTGCTCGGATAACTTTGAGAAGATGTGCCCCTATTAAAAGAATAATGTGCCGATGCTTTTTCTTTCAGAAGTATTAAATTTTCCTTGAAACCATCTTTAGCATTAGCGAGTGTTACAACTGCGCCGGTTCCCCTGGCTATTCCGTCTTTTACATGTGTAAGCACGGTGCCAAAACCGATTTCGCGATAAGGCTTTGCTTTGCTTTCATCAGCCGCAAATAATTTTGATGCATCTGTTTCGGGCTTGATGGCCTGATTCCAGTTATATGCGCCCTTTGTGTTAGAGGTAATCTGAGCAGGAGCGCTAAAGTTAAATCCTCCCAGGGCTCTTTGCGGAGTTGTTATTCCATAATCACTGTAAATATCTATAAAAGAAGGATAGATATATTTTTCTTTGCAATCAACAATAACGGCTTCTTTAGGAATGGTAATATTATTCCCAACGGCAATGATTTTTCCATCACTGATTATCAAAGTCGCATTTTGTAATGTTGTTTGAACATCTTTTACAATGGTTGCATTGGTAAACGCAAATGTGCCGGAACGCTTGTCAGCAATACCATTTACGGGGAAGGTTTCCTGGGCTTGTATCAGCGAAACAAAGAGTAGCCCGGAAAGCAGGAGCTTAAATTTTCTCATAATGCTTTAAGTTGGTTTGGAAAGCACTAAAGCTACTGAAATGATTGAAAGGCAAAAACCATTCATCATATTTTCGGCGAAGAATATTATTTAAGAGGTGAAATGTAAAAATCAAAAAGATTAGCGCCCCATGAAAACCATCAGTATCTGTACATCGCTTGGGTTTACGCCACTTATTCTTCCCGCCTGTCCCAGCGTTCTTGGTTTGATACGCTTAAATTTTTGTAAGGCCTCATTGGATAACGCAGAAACCTTATCGTAATCGAAGGAGTCGGGAATAATTAATTCTTCTAATTGACTCATGCGCTGAACGATTTCCTGTTCTTTCTCAATATATCTTTCATATTTGACTTGAATTTCTGCCTGCTCAATACTTTCTTGCTTGAAACCGGAAAGAGATATTGCAAGCGAAGGGATATATTCCATTAATAATGGCAAAGAAATATTTGGGCGAAGAATGAGTTTGCTAACTTTTTGTCTTTCAGATATTGAAGAAGAACCGATGCTTTCTAAATATGCATTGATTTCCGCGGGTTCGACATTTGTTTCAGACAAAATGGAAATTATTTTGGCAGTACTTTCTTTTTTTACAATCACATTTTCCATTCTTGTTTGTGAGGCTAACCCGAGGCGATAACTGAGTTCGGTCAGCCTAAGATCTGCATTGTCTTGACGCAAAAGTGTTCTAAATTCAGCCCTGCTGGTGAACATTCTGTAAGGCTCATCAGTACCTTTACAAATCAAATCATCTATCAGCACTCCGATATAAGCGTCACTCCTTTTTAAAATAACAGGCTCAAGATTCCGGGCTTTTTGATGGGCATTGATTCCTGCCATCAAACCTTGGCAGGCAGCCTCTTCATAGCCGGTTGTTCCATTGATCTGACCAGCAAAGAACAAATTTAATATTAATTTAGTTTCTAATGTGTGTTTTAACTGAGTAGGTGGAAAATAATCATATTCAATAGCATAGCCAGGCCTGAAGACCCTGCAATTTTCAAACCCCAACACATTACGCAGAGCCTGAACCTGAACATCTTCTGGTAAGGAGGTAGAGAAGCCGTTCACATAGATTTCCACCGTATTCCAGCCTTCTGGCTCAACAAAAAGTTGATGCCTTTCCCTATCAGCAAATCGATTAATTTTATCCTCTATGCTGGGACAATACCTTGGTCCAATACCCTCAATCCTCCCCTGAAACATCGGGCTTCTGTCAAAACCGGTTTTTAAAATTTCATGAACTTTTTCGCTGGTATAGGTGATGAAGCAACTTTTTTGTTCGCTTGCTTTAATTCGCTCTGTATTTAAAAAAGAAAATCCAACAATTTCCGTATCACCTTTTTGTTCTTCCATTTTGGAGTAATCCAAACTTCTTCCATCAACCCGAGGGGGTGTTCCTGTTTTTAAGCGATCGCTTTCAAAGCCAAATTCAACCAATTGTTCAGTAATACCGGTCGCTGCTTTTTCGGCAACCCTCCCGCCTCCAAACTGCTTTTCGCCAATGTGAATAATGCCATTTAAAAACGTTCCGCTTGTTACAACCACAGATTTGCTGTAAATAGAATGGCCTAAACCTGTTACAACTCCGCAGGCCTTGTTATCTTTTATGATAATCGAACGAACCATGTCCTGATAAAAATCTACGTTAGCAGTATTTTCCAGCATTTCACGCCATGTTGCAGCAAAAAGCATTCTGTCGTTTTGCGCACGGGGACTCCACATAGCGGGGCCTTTGCTCCTATTGAGCATGCGAAACTGGATCATGCTTTTGTCGGTAACAATCCCACTATAACCACCCATGGCATCTATTTCTCTCACAATTTGACCTTTTGCAATTCCACCCATAGCAGGATTGCAGCTCATTTGGGCAATGGTTTGCATATTCATTGTGATCAGCAAAACTTTGCTACCCAAATTGGCAGAAGCAGCTGCGGCTTCACATCCGGCATGGCCCGCACCAACAACAATAACATCATAATCAGGAAACATGAAAAATGTTTTAGGAAGGCAACAAAGATAATCCACCAATAATAGGCGGGTGTTTAGTGATTAACGTAAAGCGGAAAAAATTGTTTCACGTGGAACGAGTTAATGTTGTTGGGGGCAAGAAAAATTCTGAACGCTAAATAGACTGTTATCTTTCAAGAGAGCAACACCAATGCCCAAATCCGTAAAAATGGGGCTTAAAAGATTTTTTCGATGCCTCAATTCCGGAAGATCGATATCCAAAAACAATAAAACCAGAGAAAGAAGGATACTATGATTTCCAACGCAGATATTTTCAGCAGCACAAAATTTAATACCCGCGGGTTTCATTCTCTCAGAAAACCCTGTTCCATTACTTGAAACATGACCTGGCTTGATCTTGGAATTTGCGATATCTGTTGCGTGTGCCTGAGCCGTGTTAAGCAAATCTTCGTTTAATGAGAAGAGTGATAGAGACTCATGTTTATATAATTCCCGTCTCAGAGAAATAGAATATTTTCCTTCTAATTCAGGAAGTGTAAGAAGTATCGGCGCCACAGCGCTGTCCCAAAATCGGCGGGTGTCTTTTCTGGTATAATTCGTCCAATACAGCCATTGTTTTGCATTTTCAGAAAGCGAAATATATTTTTCTTGTTGAGAATTCCACTCTAAAACAGCTGAATCGATCTTTTTAGGAGCAGGAATGAGTTGATCTTTTAACCAAATTGTGCTTATTTGAGAAGAGCCGAAAAGAGGAAGTAAAATAAAAAGGAGAAACGGTTTCACGTGAAACAGGCTCATATTTATGTAATTAATTGTTTTTTAAACAAACGCAAATATTGCTCCTCTTTTTTACGCATCACCGTAATTTCAGTTTTCTTCTTGTCTCCATAACCACACAAGTGTAAAGCTCCGTGGAAGATCACTCGGCATAATTCTTCTTGGTAAGAGAATCCAAGCGCAGTCGCATTTTCTTTTACACGATCAATGCTGATATAAATTTCACCTAAAACAGGACTGTTCAAATCGGACAGGTCGAATGTTATGATATCGGTATAAAAATCATGACGAAGAAATTCACGATTTATTTTTAATAAATACAGATCAGAGCAAAACACGTAGGTAAGAGAGTCAAGAGAAAACCCTTCTTTTTTGAAAATCAATTCAATAAACGATTTCAACTTCTTTTTATGAAGGAATTTCGAAGGTTTATCAGCAGAATGAAAGAATATCTTTTGCATATTATCGGCTTGCTCCAAAATTCGTAACAAAAACCCAAATGCTAAATTTACTTTTGAATTATAAACGAAGGAATGAAAAGATTGAGCGAATTAAAGATTGGTCAAAAAGCAACTATATTATCTTTCGAAAAAGATGAGATATTCATTAAACTGATGGAGATGGGTTGTGTGCCCGGCGAATTGGTCAAAGTTGAACAAATTGCCCCACTCGGTGACCCAATTTCGATTTCAATTGCAGGATATAATTTAAGCTTGAGATTGAATGAAGCAAATAGCATCTTTGTTGAAGATGTAAAATAATGATAATCAACATAATAAATGAAAATCGGACTTTATTTTGGCTCTTTTAATCCTGTTCATTTCGGACATCTTATCATTGCAAATTTTATTGTAAATAATACGGATCTTGATCAGGTTTGGCTTGTTGTTAGTCCGCAAAATCCGTTTAAAACATCGGCAGTATTACTAAATGAGTACGAGCGTCTTTTTTTGGTAAGACTTGCGGTTGAAGACGAGCCTAATTTGCGTGCATCCGATGTAGAGTTCAAATTACCCAAACCATCTTATACTATCGATACACTGGTTTATCTGGAAGAAAAATATCCGCAACACGAGTTTTCTATCATTATGGGCAGTGATAGCTATGAAAATTTGCCGAAGTGGAAAAATGCGGATGTCCTTACCAAGAAATATCAGATGATTGTTTATCAAAGACGGGAACACCCTGTTATTATTCGCGAGGAGGAAAGAAAGCCGCTGATTTTACAAGCCCCGTTATTGGAAATATCCGCAACAATGATCAGGCAAAATGTTCAGCAAGGAAAGTCAATTCGTTATTTAGTGCCCGAAAAGGTAAGGGAAGAAATCGAAAAAGGCGGCTATTATAAATAATACAAAATATTTTTTATTAAAAAACGTTTTTAAATTTTAATCATAACAAAAACGATCGCATGAAATTTAATTACTCGCTCCTTTTACTGGCAATGGCAAGTGCTTTTGTCTTTTCCTGTGTAAGTCCGAAAAAACTCCAACAGTCCGAAGAAAAATATACGCAGCTAAATGGCGCATATCTTGATGTACAAAATAAATACCGTGAACTGCAGGGGGAACTGAGTGCTAGTAAAACACAAAACACAGACTTAACAAGCCAATTGGCAAAACAAAAATCTGACGCCGATACAAAGATCAAAGACCTTAACGGTCAGATTGATTTCCTGAAACAAAACAATAATCAGGTATTGAATCAACTCAAAGACCTGTCGGTTGTAACAGGAGCGCAGGCAGAAAGCATTAAAAAATCATTAGATAACATCGGCGCAAAAGATGTGTACATCAAAGATCTTCAATCCTCCATCGCAAGAAAGGATTCTTTGAATATGCAATTAGTGATGAATTTGAAAGGCGCAATTGGCAATCTTGATGACAAAGACATCAACATTAAAGTGGATAAAAGCGTTGTGTATATTGATATTTCAGATAAATTATTATTTAAAAGCGGAAGCTATGAAGTAACAGATAAAGCAAAAACGGTTTTGGGAAAAGTGGCGAAGGTTTTAGCAGCACAACCGGATCTTGAATTTATGGTAGAAGGTCATACAGACAGCATTCCTTTCAAAAGCCCGGTTTTAATTGATAATTGGGACTTGAGTGTTAAGCGAGCAACAACAATTGTTCGCGTGTTACAGGATCAATATGGATTAGATCCTGCACATATCACCGCAGCCGGCAGAAGTCAATATTTACCTGTTGCCGATAATAATACAGCCGAAGGCCGCGCTGCAAACCGAAGAACAAGAATTGTGATATTGCCGCAATTAGATCAATTCTTTAA
>Ga0364886_10633_pt1 | contig 14178 bp, 6 predicted proteins | sample ExccelJu500001D3_4_FD_206926 | JGI IMG/M metagenome (GOLD analysis project Ga0364886, IMG submission 206926) | Enriched cells from Trout Bog Lake Hypolimnion, Wisconsin, USA - BchlTB.July23.5000.01.D3 | ecosystem: Environmental > Aquatic > Freshwater > Lake > Hypolimnion/Profundal zone | place... | reverse complement strand
ATTTATTCATGGTCTGTGCAGCTGTTGCGCTGTTTGTGCCAGGCGCCGCCCGAGAGCTGTCGCCAGTTGTCTGCTTTCTTCGCTGATGATTTTGCTGCCATCGGAGCCCGACCAGTGGCTGGCGCCATAGGGCGTGCCGCCGCTGGAAGTCGACATCAGGGCCGCGTGGGTGTACGGCAGGCCAACGATCAGCATGCCGTGATGCATTAACGGCAGCATCATCGAAAGCAGGGTGGATTCCTGACCGCCATGTAAACTGCCCGTCGAGGTAAACACGCAGGCCGGTTTGCCACACAGGCTGCCCGACAGCCAGTCGGCCACCGTGCCATCCCAGAAATATTTCATTGCGGATGCCATATTGCCGAAACGGGTCGGTGAACCCAGAGCTATTGCCGCGCATTCTTTCAAGTCAGACAGTTCCACATACGGTGCTCCGTCATCAGGAATTGACGCTTCGGTCGCTTCGCATACCGTTGAAATGGCCGGCACCGTGCGCAGCCGCGCGCTGCAACCGGGCACACTTTCGATGCCCTGGGCGATCAGGTCGGCCATTTTTTTTGTAGATCCCTGCCGTGAGTAATAAAGAACCAGCAGGGTGATGTCGGCAGTGCGTGTATTCATGGTGGTTGGAATTATTGAGGCCGGCGACCCGCAGCGCGGCGATGACGTTGCGGTGCCATGACGGTCGGAATGGCTTTAGGCAGCGTGTTAGGAAAATCACGACTGAAATGCAGGCCGCGACTTTCACGCCGCGACAATGCGCTGTTGACGATCAGGGATGCGACGTCGACCAGATTGCGCAGTTCCAGCAGATTATTGGAGATGCGGAAGTTGGCGTAGTACTCGTCAAATTGTGCAATCAATATCAGGTTGCGATCGTTCCGCAGGGCGGCAACACCGGTCTGGTACTTGGCAGTGTGCCGGATGCAGGTGGACACGCCGTCGTCCTCTCCCTGTTACGCCTGCAGCAAATACGCGGCATTGACGTCATCAACAACACCATCACCGTCGACGCGGGCTGTTTTTTGCAGCAGGTGCAGCAAGCGGCCAGCGCCAGCGGGCGACTCTTTCCATTGTCGCTGGCATCCGAGGGCAGTTGCACTATCGGCGGCAATCTCTCAACGAATGCCGGTGGAACGGCGGTTCTGCACTATGGCAACGCCCGTGAGTTGTGCCTGGGCCTGGAAGTGGTTACGCCGTCGGGCGAAGTCTGGAATGGACTGCGCGGTTTAAGGAAAGATAATACCGGCTACGATTTGCGCGATCTGTACATCGGCGCTGAAGGGACCTTGGGCATTATCACCGGCGCGGTGCTCAAATTATTTCCCAAACCGGTCAGCCGCGCTACTGCGCTGGCAGCACTGCCGTCGATCGAGGCCTCGCTGGCGTTGCTGCAGTTCATCCGCATGCACAGCAAAGACCTGGCGCTGACCGCGTTTGAGTTGCTGTCCGATTATTGTCTCTCATTGGTACGACAGCATTTTCCCCGCATCAGGCAGCCGCAACTCGCACCTCACCCGTACTACGTACTGATAGAATTTTCCAGTCAGGAGAATGAATCCATTCCGATGCAATCGCTGCAACAGGTTTTGCAACTGGCCATGCAGAATGGATTCATTGCTGACGCTGCAGTGGCCAGTTCGCTTGCACAATCTAACGACATCTGGTCCATGCGCGAATCAATTTCCGAAGCCCAGGCTGCTGAAGGAAAAAATATCAAACATGATATTTCGATTCCGATTTCCGCCATCGGTGACTTCATCCGCCGTACCGATGCCCTGCTGACCGAACAGTTTCCAGGCTGCCGCATGGTGACGTTTGGACATATCGGTGACGGCAATCTGCACTACAACGTGTCCGCACCGCAAAATTCTTCCGCCGAACAGTTTTTAACGAAACAAAATGCGATCAATCGTGTCGTATATGACAGCGTTGCCGAGTCGTCCGGGTCGATTTCCGCCGAACATGGTTTAGGCGCATTAAAACGTGAAGAAATTCTGCGCTACAAGAGCCCGCTGGAAATGCAATTGATGATCAACATTAAACGAGCTCTTGATCCGAACAACATCATGAATCCGGGAAAGGTGGTGATGCCTTTGCCGTAGAAAGCACGACAAATGCATCCAGACCACTTACCGCAGCGCTCGCCCTCCCCGTTTTCCGTTTTGGTACTGATGACACTGAGTCTGTATTTTGGTACCGGCGACGCATGTGCCATTAATAAATGCCAAAGAAACGGCAGTACCACGTATACCGACCAGACCTGCCCCGACGGATCTGTCGCTCTCCCTTTCGAACTTCATGTTGCCCCCGCTGACGATCCAGAAGCGGCACAGCAGCGTCACCTCGCCGATCAACAAAAACTGACTCTGATTCAACAGAACAATGCCAGGCAGGACAAATCAGATCAGCACCATGCTCTGGTCGCAGCCCAAAAATATAAACTGGCCAGAGCCCAAAAATATCGTTGCAAAAAACTGGAGACAAAACTGAAAACAGCGCGGCAACTCCAGTCCGAAACCAGACACGGTACGAATAAGCGGAAAGCTGAACAGGCGCAACTGCATGTTCAGCACGCAGAAAATAATTACGAGGCCAGTTGCACGGCCGACCAATAGAAACTCCGCATCAGCAATGTCGACCACAATCCAGTCGCGACTCTCAGTCTGAACAAGTTTCTATTTTGCGCATAGCAATCCGGTACCGCTTAAAACTGCATTTCCATCCCGAAAAAAACGTCCTGATCAATCAATTCTGTTTTGCCCCGACCCTAACCAATCTGCAAAAACAACCCGCCATCGCCGAGCGAATTTTAATTTTTTTTGGCAATGCAAATTCCTCAAAATTGCGATTGCATTTTCGATGCTAAAAGCACATCATTAGGTGTCAATTAATCTTTCCTTTTTATTATTAATTGAGATACTGCAACACACATTCATTCCGGCAAGTTTTGTGTGCGTCAATGCAGTCTGGTCGAGAAAAATTGCCGGAAGATACCCTCCTCCCTAATTGTGACTCAACTTTTTTTGTCAGGCCGAACATGAAAAATCTTCCTTCCCCCACCTGCTATCTCATTGGTCAAAGCAACCTGCTGATTGAATGCGCAAAGCTGTTACTCGCACGGCACTTCACAATTAAAACAATAATTTCGCCTTGCAGCCATGTTCAGACATGGGCGCAGAATCAGAAAATAGACCTGGCCTGTTCGCTGTCGGACATTGACTGGGAAAAGAATCAAGCCGATTATTTATTCAGTGTCGTTAACAACGCCGTCATTCCTGACAACGTCCTGAGAAAAATTCGCATTCTGGGGGTCAATTATCACGATGCGCCCTTACCTCGCTACGCGGGCTCTAATGCAACTGCGTGGGCGCTCCTCAATAACGAAACCAGCCATGGCATCAGCTGGCATGTCATCACCAACGAAATTGATGGCGGCGACATTCTGAAGCAGGTCGCCATACCAATTCAGCCCGATGAAACAGTGCTTAGCCTGAATATGAAATGTGTAGAGCAGGCGATCGCTGCATTTTCAGAGTTAATTACTGACCTGCCAGAAAACCGCTATCACAGAATTGCACAGAACCATTTGGAGCGCAGCTATTTTGCACGCAATCAAAAGCCTGCCGGTAATGGCTGGATCAACTGGCACAGCAGAGCCGAGGATCTTGAACGACTTTGGCGTACCACGCAATGGGGTGACTATCGCAATCCTTTTACGGTGTTGAAAATAGTTATCGACAATGACGTGTTGACAGTAAATTCACTCATCGTTGCGCAAACCTGCACGCATTGCCTGCCTGGTACGGTACTCGAAATTAATCAGGACCACTGGAAAATAGGCACAGTAACCAATGATGTATTAATTAAAAACATACATGCGGCATCACACGAAACCAGCGAACCGGGCAAGCTGGCGGCCAAATACGGTATTGCAGCAGGTACGGTACTGCCGTCCCCAACCTGGCAGAACCAACAACAATTCCAGACATTCAGCGAACAATGCTTTCCCTTTGAAGGCACCTGGGTCGAGCAACTCACGCGGTTTGAACCAACACCCGTTACATTGAATGCCCAAAAAGTAAATTTGCAGGTCATACCTGAATCCCTGCACACACAGTGCCCTGAGCTTTCCGAAAATTCGACCGACCGGCCGCTGGTTTTGCTTGCGGCGTGGCTGATCTATCTGCATCGCCTGGAAGGTCAAGCGCAGATAAATGTTTGCGTCGCCCTGTCAGAATCCGCATTGCCGAAAGCCATATGCCCCTTGTTCTCACAGTACCTGCCAATGTCAATTGCGATTGACGAGCAGAACAACTTCGCCCAGATACTGCAGCAGGTACGTGACAACTATCTGACTGTCACACAACAAAAGACGTACCTCAACGATATCTGGCAGCGTTACCCTGAACTGGCTGACGTGACGCCTCCGGAACAACACGCTTACCTGATTCATCTTAAAACAAAACATGCGGAAGCCGAAACCAATACGCTGCCCGAGAATTTCATCTATTTGTGTACGCAGCTTTTGACACGGCCCAGGCAGTCCATAGCAACCATAGACTGGGTAAGCGACCAGCAACGTCAACAACTTCTGCTTGACTGGAACGACACCGACACCCCATATCCTGCACAACAAACCATCCATGGACTGTTTGAAGAACAGGTCAAAAAAACACCAGATCACGCAGCGATAATCGCCCAGAACATACAACTCAGTTACCTTGAACTGAATACCAGAGCCAATCAGCTGGCGCATTACTTAATTGTGCAGCACGCCATCCGGCCGGATCAGCTGATTGCCGTTTATCTTGAGCGCAGTCACTGGATGCCGATTGCTTTATTGGGCATTTTAAAATCCGGCGCGGCCTATGTGCCGCTTGATCCTGCCTATCCTGCCAACCGACTCATCCACATACTGACTGAGTCGGACACGCGCGTTATATTGACGACACAAACACTGGCATCACAAATACGCAGCCTGCCCGATGTTAACTGGGAAAAAGTCCAGCTCCTGGTGCTGGATCATGCTGACATCACAGCAACGCTGATGCAGCAAACAGTACACAATCCCGTCACTGCCACCACAAGTCGTCATCTGGCTTACGTGATGTACACCAGCGGCACAACTGGCGTTCCTAAAGGCATACAGATTGAGCATCAGGGCATAGTCAATCGCATTACCTGGATGAATCGAGCTTATCCGTTAAATCCGGATGACCGGGTTTTGCAAAAAACGCCGTACGTCTTCGATGTGTCGGTATGGGAGCTGTTTTGGGCAAACTGGACCGGTGCCGCGATTGTCTTTGCAAAACCGGATGGTCATAAAGAACCCGGCTATTTAAGCGAACTGATTCAAAGCGAAAAAGTAAGCATCATTCATTTCACGCCAAGCATGCTGAATGAATTTGTCCATGCCATGTCTGTCCACAAGGCACAATTATCCAGCTTGCGGCACTTGTTTTGCAGCGGCGAAGCACTCAGCACAACTACATTCGATAAAGCACAGGAATGGCTCCCTGCTGTTGAAATCCACAATTTATATGGCCCAACCGAAGCGTCAATCGACGTCCTGTTTTATGACTGCAAGAAGCAGCAGCCGGTTTACCTGGGTAAGCCAATAGACAATATTCGCGTTTATGTGCTGGATGCGCAAAACCGGCTATTGCCAGCAGGCGTGAGCGGGGAATTGCATATTGCGGGAGACGGTCTGGCTCGCGGCTACTTAAATCAACCAGCCTTAACGACCCAGCGATTCATACCTAATCCGTTACAGACTGAGCAGGACAGACAAAATGGCCGGTATGATCGCCTGTACAAAACCGGTGACCTGGCACGCTGGCTTCCATGCGGTGAGCTGGATTATCTCGGACGAAACGACACTCAGATTAAGCTGCGTGGCTTTCGGATTGAACTGCGCGAAATCGAACAGGTCATTCAGCGTTTACCTGAAATTCAGCACAGCGTGGTCATTGTTATCAACAATAAATTAGTGGCCTATTATGCTGCCCGGCAAGCACTTGAAACTGCCAGAATCCAGGCGTACGTTGCGACATATTTACCCGAGTATATGGTACCTGATCAATTTATTTTTCTGACGGAGCTGCCGCTGACCATCAGCGGAAAGGTTGATCAGAAAAAACTCCCAGCTCCCGCTCTGCCATCCACTGGACAAATCATAAAACCGGGTAATGCAACAGAAGAAAATGTAGCACTGGTTCTTGCTGCAGTGTTGGGATCAGATCTGGCAGATATCAGCGTAACGGATGATTTTTTTAAATTAGGAGGAGACAGCATAGTAGCGATTCGGTTCGTAAGTCGCTTGAATGAAATATTCAGAAAAAAAATTCAAGTCAAAGATGTGCTGCAATTAAAAACGATCAGGGCAATCAGTACATTAATAAATGAAACCAAGCCATGCACCGCACAAGAAGAATCACCCTATATTCCATTCAGCCTGATCAATATAGAGCACTATCAACAACTGCTGGAAAAATGCCAGATCGAAGACATATACCCAGCCAGCACTCTGCAAATGGGCATGCTGTTGGACTCCAGCCTGAACAACAAGGGAACCTATCATGACGTATTTCATTACGAAATTGCCCTGCCATTCAATCAGGAAAAATTTTTAAAATTGTGGGAAAGACTGGCAGATAAGCATGCGCTTTTGAGGGCGCATTTTTTGCCCAGTGAACGACATTCAATTGACGTAGTCATTTTCAAAGAAGTGAAATTACACTACAGATTATTTAATGATCAACCGCTGCTGCAACTGATAGAAGCAGAACGCCTGAACCGCTTTTCACCCACAGAAGAATGTCTGTTTCATCTTCTCGTTAATCAACATAAAGAAAATTTTGATTTCATCATTTCATTCCATCACGCTATTGTGGATGGCTGGAGTATGGCTGAGTTGATTGCTGAATTTGTGCAGGCTTATGCATCGGATCAATCTGAATTGGATGACTCAGCAACTCAGAAAATGAATGCGCCACTGTTGAGCTATGGCGAGTTTGTGCGCAATGAGATGCGCCATTTAAATGACACAAAAAGCATCTCGTTCTGGAAAAATTATTTAGAGGAGGTTGAACCCGCTCAAGCCACATGGAAATTTGACGACACAGGCACATCACCAAACAGTTTATATGTCTACAATTTTGTACTGACGCCCGACGAAGCAGAACAGGCAAATCGACTTGCACAAAATATAGCCATCAGCATTGATATTGTCTTCTTATATGCATATCTGAAGACCTTATCGTTCTTTTTAAACAGCGATGACATCACCATTGGGGTCGCATTCAGTAATCGGCTGGAAAAAAAAGGAGGAGACACGGTATTTGGCCTATTTCCAAATGTACTTCCTTTCCGTTTTCAGTTGGATCCAAAAAACACGCTGATGAATGAGTTATCTGAAACGTTTGCCACGAAAATAAAGCTGTACGAACATAAGCACATTCCCTATGCACATTTGAAATCGGCTTTCAATATAAATTTATACGAATTTGCTTTCAGCTTTATCCATTTTTACAAACTAAAACAGATCAAACCCTATGTAAGGAAACAGCAAAGATTTTACCGAACCGGAATTCCAGTCGTCCTGGAAGTAATGCAGATGGAAAGCTTTCATTTCGAACTCAAAGCGCATGACGACTACGTCAGTCAGGAGTACCTGAATTACTTCGGAAATTATCTTCAATTGACATTGAAAAATATTTTGCAGAATAAAAATGAAGTCAGTTTAACGCCAGACGATTTCCAAAAAATGGCGATCAGCTGGAATGAAACCAAACGAATCTTCCCGAAAGAAAAAACGTTGCATCAGCTTTTCGAGGAACAGGTGCAGCGCACGCCCGAGGCGATTGCCCTGATCTTTGAAAATAAGCTGCTTACCTACCACCAGTTAAACCTGCGAGCAAATCAACTGGCTAATTATCTGATTCTGAACTACCAGATCAAACCGGATGATCTGGTTGTCTTATGTTTAGATACTGACGAGTTGCTCATTATATCAATTCTCGCAGTCATTAAAGCAGGAGCAGCTTATGTACCGATCTCGCCAACGTACCCGGAGCAAAGAATCGCTCATATCCTGGAGGATACGCAGGCCAGGCTTATTTTGACCAATTCCAGTCACCAACAGTCTATCGAACGACTTGCGCATGTGGAGAGCAATGGCGTATTGGCCGTGGATGATGAATTAATTACTCAACAACTCAAAAAACAACTGACAACAAATCCGATCACCACAGTGCAAAGCCATCATTTGGCTTATGTCATGTACACCTCTGGCACCACCGGAAAACCGAATGGAGTGATGATTGAGCATAAAAGTGTGATTAATCTGGTCAATGAAATCAGCGGCAAACAGAACCTGCAACCCAATAAACGTGTTGCGCTTTATTCCAGCTGTGTATTTGACGCCTCTGTCCATGAATTATTCCCCGCACTGCTGTCTGGCTGCAAACTGTTCATGTTGCCCAATGAGGTTCGGTACGATTTGCAAAACCTGGTCGACTATTACAAAAAAAATGCAATTCAAATTTCCTACGTTCCAACGGTTTTAGCAAATCAGTTTATAAAGACGTGTAAATCGAGTCAGCTGGAACTTATTTACGCAGCTGGTGACCGGCTGGTTCTGGATGCGGGGATAGAAATCGATCGCTTAGGCTATCAGCTCGTTAATCAATACGGACCTACGGAAGCGACAGTAAGTACGACGTACAAAAATGTAAGACGTTCAGGTAATGGAACAATTAATACAAATAATATCGGTCAACCTTTGGCTAATTATACTTGCTACGTCTGTAGTTCAGATGGCTGTCTCGTTCCAATGGGAGCCATAGGCGAGTTATGGATTGGTGGAATTGGTGTGGCAAGGGGGTATCTTAATAACCCTGACTTGACCGATCAGAAATTCATTCACAATCCATTTCAGACTGACAAAGAAAAAAATCTGGGAACGAACACTGTTGTGTATAAGTCCGGCGATTTGGTTCGCTGGCTTCCCAATGGGGAGTTGGAATTTATAGCCAGAAATGATACGCAAATTAAAATTAGAGGACATCGTATTGAATTGAGGGAAATCGAAAGCGTATTAATGTCTTACCAGGAGATAAAGCAATGCAGGGTTATACCCATTCCTATCAAAAGTGCAGTTGACGAAACTAAGCAGGATATCTATCTGGTTGCCTATTACGTTAAAGGTGGTGCAATCCAAAAAGATGATGAGTTAGAATTTTTTACCTATTGGAAGAGCTTATATGATTATGCCTATACAAACCTTGAACAGGAAAAATACCAGGAAAATATCCAAGGCTGGAATAGCTCCTATACAGGAGAACCGATACCTGAAATTGAGATGCTGGAATGGCGCGATGAAGCATTAACAAAAATAAAAAAATTCAATCCTGAAAGAGTCCTGGAAATCGGCAGTGGCAGTGGCTTATTATTGTTCGGATTACTGGATCAATGTCAACACTACTATGCAACCGACATCTCGGAACGAGCCATGCGCTTTACTGAGAAAACAGCAAACCGGTTAGGATTGCAGTCCAAAATAACTGCAATCCAATGCGCTGCAGATGCGATACCTTATAGCCAGGTTATCCATTGCGACACCGTCATCTTGAATTCAGTTATTCAGTATTTCCCTAATCTTGCTTATCTCGAAAAATTATTAATTCAGATAATAGACCATATAAAGGTTGGCCATATTTTTATTGGCGACGTAAGAGATTTCAGACTACTGAATTGTTTTCATCATTCCGTTCTCAAATATAAAAAAGTGCCATGTAGTCTGAATGATGTGATGTATTTTTCTGGCCGAGAAAAAGAACTTCTTATCTCTCCAGAGTATTTTATTTCTTTAAAATCCCTTCATCCTCAAATTTCGTCGATCGAATTATTGCCCAAGTTTAGCAAAGCAAGAAATGAAATGAGCTGCTACCGATACGATGTTATTTTGCACGTTGGTCAGAATAACCCAGCAGCAAAGAAAATTGCAGTAACAAAAGGCATTCCTGTCTTAGATATACAAGCATATGCAGAACAGCGCGACCAAGACTACGGGGTAGTCAAATATCCTAATCAAAAAATCGCCAGTGATTATTTCAGTTATCAATTAACGTGTGGCCAGCATTGCGATTTATCGCAAGAGGACATTGATAATTTATATACCCTGGATCAAATACAGGAAATTTTCGATAAAAATGGCTATCAAGTCACTTTTCATCTGGATATCGCGGATCCACTTTATTTGAATGTGGTCTTTTGTAAAAAAGACAGAATACCTGAAGAAGAGATGGATTATGAAACGCCAGAAAACAGTGCTCTTGCTAAGGCGAATAACCCTTTATCCAACGTTAAGGTAAATGAAGATACCTTCCATGATGAGTTGCTGTCTTATTTACGGAAGTATCTACCCAATTACATGATCCCAAACTATTTCATTGGGCTGGAAAAATTCCCTTTAACGGCCAACGACAAATTGGATCAAAGCCTGTTACCGAAGCCGATCCAATCATTAGGGGGAGAATATTTCCCTCCTACAAACCAGACCGAAGCGACGCTACGCCATATTTTTTCTCAGATTTTGGGGCTTCCCGAAGAAAGGATTGGAATCAAGGACGACTTTTTTAATATTGGTGGAAATAGCTTATTGGTATTTAGACTCCTCGCAAAAATCAATGACTGTTTTGATTGTCAAATCCAACCTTGTCATTTTTTTTCTAATAGAACTGTGGGAGATTTAGCCCAATTTATCACGGTGTTAACGCCTCATTTAAGGACAGAGAAACATGTTGAATCTATTGAAAAATGAAAATATTTATGAAGTTATTGACACGATCAATACCAGCATCTATTGGAAAGATTTTGACGGAAAATATTTGGGGTGTAATCAGTACATGTTGGATGTACTTGGGTTAGCAACCCGTGGGGAGGTCATTGGAAAAACAGATTTTGACTTATTTGATTGGGAGGTTGCAAAAGAATGGCAAAAGAATGATCGTACAGCTACAGAACAGGGCATTTTTGAAGGGGAGGAAGTTTTTACTTTAGCTGATGGCCAACAAGTTGTGTATTGGAGTGTCAAACGTCAATTGCTCGACAATCAAGGCATTGGTGTGGGAATTAGCGGGAGCTCATCAAATATTGCTAACCATTCTATGCGCAGCGAACTTGAGAAACAGCGGGCGATTTTAAATGAAAAATCGCGAATTTCTCAAATTATTGACGTGGTCAATGCAAGCATTTATTGGAAAGATTTGAATGGCGCGATATTAGGATGCAACCGATATGTTTTAAATATGCTTGGTATTTGCGATAAAAAGGAAATCATTGGTAAAAATGAAGACGCTTTGATTCCGGAGGAAGAGGCGATGAAAATTGCCAAAAATGACCAATCTGTTTTAGAAAATGGGCATTTTGAAGGCGAGGAAAGTTTTACGCTACCATCCGGTAAGAAAGTAGTTCATTACGTAGTTAAAAACCAGTTGCTCGATAATGAAAATAAAGTGATGGGGATAGTTGCTACGTCGCTCGATATCACTGAAAAAAAGATGACGGAACAACTAAATATTGAATCTTATAAAATTCGAATGGAACATGAAAAGCAACGCGCGATTCTCAATGAAAGGTTAAAAATCTCTCAAATTATTGATGTGGTCAATGCGAGCATTTACTGGAAAGATTTGAACGGAGTGATGTTAGGGTGTAATCGATATGTCGTGGATATGTGCGGTGTCAGTGACAAGCAAAAAATTATTGGCAAGACTGAACATGATTTTATGCCGAAGGAAGAAGCAATAAGAATTAACAAAACCGATCAGTCTGTTTTAACAGATGGCTATTATGAAGGCGAGGAAGTATCTACACTTCCATCCGGCGATAAAAGAATTTATTACACTGTCAAAAACAGACTGCTCGATAGCGAAAATAATGTAATCGGCCTGGTAGGGACTTCGCTTGACATCACATCAAAAAAGGAAGCAGAAAGATTAAAACTTGAAAATGAAACGCAACAGGTTGTTTTGCAAGAACAAGAAAAATTCAGGAAAACAGCAAATCAGGTTGCTCACGACATTCGTTCCCCACTTTCGAGTCTGTTGATTCTCGCGAAGACATGCAACGCCCTGCCTGAAAGGGAACGCAACACGCTAAGAGAAGCTGCAACCCGAATTAGCGATATCGCTAACAATCTGCTCAGCAATTACAAAAGGGAGAAAACTGCGCAGACTTTGCAATCTGAAGAACGTGAGCCAATATTAGTCTCACCAGTTCTATTGCAAATGCTCACAGATAAAAAATATGAGTATCAGAAGTTCCCGATTGAATTCTTACATCGTTTCAGTCAGGCCGGTGAATTTTCCTGGATTAACATCCAGCACAGCGCCTTCGATCGTATGATCTCCAATCTTATCAATAACGCTGTTGATGCATTCAATCAGACAGCAGGAAGGATCACTCTGTATCTGGATGCCGATGAGACAAAAGTAAACATCATGATTGAAGACAACGGCAAGGGGATGAACCCTGAAGTGCAACAGAAAATTATGGATCAAATCGTTGTCTCAGAAGGAAAAGAAAATGGTCATGGCATAGGTTTAACTCAGGTCAGTGAAACCCTGAAAAATAATCAGGGCCATTGGAGTATCGATTCCAAAGTTGGTGAGGGTACGACAATCAAACTGACATTCCCTCGAACTCAATCACTTCCCTGGATAGCAGAGACTGTTGAACTTATCGAAAACGACACGATCATCATTTTGGATGACGACATTTCGATTCACATGGCGTGGGATTTGCGATTTGACCAAATTCGCAAGGATTATCCTGAAGTGACGGTGATTCATTTTGAACTCGGTCAGGAGGCCATTAATCTGATCAACAGCCTGACTCCAGCTGAACAGAAAAAAATATTTCTGCTGGCCGATTACGAACTCTTAAATCAAGATATCAATGGTTTGGATGTGATTGAAAAAACTGAAATCTGCCGTTCTATTCTGGTAACCAGCCATTACGCAAACAAAGATATCCAGCAATCGGCAACTAAATTAACCACCAAGATATTGCCCAAACAATTAGCATCAGATATTCCCATCCATGTGCGAAAACAGCCTGCTGGCAGCGAACATAACGGATCCGTCGATGACTTGAAAACAGTCGACGTTGTTTTTGTCGACGACGAACAGTACTTGCTGGATGGCTTCAGGATGCTTGCTTATAACAAGCAGGTGGACACCTATTGTGATCCTCAATTTTTTTTGGACAATGTGAATCAATACCACAGGCACACTAAAATTATGCTGGATCAAAATTTTGCAAATTCAGCCTTAAAAGGCAATCAAATTGCGGAAGCACTCCACGCCATGGGCTTTACCCGGCTTTACCTGCTTTCAGGTGAACGCCTGTCAAGCATTCAAATTCCGCATTATTTGACTACCATTTTCAAAACCGATTTAAATCATTTGCAAACAACTTTGAACGAATAACTCACATAGTTTCGAAGATCCAGTAAGCGAATCCGACGGTGTCTGCGGTCCTACCAGCTTGAATAGGGGTGAGACTGCAGATTAGCGTTCAGATAACGCAGATCGTCACTCACCTCGGCACCGACCCAGTCCGGCTTTTCAAAAGTCTGTGATGCGCTGTCCAGCTCGATTTCGGCTACCACCAGTCCGGCGTTAGCGCCCGTAAATACATCCAATTCCCACATCATGCCTGCACAGGGTATGCGATAACGGTATTTTTCAATCAGCGGCTGTTCACATAATTGCAGAAGATCATTGGCATCAGCGACGGGAATGGCATACTCCCATTCACCGCGCACGATGCCATTCCCGCCGCTCTTCACAGTTAACACGGCCGCGTCGCCGTCGACCCGTATCCGTACGATCTTTTCCGGACTTGCCAACAAATAACCCTGACGCATCAAGGCACCTTGCGGCAAGGCCTTCCACGGACTGCCCAAGACCAAAAACTTACGTTCTATTTCAAGCGCCATAAGAATTCATTTTTCTGCTGACATGTTTCAGAATGGGTTGCAACAACGCTTCACCGAGTTTGGCGCTGCGATCGCCATCCCAACCAACCATCACATCCGGCAATTCGGCATTATCTTTAAATGGCATTTCGAGCGTGAGCGAAACGCATTTGAAATGCTGTCCGACATAT
>Ga0364886_10631_pt1 | contig 14181 bp, 15 predicted proteins | sample ExccelJu500001D3_4_FD_206926 | JGI IMG/M metagenome (GOLD analysis project Ga0364886, IMG submission 206926) | Enriched cells from Trout Bog Lake Hypolimnion, Wisconsin, USA - BchlTB.July23.5000.01.D3 | ecosystem: Environmental > Aquatic > Freshwater > Lake > Hypolimnion/Profundal zone | place... | reverse complement strand
TTTGGAAGGGGTGTATAAATAATTTTCGCACTATGCTGCAACATTCATTTTAGAGAGGAAAGTAATTTTATCCCAATTTTCATTTAGATAAACAGTTTTTAGATTTATCATGTGTTGAGCTCCTTTTATACTCCATCGTTGTCCTGACAACTTCATTCTATTTTGTATCAAAGTTCTATGAGCTGATTCTATTGCTCCAGAACCAATTATTCCTGCTCCTATTGTTTTATAATATTTGTAATCCATTCTGTTTTTATTCGAATCGTAATAATTGATCAATTCATTCACCGCTTTTGCATTTGATTCTTTTCCTAAAATATTGATATTATAAATAACATCATCAACATTACTTTCCAGTAATAGTTCTTTTTGCTGATCAGTCCATTTTTCACTTTCGGATTTATCTGAAAATACTTTTTCTGCAAACTGGTAAAGGTGCTCTAAAGCGTGGTAGTAATCAAGAATACTGATAGCTTCAGGGAAGGAATCTTCAATCCAATTTTTAATCCACGGTGCACCATCAGATATGAATACTAATTTATTGGGTAATACTTTGTAATTATCTATGATTGTATCCATTCCGGAAGTAAATGTTTTACTATCGCCAAGATGACCAAAATACTGAGAATGCCTTATACAGCTTTGTTTTCCATTGGGATCAATACAGTCTCCTGATTTAAATAACCGTCCAACTTTTACCTCCTTCCATCCATTATCTCTGGTAAATAACATTGAGCCATCAGCTTCAACGTACAAGACTTCATCTGGCTTTAAGGGTTTTAATGATGGCTGTAATAATGCCTCTTCTTTTGCACAGTTTAAACCATAGAAATCTGTCACCTTATTCACTTGCATTGTGCTAATCTCAATACCTAAAAAGCGTTCCAGTATATCATTGCTTTTTTCATATACATTTAACTGGCCGGCATAAGCAACCAAATCCTGCAATAAGGAACTCATCTGAAAACCATTCACCTTTTGACTAAATGGATTTGAACAATTAACGTTTATCTTGCCTAGGGTTGTTTGTAAAGTTTTTTTTTCGCTTATCATTGCTTAATTCACCTAAATTCTTCTCCAATATCTCTCTGCCCATCTTATGCAAAATGTTCACATATTCTTTTTCATAATCATGGAAATTATCCAACTTGTTTAAGTCGTTTATTGAATCATAATGATTTGAAGCTAATTCTAAGTATTCTGCTTTTGTCATATTTCCGTTTATATATAAACGAATTCTTGCGAAAATTATTTATGCACCCCATGGACAGTTACTTTTGTATCAGGATAACCCTTCACTTTAGCTATATAATCAGTATCCCCCGCTTTATGCGTTTTAAATGGTACAACTCCTTCATCATTAGCAACAAATTCCTTAGTCACACCCTTATTATTTTCCTTCGTCAGTACTATATTAGGAATCACATTACCAGTCACCGAATCTACAGGAGTAATATTGGTAGGCGAAAATCTTACACCCAGTATTACTACAGCTATTGCAGTATGAAAACCATTCTTGTAGTCAGGATTGGTTTTCTTGTACTTCTTATCAATCAGCAACTTCATATTCGCAATATTCTTCCTGCCAGCTTGCAATGCTTCTTTCAAAACTGCATTACCAAAACTTTTTTTGTTTTTTATACTCAGTTCAGGCACATCCTTCATAGTGTCATACAGAGTAATACTTGCATTCCCGGCAGTAATCTCCGATGCATCTATATTCACCAGTAAAGCACTCTTCAAAGCTATATTCCCCATTATTCCTTCCGCTTTTTGTACTGCAGCTATTTTATCCAGACTGCTGATGCAATCTGCATGTAATGAAAACATATTAATCATTACACTATCGTCCAGTTGCTTGCTCTTTATCAAAGCATTTGCCGCCAGTTCCAATACTGTCACTGTACAAATCCATTCCGACACTGTACAAATCCATTTTGTCACTGTACAAATCCATTCCGACACTGTACAAATCCATTCCGACACTGTACAAATCCATTTTGTCACTGTACAAATCCATTCTATCACTGTACAAATCCATTTTGTCACTGTACAAATCCATTCCGTCACTGTACAAATCCATTCCGATACTTTCTTAATTTCTCTTTATCTTTTCACTTCAACCATTTCAAAAATCCATCTGTGAAAACTACTTTTTGTTTGTTCATTTTCACAGAGCAAATTTAAATTGCTTTGTTTTCGGTGCACCTATAGTATTCTACAGGTAAATAAAAATATATTCCTGAATTTATAAATGTAGCTTTGTATCGGTAGATAATCATTCTGGTTATCCGTTCTAACGTTCTTAAACCACAAAATGGATTATGAGCTTAACAATTGCCCTGTTTGAACATTATAAGATTATTAAAAAATCTATCCCCTTATTGCTCAACCTTCACGAAGGTTTCCTGGTCGTCCTGAGTTCCGACAATCTCAATGATTTCAAACAATCTTATAAATCATTACACCATCCTCCCGATATAATATTGGTAGAAATTCATCAGCAACACAATCATAGTATTGAATTGGTATATTGGTTACACAATCTATGCCCCAACAGTAAAATAATAGCCATAGGTGAGGATGCAAAATATATTCAGATCTTCGATATTTTAACTGCTGGCAGCTCTGCATATTTCGGGTTGGATATCGATGATTTATTGTTTTGTAATGCTATAGAATCGGTATATAACAACAACTTTAAAAACAACCAGGAAAACTTTATTGATAGTGAATCGTTCTTTAAATTAAAACATTTCAATGGCTGTTCGGTATTCAAAATGACTGTCCGTCAAAGAGATGTTTTCGAATACCTCACTGGCTACTTAACCAATAGTGAAATTGCCGACACTTTAAAAATAACAGAATCTGCAATAAACTTTTATGTAGATTATTTTGGAGAGCGGTTTTCTGTAGTTGGTCGCCGGGAATTGAAAACAGTTTCAACAAAACTTGGTTATTCAAAATAAAAGATTTTCAATTGAATCAAAATAAGCAATACTGTATTTTGTAATACTCACTTCTCAAGTTGTATTCCTCACCACTCACGTTGTATTCTCACGACTCACGTAGTATTACTCACGAATCACGATGTATTCCTCACGACTCACGTTGTATTCTCACGACTCACGATGTATTCCTCACGACTCACGTTGTATTCCAACGACTCACGATGTATTCCTCACGATTCACGATGTATTCCTCACGACTCACGATTGTATTCTCACGACTCACGTTGTATTCCTCACGACTCACGATGTATTCCTCACGATTCACGTTGTATTCTCACGATTCACGATGTATTCCTCACGATTCACGTTGTATTCTCACGATTCACGTTGTATTCTCACGACTCACGATGTATTCCTCACGTCTCACGTTGTATTCTCACGACTCACGATGTATTCCTCACGATTCACGTTGTATTCTCACGTCTCACGATTGGTATATTTATTGAATCCCCAGCTGCCTTTTATACAATTGTATGGTGTTCTCCAATCCTAAATACAGGGCATCGCAGATGAGGGCATGACCTATACTGACTTCATCCAGCCAGGGAATGGACTGCTTGAAATAACCGAGATTCTGCAAATCCAGATCATGTCCGGCATTGAGACCGAGACCGAGTTCCTTTGCCTTCTGAGCGGCTATAATATAGGGCTCAACTGCATCCTGGAGATGGCCATCGGCAAAGCGTTTTGCATAGGCTTCGGTATACAACTCTACCCGGTCGGCACCGGTATGGGCAGCCCCTTCGACCATTTGGGCAACAGGATCGACAAAGACCGACACCCTGATGCCGGCGGCCTTGAAGACGGCTATAATGGAGGTAAGATAAGCAGCATGCTGCAGGGTATCCCAACCATGATTGCTGGTAATCTGACCCAAAGCATCGGGAACAAGCGTGACCTGATGTGGCCGGGTGTCAAGCACCAACTGAACAAAACTATCCTCGCGGGGATTGCCTTCGATATTGAACTCGGTATGAATGGCTTTGCTGATGGCGGTAACATCGGCGTAGCGAATATGGCGCTCATCGGGACGGGGATGCACGGTGATGCCATCGGCACCGAAACGCTCGCAATCGAGGGCCACTTTCAATACATCGGGATTGTTTCCTCCACGGGAATTGCGGATGGTGGCTATCTTGTTTATGTTTACACTTAGTTTTGTCATCGTAATACAAAATTAAGAATTATGAATTAAGAATTAAGAATTGAATACAGGAGTCATGAGAATACAATTCAGTAACACATAATTCTTAATTATTAATTTTTAATTCTTAATTCTTAGTTCTTTGGGATTGCGAAAATAATCGGGATGGTTTTTTCGTTTATAGTTGTGGTAAATCTCTTCGTGAGGGAGAGGTTTCTTATTTAAGTAATCCATCGGGGGGAATATTCCCTGTTAAAGATAAAAAAATACATTATGTTGTTAGACAATATCAGTTGTTTCCTGGAGCCATTGAACCTGGCGATGCTTTCGGACGATGAAGGCTATTTTGATACACAGCTTGGCAAACATATAGCAGTTTATGAAGAAAGCCTGCCCGACATTACTGAATCGGATTTAGTGATTGTGGGTTGTGGTGAAACCCGTGGCAACGGACCGGGATACAATCAGGGCAACTCGCCCGACGAGGTTCGTAAGGAACTGTACCGGTTGTTTTACTGGCACGACAGCATCAATATTGCCGACATTGGCAATGTGAAGAAAGGGGCCGACCTTGCGGACACCTATGCTGCCCTGAAAACAGTAGTAGCTGACCTGATAGATAAGGGCAAGAAGGTATTGATACTTGGTGGCAGTCACGACCTGACAATGGCTCAGTACGGGGCTTACGGCTCGCTGGAAAGAATAATAGAAGCTACCTGCGTGGATGCGAAGATAGACCTGAATATGGACACTGGTCTGCCTACCGACAATTTCCTGATGGAGATGCTGACAGGAGAACCTAACTATATAAAACATTATAACCATATAGGATTTCAAAGCTACTTTGTGCATCCCCACATGCTGGAGACGATTGATAAACTAAGGTTCGATTGCTTCAGAGTGGGCAAGGTGAAAGAATCGATAGAAGAGATGGAGCCTGCCATCAGAAACTCGCATATGTTCTCGTTTGATATAACGGCTATACAACATGCCCATGCACCGGCCAACAGAACGAGTCCGAACGGATTTACCGGAGAGGAAGCCTGCACGCTGATGAAGTATGCCGGAATGAGTCCGAATATCAGCTCGATTGGTATCTATGGATACGACTCCGATATGGATGTTCATGCACTGACTGCAAAACAAATCACCCACATGATATGGTACCTGGTAGATGGTATCTATAAGGGTAAAGGCGAGGCTATGCCGCATGAACATGAAAGCTTTAATGAGTTTTCGGTGATAGGGGACGAATATGAAACCAAGTTCCTTCAGAATAAACAAACACACCGCTGGTGGATGCAGACGCATGATGGCAAATACACGGCCTGTACCTATGCTGACTATCTGATAGCATCGAAGAACGAGATTCCGGAAAGATGGCTGAGGGCGCTGGAGAGAAGCATTTAAATACAAATTAAGAATTAATAATTAATAATTGAATACAAGTGATAGGTGAATTCAAATTAGCATTTGATAACTTTGGCCGTTGGCTAAAGGCTTATAGCTAAAGGCTAACAGCTATTGATTGAATACGATAATTATGAATAAGATATGGGGATTCTTTTTTGTGTTGATGGTGATGCTGAGCAGTTGTTCGGTGAAGAAGAATGTACAATCTGTCAGTTCTGTTCCTGTTATTACCAATCCTTATTCTGCTGAAGAGTTGATACATGATTCCCTGTTGAATACTGCCCATATTGGGATTGCTTTGATGGATGCTGACAAGAATCAATACCTGTATCAATACCAAAGCAATAAGTACTTTATTCCTGCGAGCAATATGAAGATTATGACCTGCTATGCTGCAATGAAGTATCTGGAAGATAGCCTGGAAGGATTGAGATATGATATGGATAGTACTGAAGGTTTAATAATAAAAGGAACCGGAGATCCAAGCTTTTTACATCCTAAATTCAAACAGCAAAAGATATATGAGTTCCTGAAGAACCATAAACCTTTCCTTTACTTATACAATAGAAACACTTACAGATTTAAACCATTTGGGAAAGGCTGGACACTGGATGACTATTATGAAGATTATATGAATGAAAGGTCGGAGTTTCCTATATATGGCAATGACCGGAATACTTTTAAGAGAGCAGACAGTTCCATTCAGTTTTACAACTATGCTCATGACGAAAGGAAAGAATACAATGGTGGTTTTGGATTAAGAAGCCCTATAATGATAGTGCCTTCAACAATGGATGAATTGAATAATGGCATACCCTATTTTATCAGATTAATTAATGACACTTTAGGTAAACAATACATGGATGTTTTATATAAGTTTGATTTCAATAAACCAAGTCATGTTTTGTACTCTCAACCAACAGACTCAGTACTACAATATATGATGTACAACAGTGATAACTTCTTTGCCGAACAACTGCTGTTGATGGTGAGTTATAAACAACTGGGACAAATGAGTGATACGAGAATGTTTGATACCCTGATAGCTACAGACTATAAAGGTTTCCCTCAGAAACCAAGATGGGCTGATGCCTGCGGACTGAGCAGGTATAACCTGTTTACTCCTGAAGACATTGTATATGTACTGGGTAAGACAAAGAAGGATTTTGCAGCAGACAGAATCAATGCCATTTATCCTGCAGGCAACCAAGGTACACTGAAGGGATTCTATATGAATAACTCAGATGCCATCCATGCCAAAACCGGGAGTATGAATGGAGTATTCTGTATCAGCGGATACCTTACTACAAAGCAACATAAACATATTACCTTCTCGGTAATGGTTAATAATCATCAGTCAAAGGCTGAATTAGTAAGAAGGAAGATAGAGAGTTATCTGAGTAAAATCATTGAGCAGAATTAGAAAGGGATTTCAAGTTGCTGGTTACTGGTTACAAGTTTCTGGTTATTGGTTACTGGTTGCTGGTAATACAATTTATCGAACTGGCAACTGGTAACCTGTAACATTGTGTTACAACTGAATTACTTTTTCATTTGGAGGGAGGAAGCCTTTTATGTCGTAGATAAAGCCATGAGGTTGAAGAAACTGAGCCCAATCAGTTGTTTTAAATTCAGTATGGGCAACGGCTAATACAATAGCATCGAATTGCTGACCTGCGAGTTCATCAATATTATTCACTATACAAACTGAAGCTATGTTCAGGCCAATGGCAACAGGATCATAAATGCTGATATTTACTTCGTATTCATTAAGACTTGCTATCAGATCAACTACTTTACTATTACGGACATCAGGGCAATTTTCTTTGAAGGTTGCACCCAGTATGAGTACTCTTGCAGACTGAGGTAGTACCTTTCTTTTAGCAAGATGAAGTACAATCTGATCTGCCACAAAAGAAGACATGCTTTCATTAATCTGACGGCCATCGAGTATGAGCTTTGGCATGTACCCCAAGGCAGTTGATTTATGCACCAGAAAGTATGGATTAATACCAATACAATGTCCCCCTACCAGTCCAGGGGAGAACTTCAGGAAGTTCCACTTAGTACCTGCTGCCTGCAATACTTCCTGAGTGGAAATATTCATAGGAGCAAATATTTTAGACAGTTCATTGACGAAGGCAATATTGATATCACGCTGCGTATTTTCTATCACCTTAGCCGCTTCGGCAACCTTGATGCTGCTGACAGGAAAAGTACCTGCATCGATAATAGATCCGTAAAGAGAATTGACAAATAGTCTGGTAGCTTCATTACTACCTGAAGTAAGCTTGACAATTGTTTTAAGGGTATTCTTTTTATCACCCGGATTGATTCTTTCAGGAGAATAACCCACAAAGAAATCGATGTTATATTTTAATCCAGACACTCTTTCCAGTATTGGAACACATTCCTCTTCGGTAGCACCGGGATAAACAGTTGACTCAAATATAACTGTATCGCCATTCTTCAGCAAGGCTCCAATAGTTTCAGCAGCACTGAAAAGGAATCTGAAATCAGGCTCTTTAGAGGCATGTATAAGGGTAGGAACCGTAATAATATATACATTGCAGGTGCGAAGGTAATCAACATCTGCAGTAAGAAATAAACCTTTGACTCCGGAAGATGTATGATTAATTATATTCTCTTGTAAAACAAGTGAAGAGACCTCGCCTGTTTCATCGGAATGATTGTTCAGTGCAGCAATACGGTTACTATTGATATCGTACCCTACAACAGCATATTTCTCAGCAAAAGCAACCGCTAACGGTAGTCCTACATACCCCAGTCCTACAATTCCAATGCTGATATTTTCCGGTCTGAACATTCAATAAAACCTTTACTGTTTTTAAATTATAAGCGGCTAAAGTATTATAAAAACCGTTACGACCTGATACTATTTAAGCTACAGGAGCTCATTTATTCTTTTCTGCTTTCTTATGTTGCATCATCTGCCCGAAATGATGCTTCCTTAATAAGGCATTTATAGCTTCTGCAACACGGGCGATTTTAGTTTCTTCGGTCTTAGCAGAATCAATCCAGTTGCCATAATAACGCTGATGACCTTTGGATAGAGATTTAAAGAATGTATAGGCTTCAGGCTCATCTTCCAGACAGGTTACCAGCAATTCAGGAAGCTGATATTCTGATAAATCCTTCTCCAGTTGAATGGTGACTTTATCACCCGGTTTCTTCATGATCTTTTTTCTGATATCCGCTTTCAATGCCATATAGTAATCCCCCTCACCTGCCGGCAACAAACCTATGCCACTGAAAGCATAGTCATCTATCATACCCTTTACTCTGAAGCCTGTCTTATCTTTCGAATGAATCTTCATGGCTATTTTGGATGGGATAATGATATGGACCCAACCTATGTAGTTCTTTTTATCCTCTATATGTGATGTAAAACTAACCATACACTGATCAATTAATTTTTCAATGCCTTTAAATTCCTTTTAATGCCTTGCCATTTGCTACGTTTAAGAGGTGAATGACGAAAGATTTCCTTAAAGGCTTCCTCAGTCATTTCTTCCCAATCGTTTTTATCGAAATTAAGTATAGCAGGAATTGGTTGGAAAGAAACTTCCTGATTGGGTTTTGCAAATCTGTTCCAGGGACAGACATCCATACAGACATCACAACCAAACATCCAGTTATCCAGTTTACCGTCGGATTCTGAAGGCATCAGCATATCCTTCAGTTCAATAGTATAATAGGAAATACATTTACTGCCATCCACTACCTTATTATCCTTTATAGCATCGGTTGGACATGCATCAATGCAGTTACGACAACTACCACAATAATCTTTTGTAAATGGACTATCATACAATAATTCAAGATCAACAATCAAAGTAGCAATGAAGAAATAGGAACCATTTCCTTTAGTGATAATATTACCATTTTTACCAACCCAACCAAGGCCACTTTTCACTGCCCATGCCCGTTCCAGCACAGGGGCACTATCTACAAAACCCCTTCCATTCACCTCCCCTATCTGTTGTTGAATATGTAATAAGAAATCCTTTAATTGTTTCTTTATTACCTCATGATAATCATTTCCATAAGCATATTTTGACACCTTGGGAGCATCCTCTTTTTGTTGTTGAGACGGGTAATAGTTTTTCAATAAAGTAATCACCGACTTAGCTCCAGGAAATAACAAACGGGGATCTGTTCTGAGGTCGAAATAGTTTTCCATATACTGCATAGAACCATTCAATCCATTCTTCAGCCATGACTCCAATCTTCTTGCATCATCATCAAGCTTTTCCGCTTTAGCTATACCACAATAATCGAACCCCATCTGAGAGGCGATGCCGCGAATAGTAGTAGTATGCTGTAAAATAAACAAGTTGAATAATTATATATGAATACAAATATTCAACTCTTAATGTTTATATCCAATAATTAATTACCAGAAATACTTCAGAAGGCTTATAATCACCTTATTATTCAGGCTTTAATATATCATTTAATGCTTTAATAAAAGCATCATTAGCTTCCCTAGTACCAATAGTAACCCTGATATGCTGAGGCAAAGCAAATACATCCGTAGTCCGTACCATCACACCTTTTTTCAACATCTTTTCAGTAAACTCCTGACTATCTATTAATGTTTTGAACAGAATAAAATTAGATTCAGTCTTCCAGTATTTTACATTCGCCCTATCAAGAGCTGCATACAAATGATATTTTTCAGAATGAATAAGGGCTCTTGTTTTTTCAATATGTTCTACATCTTTCAATGCTGCCATACCAGCTTCCATTGTCAGGGTATTGATCATAAACGGGCGACGGGTTCTATTTAGATATCCGGCAATTTCAGGAGTGGAAAAACCATATCCCAGGCGAATACCTGCCAAGCCATAAGCCTTAGAAAAGCTATGCATAGCTATTACATTTTTACCCTCCTTTACATAAGATGCCGCAGTCTTAAAATCATCTTTATCTGTAAAATGGAAATACACTTCATCATATACCACTACTACATGAGGTGGCAGATTGTATATAATTTTATTCGCATCTTCCTTAGTCAGATAAGTACCTGTTGGATTGTTTGGAGTACCCAGAAACAATAACCTTGTGCGACTATTCACAGCATTCAATATTCCCTCAACATCAATTGAAAAGTCTATAGGGTTCAAAGGCACATCTACACAGGTACCTCCCTGCAATTCAGAAATATTCTTGTAAGCCAGAAAAGTAGGTGTAGAGATGATAAACTCCAACCCAGGTTCGAGAAAAGCACGACCAATCAATTCAATCATTTCAATACCGCTATTGGCAGTAATAAATTGGTCGGCAGTAAAATTGTGATTATAAAATACCTCGAGTGCTTCTCTGAATTTTTCATCGCTCTGATAACTATATTCATGCAGATTAGCAATATGATCCTTAATAGCCTGCATTGCCTTAGGAGAAGGCCCAAGCATATTTTCGTTGGAGGATAATTTATAGAACTGCATATCACCATCCACTTCATCCCTTGTGCTTCCACCTTTATATTGTTTTGTACCTACTATATAAGGTTTAAAAATTTCTTCAACTCCTGCCACATCATTAATCTCTTTCATACATTCAGTATTTACTTTTTTAATAAATTATCCTATGCTTTGTAATAAAACCTGCCAGGCAGAATCAACATTATTTTGATCTAATAATTCCTTGGCATATCTATGTAATTCCTTTTCCATGTCATCTGGGTTAATGGAATAATACTGTACTATATTCTTTAATCTATCGTCTTCAAATCCAGGGTTCACTTCAGGCATCTGATGAACATTTCCTAATTGACCCAGATTATTCCCAGTCAGGATAGTACTACCTTTTATTGAATCAGGCAATGCATCTACTCCAATACCTAATTGTGTATTTGGTTTTTCGACCATAAACAAATTATCAGTTGAAACTTTACAATACCAGTCTCCACCCAAACGTGCTATATGACTGATCTTTTTCTGATCAATCATATCCCTATTATCATTCAGAATTGAATCATCCACATGCAGATACAGTACTTCAGCTATAACCAGTTGCCCAGCTCCACCTTCTTCCCCCAGGCTTTTTACTTCCAGCACTTTACATTCCATTTTAATCTTAGCCTCTTTTACCAAAGGGGGTAGGATATGCATAGAAGGTTGTGCAGTAAACCCTGCTTTTATGAACTCGTCAGTACCTTTAGGATATTCGCAACTGCTGAGACTAATCTGTTGCACCATTTCATAATCGCAGATATTGATACCAACTTCTGCTACCTGCAACACATTCTCCAGTGTATGCTTTGTTGTATTATCTCTTCCTCTTCTTGAAGGTGAAAAAATAACTATTGCAGGATTAATGGAAAATATATTAAAGAAAGAAAATGGACTCAGATTTACATTTCCTTCCTTATCTATAGTGCTGGCAAAAGCAATCGGTCGTGGAGCGACAGAATGCTGCAGCCATGCTTGTCTGACTGGAATAGTTAATGTTTTAATATCTAATAACATATTATATACTTTAAACTTTCTTCCTAGCCAATATAGAGAAATCTCCCTCCTCTTCTTTTACAATTGTATTCTTCAATCTACCTAATCCTTCTATTTCCATTTCTACAACATCACCTTCTTTCAACCACTGTTCAGGATAATCAGGATTATTTAGTTTACCTGTTCCATTCAACTCCAGAAAACAACCAGTGCCGACTGTTCCACTGCCTATTACATCTCCCGGGAATATGGTAGCACCATAGCTACATCTTTCCACCAGTTCAGCAAATGTCCAGTCCATATCACCCAGATTACCATCGCTTACCTGAATACCATTCACCCAACATTTCATACTTAATTTCCAGGCTTTCCCAACATGATTTTCTTTAGGATTAATGGAATAAGGCTCCAGTTCATCCAGCGTTACAAGACATGGTCCTATCACAGTTGAGAAGTCTTTTCCTTTAGCAGGACCAAGATTCAACAACATTTCTTCCATCTGTAAACGACGGGCACTCATATCGTTCATAATCATCAGTCCACCTATGTATTCATCAGCATTTTCTGCCTTTATATTTCTACCTGTTTTACATATAACGATAGAAGCTTCCAGTTCAAAATCAAGCTTCTCGAAATGATCGGGCATACATCTGATATCGCCAGGTCCTTGTATGCTATGATGATTGGTAAAATAAAAAATCGGATACTGATCGAACTCAGCAATCATCGGTACATTTCTGTTTCGACGTGCAGCTGCTACGTGCTGTCTGAAAGCATAGCCATCCCTACAGGACGTAGGAAAAGGAACCGGAGCCAGAATATCAAGGTCTGCGATAGGTAAACCCCTGTCAGCACTTATCCTTCCATCAACTATAGCTGCATTGGTTGCCTGTGCAACCGGAAACATATCCTCCCAGTAATGAAGAAACATATTCATACTGTTTGGCAAAGCCGGATTCAACAAATCACAATCGAACAGACGGTCTTCGTGCAAGAAAGCTAACTGATCGTGTCCATCTACTAAATAAGAAACTAATTTCATTTGTACTACTATTAACGAATTATCGGATTATTCAATTAGCGAATTTATGGATTAAAGAAATAGTGTATTAATTAATTTGAAAATCAATTAATACACTATTTTATTGATTCTATAGATTGCCTCTTAAATCCTGTTCTCTTTCTATTGATTCAAACAATGCTTTAAAGTTTCCTTTACCAAAGCTTTTAGCGCCCTTTCTCTGAATGATTTCAAAGAAAACAGTTGGTCTGTCTTCAACTGGTTTGGTAAATATCTGTAACAGATAACCTTCGTCGTCTCTATCTACCAGTATACCTAATTCTCTCAAAGGTTTCAGATCTTCATCAATAGCTCCTACTCTATCAAACAATTCATCGTAGTAACTTCCCGGAACCTTCAGGAATTCTATTCCTCTGCTTTGAAGATCCGTAACTGTTTCAATTATATTATGAGTAGCCAATGCCACATGCTGACATCCTTCACCTTCAAAAAATTCCAGATATTCTTCTATCTGTGATTTCTTCTTTCCTTCAGCAGGTTCGTTGATAGGAAATTTTACATACCCGTTTCCATTACTCATTACCTTACTCATCAGGGCTGAGTATTCTGTAGAAATATCATTATCATCAAAAGATAATATGTTTCTGAATCCCATTACATCTTCATAAAACTTAACCCATTTATTCATCTGATTCCAACCAACATTACCTACACAATGATCTACATATAACAAGCCTGTTCCAACTGGATTATAATTGCTTGTCCAGGCTTTAAACCCTGGCATAAATACACCTGTATAATTTTTTCTTTCTATGAAAAGGTGCACAGTTTCTCCATAAGTGTGTATACCACTCATTACCACTTCACCCGACTCATCAGTCAACACCGTTGGTTCCATATAACTTTTGGCACCACGGCTGGTAGTCTGATGCCATGCATCTTTAGCGTCGTTCACCATCAACGATAAGAACTTAACACCATCACCATGTTTAGCAACATGCTCCGTAATGGAATGATTACTATGCATAGCTGTAGTGAATACAAAAGTCAGTTTGTTCTGACGAACAACATAACTAGCTTTATCTTTTACCCCTGTTTCAGGACCTGCATAAGCAAGAC
>Ga0364886_10625_pt1 | contig 14273 bp, 11 predicted proteins | sample ExccelJu500001D3_4_FD_206926 | JGI IMG/M metagenome (GOLD analysis project Ga0364886, IMG submission 206926) | Enriched cells from Trout Bog Lake Hypolimnion, Wisconsin, USA - BchlTB.July23.5000.01.D3 | ecosystem: Environmental > Aquatic > Freshwater > Lake > Hypolimnion/Profundal zone | place... | reverse complement strand
CCTCCGACGAGTTGCTCCCCTTCTGCCCGCGCAGGTCATCTTCCCGCAGTTTTTCAAGGCCCATCTTCCCTATAAGATCCTCTCCCGTATATTTTTCCGGGTCGGCCTCGGCAAGCTCCTTTTTATTAATTATCCCTAAATATCCTATGAGATGGGATGCCAGGTCCCCATAATGGTAGATTCGAACCGGGACGACCTCAATCCGAATCCCGGAGAAATCCTGATTATGATTTTCCAGATAGGCCAGGGTATCCCAAGGGATATCCTCTTTCAAGATAATGGGTATGTGAGGAGCGGACCCGGCAGCATCGCGGATACGCTTCCAGAGATCGGAGGTGTCTTCATGCAGGACCCCGGCCAGCCTCTTCAAAACATCCTCAAGATTCTGTGAATCCTCGCGGATCAAAACAACATTGAAGGAAGGACGGTTCGTGACGATTTCCTTACCATTCCGATCTATAATATGCCCTCTGGGAGCAGCAACCTGCCGGATCCTGACACGGTTATTAAAGGCCAGATCCTTATAATCGTCGCCATGGTCAATCTGCAGAAACCAGAGCCTGGCGATGATCAATGCCGTAAAGATCATCACGATGACGGAAACGACAACGAGCCGCCGTTTGAGCATGTCGAGGGCGTCGTCGTCCCGCTCCGGGATCTCTTCAATTTCTTTAAAGATTTTTCTAGCCATTCTTATCCTCTTCCCCGGAATCTGTTCCCGGTTTGCTTCCGCATTATCCGGGGACTCAGGCGCTTTTTACGAAGATACTCAAAAAGACTGTTATAGAGGAGAAAGCACGGAATTGTCGCCATAATCAGGATTGTTGCAATCAGTACCACCCGGCCCCAGGACCACTCCGGGATGGTATCCGGCATGGTCAGGGAATAAATTGAGTATAAAGCCATCTGCACGAGGAAATAACTGATCCCCACCAATGGAACCTGATATGCCGTCTCTTTCATCGGACTGTTTTCCGAAAGAATTTTCAGACTGATAAAGACCAGGAAATACTGCAGCGGAAACGTGCCGAGATAGACGCCGGATACGACATCCATTATCCAGCCAAAAAAAATCACCAGAAAGAGTCCGCGAAACCAATCAAAACGATAGGCTATAAATGCGACCAGGATGTAAATGAGATCAGGACGACCGAACCATGCCGGCAGGAATTGCAACAAGGTTGACTGGATGACAATCAGCAGAACACCCAATGCAAGAAAGCAGAGAATCAACATGAAATCATTTTACCGATCACCTGGAAGGCCCATCTCTTTTTCGACCTTCTGCTTTTCAGAGAGAAGAATAAAAACGACTTCCAGCATCTGGAAATCGACTTCTGGCTTCACCTCGATTTCCAGGAACATTCCCCGCTGTTCTTTATTCACTGCCGAGACAGTACCCAGGGGAATACCGGTCTGAAACAACCCACCAATGCCTGCGGTAACAATGGTATCCCCTACTTCAACATCAACATTCTTCAGGACATATTGGAGAATAAACCCATTTTCTCCCGCACCTTTCAATATCCCACGGATACGATTCTTCTGCACCATGGCATCAATGGCACTGCTCGGAGCATTCGCCAGAAGGATTTTGGAATAATTGGCCGATACCTGGATAACCTGACCGACGACTCCACGATCAGTACGGGCAACCATGCCGACCACAACCCCATCATTTTCTCCCCTGTCGACTATTATCGTCTTGAACCAGTACCCGGGGTCCTTGCCAACCACCCTTGCCGTGAGAGAGGGGAAATTCTGCTGCTTTTTAAATTCCAGCTGATCCTGCAAATGGAGATAGGTGGAATAGGCTTCGCGATACTCATCGACCTGTTCCCTGTACTTATCCAACATGAGCTTTAACTGCCTGTTTTCCTTATGAACATCCCACAAGGAAATATAATTGTCAGTCAATTGACGGCCGGAAAAGCCAATCCTGGAAAAAACGCTCTGCACCGGCCCCACCATCTCCATGGTGAGTTGATGAAGAGGCCCGAACTTCCCGCCGACAGTTGCCGCGACCAACACCAGTGAAAAGATAAGCAATACTCCAAAGAGGAGAAGCAGTCTCACCGGGGCTGACTTTCCCCGTCCCTTTCTGTCGTTTGCTTTTTTTCTCACGACGTAATAGTCTCAGTTTCGGGAAAATAATGGATTACCCGGCAAAGCAAATAATGCAGACCCGCATTTTTCCACATATCCCAGCAGAAATACATCAATCTATGGTGACTTCTCTGAGGATATCCAAGTTATCGAGGGCCTTTCCTGATCCAAGAACGACTGATGAAAGGGGATCATCGGCAACGATAATCGGCATTCCAGTAGCTTCTTTAAGGCATTTATCGAGGTTTTTAAGAAGGGCTCCGCCACCGGTCAGGACGATCCCCTGATCGACGATATCCGCAGCCAGTTCAGGAGGCGTCAACTCCAATGCCACTCTGACAGCCTCGACTATGGTATCGATCTGTTCGGCAATGGCTGACTGAATCTCATCGGCTGAAATCCGGAGTGTCTTCGGAACCCCGGAAACCAGATCGCGGCCTTTGATATCCATAGTCTCGTACGGCTCCACCGGCAAGACGTTTCCAATGGTTGTTTTGATCAGTTCAGCGGTGCGTTCGCCAATCGCCAGATTGTGTTTACGTTTTATGTATTGAAGAATAGCCTCATCCATCTTGTCTCCCGCGACTCTGACCGATTTGGCGTAGACAATCCCTGCAAGGGATATTACAGCAACCTCCGTTGTACCGCCGCCTACATCAATGATCATATTGGCGGTCGGTTCGGTGATGGGAAGATTGGCGCCGATGGCAGCTGCCATGGGCTCTTCAATGAGATAGACTTCCCGGGCTCCGGCCGATTCGGCAGACTCCCTGACCGCCCTCTTTTCAACCTGTGTTATCCCCGAAGGAACGGATATCATTATCCGGGGATGCACCAGCGTTCGTCTATTATGGACTTTGTTGATGAAATACCGCAGCATTGCCTCAGTCACTTCAAAATCGGCGATGACACCATCTTTGATTGGCCTGATGGCTGTGATGTTCCCTGGAGTCTTGCCCAGCATCTGCTTCGCCTCCTGGCCTACGGCCAGAACCTTGCTTCCTCTCCCGTCCTGCCTGACTGCGACCACGGAAGGCTCACGCAATACAATCCCCTTCCCTTTGACATAGAGGACAGTATTCGCCGTTCCTAAATCTATTGCCAAGTCGTTCGAAAGCCAGCCGAATAAAAAATTAAAAGGTGAAAACATTAGGCAACCTCAATATCGAAGACACATTACAGTGTTATTGTTATTGTTCTTTCACAGCACTTCCAGCCAATTCCGAAATGTTCCCTGCAGAACAACTCATTTCATAAACTTGACTCAAGATTTCAATAGTACCAAAGCTCCGGTACATTGGCAACAAATATGCCTGTACTGTTCTTAATTCTCTTAAATTTTATTGACACCTCAAAGGATCCCTGGTAAACATTGTGACGTTTTTCGACAATGAGAATTTAGGGGTTATAGCTCAGCTGGGAGAGCGCTTGACTGGCAGTCAAGAGGTCGTCGGTTCGATCCCGACTAGCTCCACCAATTATATCGAGCACTTATCGTTCATTCGGTAAGTGCTTTTTTTGTTTAAAGGGCGATTTGTACAACTCCCATACAACCTTTTTATTTTCTAATGACAAAAAATGTCGATACAGTATGGTCCGTACCAGTCAAAAAAAATGCAGGGATAGAGCAGGAATATTATGAGTAAGGAAGATTTGCTTAAGATCAGTCAAAACGTAGAGAGTTTAAACAATGAGATTCGATCAAGCCACGATCAGTTGACTGAGATTAATCGTCAACTTGAAAAAATTTCCAAAGGTGCCCGTTATTTTCATTTGATGTTTTATTTCATGCTCGCTCTGCCCCTGTTAGTTGCTATCCCTGTTATTTATGTAATATGGTCTCATTTTCCTGGTATTATGGGTTTTATTTCTGAGCACTCGGGCTATCTTGATAGGTTCAGATGATTGTTGTAAAATCCTGCATGTGATACAGTGTGAACCTGATATGATAAAGATGGACATCTTTCTGAAGAGTGGATTAGATTCCCCCGAGGAAGTGCTTACAGAAAAATATTGAGATTGTAACCAAACTTAAGTTGGAGTTTTGAATGAGCTTATTGATTATCGATCGAGAAAAATGCAAAAAGGACGGACTCTGCGCTGCCGACTGCCCTATGGGGATAATTCGATTTGAAGGAAAAGGAAGCTACCCGGAAATGACTACGAAGAATATAAGAGCCACGAGGTAATGTATAAGGGCGGGGCCAGAAATGGTTCTGCTTTTTTTGTTTGGAGGGTTGGCCGGTACGGTTCGCACTGTATCGGCCTTTTTATACGACTCCCCTCGGTTGTCTCATCGTGGCCCTACTCTGCTTTCTGTTCGGACCCAGTTTTATTTTTTTCTTGCTTGCGCTGCTGTTTTTCTTCTTTCTTCTTGTTTTTTTCCAATTCCTTTTTGCGCTTTTCAAATGAATAATTGCTTTTGGCCAATGAGACACCTTTAGTTTGAATGTGTTTGAATGTGTTTGAAAGTCGTTTAAACGCCTAACTCCATTTCTACTTCTTTATCCTATCATTTTATCGGTATTTTCGCAATATAAGTCCTTCAAGGTCTCTCCATTTTACTCAGACCGCCAAAGGATCAGGGCGATATTTGAGCTGCATGCCTTTCAAGAAATTCCGCAAGATCTGATCCTTACAAAGGCGATAGTGTTTATGGCCGGGTTTGCGAAAAAAGGCGCTGAGTTCGTGCTCGCTTACACGCAAATCGGCCAGATCCAGAATACGTACTATGTCCTCACTTTTAAGGTCCATGGCGATTTTTAATTTTTTTAAAATAATATTATTTGTCAAGCGTTTCTCGGGTTCCGGATGCGGCCCTTCCTTCTTGCCGCGTCTATCATAAATCAACCCGTTGAGGAAAGTCGCCAGATGTGTGTCATTGCAATCCTGACAGGCAGGATCTTCTTCTTTCTTTAACCAATTGCCGATGTCTTCCCGTGTAACCTGCAGACCGGCTAAGCCAAAGATGGCCATCATTTTCGGGTCGCTATAGTCAAAGGTGTATCGTATGTTCCGCAATATAACGTTATTAAACAAAATATGTCCTTATTAGTTTTTTTTATCCAATACAACTATTTCTTGCCTGCCTTCCACGCCTTGGTTTTTGATCGGTGTGATCGTCCATTCATCGGGCACAAAGGGGATGGTGTCGAGTGAACGGTTGCAGAAGGCACACCAATTCGATGGCTGGCATTTTAATGGAACATAGAGTATTAAGAAGAGATAGTCTATGACAAAGGGATGAGCAGCTTCACCAGGAAACATTCATTTGTCTCGCCTGACCTGTCCCTCCTGATCAATTTTCGATGATTCCCTCCATGCTATGCGGCGAAGAACTCTAATCAAATCTGACTAAAAATATGACTGATACTAAGATTGTTGCATTAACCCCGTTCCGCGCCGATCTGATCCGTTCCCTGTCGCGCCGGGGCGAGCGTATTCTGGCTGCCACCGACCTGGCCGATGAAGTCGCAGCCCTTGAACCTTTGGAGGCATATTATATTGTCAGAGAGATCGGTCTGGATCAGGCCCTGCCCATCCTCCTTGAGTTGAGTCAGGAACAACTGGAGGCCTGTGTCGATCTAGATTGCTGGAATCGTTACGATTTTACCGTTGCCAGTCTTGATGAATGGCTGACGGCCTTTGCGCTGGCCGGTCCAGAATCCTTGGCCAGGGCTTTTTTCTCCCTGGATTATGTAGTGCAGCTCCTTTATATGGCCCAGACAGTCACAGTGTATGATCCTGATACCGATCAGGTTCCTCAAGAAAAGAAAGGGAAAGACACGCCTCGTGCCGCGACCCCGGACGGTTTTTTTCTCCTCGATGTAAAGAATGAAGTGGCGCTGAAGACCCATCCTTTTTCGCTGTTGGACGCCCTGTACCAGTACGATCCCTCCGCATCCCATCGACTGCTGAGCGATTCCCGTGTGGATTTGCCGACCCAGATCGAAGAAGAGGCCTTGCGCTTCCGGAACGGCCGTATGCAGGATATCGGCTTTGTGCCGCCAGAGGAGGCCATCGTTCTTTTCTCCCGGCCGGCAATTCGTCAGCCCTTACCCCGGCCTCAAACACCTGCGGACAACGTCCTCACCCGGTTGCCGTCTGTGTATGCCGGTCCTTTGATCGCAACCTCTTTGTTACAGCAGGCCCTGTCCCTGATTACCGACAAGGAACGGTTGTCAGGTCTGGAGCAGGAAATCGTTTGGGCTATCAACAGCGCGGTCACTGCGTATGGAGAAAATATTCGTGATATAGATCAGATAACAGATATTGCCGAGCGAGTGCGGGACACCATTTCCTTAGGGATGGAATCACTCTTGGCCCAAGAGGGAAACAGCCTGCCGGACGGCGCAGCAGCCAAGGCGTCCGATCTGCTGGAAATCTGGAGCATAACCGACCTGTTCCGGCATGGTTTCGGTGCGACCATAGGACTTCAGCAGGAGGCGCGGCAGTCCTTGGATAAGCCCCAGTTTCGTGCCTGGTATGATCTGGCCGAGACAAACCAGTCGGATGAACCGGGCTATCGGCTGGAGCGCGCCTTTGTAACCGCGCTGCTCGGCCGTCACTCTTTATGCAGCGGTTATGATCCGGCCCATGCTGAAGAGGTCAAGGCCTTTGCCTGTCTTGCCGATATCGATGCAGCCCATCTCCGTCTGAATAAGCTTGTCGCCCGAATTTGTCGCTGATCAGAGATTTGTCACGGTTAATAGAAGAGTTTCTGTTCCATCTGAATTTCCTTTCCTATTCCCTGATCGCGGCGCTGAGCGGTGGCGGGAGCACGTTATTCAGTGGATTTGAAATTCTCTCTCTTATAAATTTCGCCAATTCCTCCTCATCATAGAAGGCTCTTTCGAAAAACAGGCCGGATGCCGGCGCAGTATGGTTGGCTGGAATCATGGAAGGGCCTTGGAAAAGAGTTTGAATTTCCTCTTCTTTGAGCCGGTGACCTCCAACCTCGACCAGAACTCCTACCACGCGCCGGACCATATGCCAAAGAAAGTGTGACCCGATTACACGGACCCGGATCACATCCTTCTCAACAAAAACCTCGACATTATGAACCAGTACCATGGTTGATTTTTTGAGTTCCTGTTTTTCAGCAAAAGCGGCATAATTGTGCATACCGACCATCATTGTTCCCGCGCGCTGCATGGCAGGCAGATCCAGTTCCTCATGCACCCACCAGTCATACCGTTTACCGAAGGCCGATTTTTTTATGCGGAGCTGGTAGATATAACTTCTGGCAATGCAGTTATGGCGGGCATGAAAACGTCTATCCGCCAATTCAACCGCTCTTACTACTATATCTTTAGGCAGGGTTTCATTGAGCTTCCGGGCAACCTGGTGTGGCGGCATATCACTGACCACTTCAAGATGAGCCACATATTCCAAAGCATGAACTCCGGTGTCGGTACGACCGCAACCCTGAAGATCCATAGTGATTTCGCCAAAGACACGTGCAGCACCCTTGAGCAGATCGCCCTGCACCGTCCGGGCATCCGCTTGTTTCTGCCAGCCACTGAAGTTGGTGCCATCATACTCAAGAGTAAGCCTGTAGCGATGGAGAGTATCTTTTCCTATCATGATGTAAGAGGTTTCTCGGTTTATTTGAAGAAGATTCTGTCGATTTTAAGTGAAATCTCTGCTGCAACTTCACAATAGCTTCACAAAACAAAAAAGGGTTTAAGTCAAAAAGACCTAAACCCTTGATTTGTTGGTAGAGGGGGCCGGATTTGAACCAGCGACCTTCGGGTTATGAGCCCGAACAAATGGGCATTTATCTATATTGATCTGCATTCTGTTAAATTAATAAATACATCATAAATCAACATGTTGTAAGATTGGCATTGAATGATATTGTTCAAATCTGCTTACAAAGTGCTTACAAATTAAACTTCGGACAATGTTAAAATTAGGTGCTTACATGGCAAAAGTCAATCTTACCCCCGGAAGAATCGCCTCTCATAAATGTGAATCCGGCCAGTCATTCCTTTGGGACGCTGACACCCCCGGCCTTGGCGTTCGTGCACCGGAACTCGGTCGACCAGATGACGTTTTAAGATGATAACTTTCTCTTCAGGGGTATAATTCTTTTGTTTCCTTTTCATGCTGTTTTCCTCCGTTTGAGTATGTTAACTCAAACGCGGGAAAACTCCAACTTCCGCTGAACCAAGACAACTCCGGATAACAATGCCGCGGAAAACGCTGTGCGGCCTTTCGTGGTCGGCAAAAAAACTGGCTCTTCGCCGGTACTCCGGGCAGGGGCAGCGGCCAGTGCCGGTCTGTATAGCCTAATTGAGACAGCAAAGGCAAATGGGCTTGAACCCTATAAATACCTTCGCTATCTCTTTGAAAAACTCCCGTTTGCTCTGTCAGAAGATGATTATGGGAAGCTCTTGCCGCAAAATCTCACCCCCACCGACTTGGATCTCGGACAGGTGGTGACTGGGGTTTAATTGGCGGATACGTTTATAAGGCATCGTATATCCTGGAAGTATTACATGATGTTCAGAATCCCGTATGGCATCAAAGCAGTATTATTGGCGTTTTTTGGGCTTATCCAGGTAGTCAACCCCCTGTTTGTGTAATTCTTCCAGCATCTCCTCAATCTTTTCACATAAGGTTTTCAGCACCTTGATTCGCGCAAAGTATTTATCATTGGCTTCCACCAGTGTCCACGGGGCAAGAAGTGTGCTGGTTCGATCCACCATGTCACACACGGCCTGTTCATATTGAGCCCATTTGTCACGGTTACGCCAGTCCTCCTCAGTAATCTTGAACCTCTTAAATCCAGTTTTCTGTCTATCCTCAAATCTTCGCAGCTGCTCATCCTTGGTAATGGCCAACCAAAATTTTACAACCAGCATTTTGTGCCTGACCATTTGTGCCTCAAACTCATTGATCTCACTAAATGCCCTCATCCAATCAGCCTCACCGCAGTATCCCTCTACTCGTTCCACCAGCACCCGGCCATACCAGGAACGGTCGAATATCGTCACACGGCCTTTCCGCGGGAGATGTCGCCAGAATCTCCATAGATACGGTTGAGCACGTTCTTCCTCTGAGGGGGCAGCTATGGGGATAACCTGGTAATATCGTGCATCCAATGCGCCGGTAATTCGACGGATATTGCCGCCTTTGCCGGCAGCGTCGTTACCTTCGAACACGGCTATGACCGACATGTACTTGAACTTAGAATCGCGTGTCAGTAAATTCAGCTTTCCCTGGTATTTTTCCAGCTTGATCTTGAATTTGTTTTTTTCTAAAACCTGGGTCATGTCCAGAGTATTCAGCAGGTGCAGATTGTCGATAGGAGCCATTAAAGGCGGAGCCAGAACCTTGAGAGGAGGCATTTTTTCCTGTTCAAGACGATCTTGGATTGCTTTGAGAATAATCTTGCCCACGGACAGGTTTCGGTAATTCGCATCTTCACCTTCAACGATCAGCCAAGGAGCCTCGGCTGTGCTTGTGTGGCGTATGACTTTTTCATGAACTTCTTGAAACTTGTCATAGGCTTTGAAGTGCTGCCAGTCTCGGTCAGTAACTTTCCATTTGGTCAAAGGGTTCTTTTCCAACTCCTTAAGACGTTTTTCCTGTTTATCCTTTGAGAGGTGCAGCCAGAATTTGATCAGTAGCGCCCCTTCGTCAACCAGCATTTTTTCCAAGAGTTTGGCCCGTTCCATACTTTGTTCAAGATCAGCTTCCTTGGTGATACCATTCACTCGGTTCAGAATCGGCCATGTGTACCAGGAGCCAAGAAATACACCTATTTTCCCTTTTGGTGGAAGTGCTCGCCAAAATCGCCACATCATAGGGCGATCGAGTTCCTCGTCAGAGGGTTCACCCATACCATGGGTTTGGATGTGGCGTGGATCCATCCATTCATTGAGCAGATTGACAGTTGTGCCACGCCCGGCGCCATCTAAACCACCGATCAGGATGATCACAGGAAATCTGGCCGATTCCGCAAGTTCCAGTTGTGTATTGAGAAGTGCTTCACGTAAGGGAGGAACTTCCTGCTCATAAAGGGATTTTTTGACTTTATGTCCCAATTCTGCAGATTCAAACATGTTGGATACCTACCTCTCTTGGTTGTACATTAAATGCATCGAACGCGGGCTGAAAATAGGAGATAATTTGGCCCATTACTAAAAGATTAAGCGTAATAAATCAGAACCTATGTATAGATGGTAGCATTATAAATTCCAAAACTCCATCTGAACGCCTATTTCCAAAACCTTGGATCGAGGAATGCATTAATAAATTGAGGGGTTGATAGCGTTTCGGTGCATAAAAATAAATAGAAACCGCCGGAATCGTGATATTGATTCTCTGTTCGTCGGCACAAGGGTGACGCGGCCCATATAATATGTGACGTTATCGAGGTCTACGGGAATACCCTGTTCACCTGATCAAGGCTCTGGCAGGAGGCTGGTATCCTGAGGATGGGAGCGTCATGGGAAATCCACCTCTATCTCCCTGACAGGGACGGGGCGAGCTGTGATAGTTTACCCAGTAAAAAATAGCCTTCAGAACTACACCCTCCTCAAACAACACGTTACCGACGTAAGATGACAATACCCGTCCGATCGGCACTTGCATGAGCTGAACAGATGACAGATCCGTCAACGGAACCAATTATGCCTGTAAAAATTAGGTAACTTATGGAATATTATTAATTAATATTCTTTTTTTCCAGCATAGGTCCAAAGTCCAAACCAAGATCCGGGTAAAGCTTCTTGGCACATTCGGGACATATGCCATGAGAAAAATTCGCTTCCGAGTGGTCCTTAATATAAGATTCGATCTGATTCCAATATCCCTTATCATCACGTATCATTTTGCAGGAAGCACAAATCGGGATAAGGCCGCTTAATATCTTCACATTAGCAAGTGCCTTTTGCAGGTCGTAAATAAGTTGCTCCCGTTCCTCAAGCAATTTTTTTTCGTTCTGTAATATCGCGATTAATTTCGAGAAACCCTAAAAGGTCACCTTTTATATTTCTTCGGACTCCCCAGCGACTGGCGACAATGATCGGCGCCCCGGTTTGTGTGATATGCTTCAATTCACCTTCCCATTGCCCTGTAGCCGTAGCACATGAAACTGTATCTTCTCGAGATATTGGAAATTGTGCCTGCAAAAGAATATGACACTTTTTTCCCAAGACCTCTTGCTTTTTCCATCCATAGGTTTCCTCGGCACCACAGTTCCAATATCTAATGATGCCATCCGAGTCGTGTACGAGGATAGCATCATGCGCAAGGTCAAGAAGTTCTGCCTGCTCCTTCAATATGTCAACAATCTTTGCCAGTTCGCAGGTTCGTTCCTGCACCCTAATTTCGAGCTCATCTCGGGATCTTCTAATCTCCTCCTCACGATGAGATAGTGTGTCAAGTAGGTGATTAAAACTACTGATCAGTTTGCCTATTTCGTCAGGATTACTGATAGGCAAAGATTTTAACGACTGGGTGTTGTCCGAATGAGCGTCAAGTATTGTCGCGGTATTGAGTATAGGCGCCAGTTGACGAGTTAAGTTCCACCAAGTAAGACTACCCGCTAGCAGAGTTAATAAAACGGAAATCAGTATTATGCGTCTCTGAGTTGAGTAAATTGGAGCAAAGGCTTCAGCAGTGGGAATCCTTACCACAAGGAGCCATTTCGCGGAAGATATTTGTTTTGATGACGACAACACTTCTACTCCGCGAGCATCTACCACAATTCCTGAGCCCTCGAAACCTTGTGCGTATCGATCAAATAATGGGTTAATTCCGGGAGCGGGAATTGGCTGCAGATTGTAACTCTTATCTGTGCCTGTGATAATCAACTTGCGTTGCGGTGCGATAAGCAAATATCCCCCGGTCTTTGCGTAGTGGTTTTGCGTTATTTTATCAAGAAAATTGGGCGTACTTAAATCGACTACACCTGCCAATGCTCCAATAATTTTGCCATCGACATCGTGAAGAGGTGTTGCCATCGCGAACACCGGCGTCATCAATTTCTTGCCAATAACCGGTTCACTGATTGTTGTTTTGCCTTCCTTGATTGCTGCGGATATATGATCTCTATCTAAGAAATTAGCTCCGACTCGTCCAGCCGATAATGGAAGACTAGCAATCGCGACACCGTCAATCCGGGTGATAAAAGTACCACCATTGAAGAGATTCTGAAAAACTGGGTGGCTCTCAAGAAATGCTTGTGAAGATGACATATTGTCTAACGTCGCAAGATTGATAAGGGAAGCCATAGATTGAAGAGACTTGAATCGGGTTTCGAATTCTTCCTCGATTTGTTTGGCCACTACAGTTGCTGTCGAATACTGTTGATCGCTTACAATGTCTTGTAAACCCTGACGCAATGTCTTATTGGCATAGAACGCAAGTGACCAGATGCTAATCAGGAAAATAGTCAGAGTGAATAGGGTTACTCTGGTCTTTAAAGATCGCCTAAAACTGATTTTTCTTGGGTTCATTGTATTCGGCGTTCCTTTCTTCGCTGATTATTGAAGTTAGGATATGTCTTCTAGCCTTCTCCGAATTTGAACATTATAGTTCAAACAAAATCTTTCCACTCAATCATATCCTAAATCAAATAGAAAAAAGAAGATGTTTTAAGAATACTCATGGAGGCAGGACTGCTACTTTGCATTAAAGTTGTACTTTGGCAAGGTTAGCCTGAAAGCACGGTTTGCAGATTAACCTTCTTCCTGATGCCCATCACCGCCAGTGATCACCAATCCTGCATTTTTTATGGTATCATAACTTTGTAGGCAATTCTGTTTTTTCTCAATTCTACAGGAGGTGTATTATGAAAGTTTCTCAGGCAGTCGATTTCCATCTGCAGTATCACCAGGCCAATTCCAAAAAAAAATACCGTAAAAACCTGTGAGTTCGTTCTTTCCCGTTTCATTGTCCGATTTGGTGATCGGGATTTAGCCAGTATACCACAGGAAGAGGTACTGGAATTTCTTCTTTCTCTGACCAAGGATAACAAACAGGCAACAAAAAGAAACCGGTACTCAGTACTCGCATCTTTCTACAATTTCATCATTAATACAGGCCTTCCTGCCCTCACCAATCCCTGCAGCAGCTCTGTTTTTAGGAAGATATTCAAACGCCCTCAGGCTATTCAGTGGAACATTGTCGACAAGGAAACCATTGATGAGATCATTTTCCGGACCATGAATACTCGGAACAGGCTTATGCTGGAGCTCATGGCCCGGGGAGGAATGAGAGTTGGTGAAGTTTTAAACCTCACACCGGCCGATATCCAGGAGAGGACCCTTGCCATCAAGAATCCAAAAAGTGGTCGGGTTGGAGAAACGGTTTATGTTCCACGCAAAATATTGGTAAGGTTAACCGACTATGTAAAAGCCAATGAAATTGGCAAAAGTGACCGAATTTTCCCCATTTCCTATGTCGCTGCATGGTCTATGGTCAAGAAATCTGGAAATTTGGTCAATATTGAGTTGCGTCCACATGATCTGCGGCGGCACGCAGCTACATATGCATCGAGATCTGGTACTCCAATAGAAATCGTGAGCAAGGTTATCCTGCGGCATGCTGATTTATCAACGACACAGAGATACCTGGGCAAAGTGAACGATTCTGAAGCGATCAGATGGATTGAGACTCTTTACGGGTAGATCGACCTAAAGGGGCGGGGAGATTCCTCGCCCCTTAGGACAATAGTAGTAATATTAATATGAAGCGTCGATCGCATATTCAAACCTTCGAGATGGCAATGTTAACACGGTATTCACCTGCTCACCTTGCTCGTTATCTTGTGGAGAAAAGTAAAAAACGGGATCTAACCTGGGGTATAGTTTTACCAGCTATGTAGAGTCTCCTCAAAAAACGACTACTCCCAAAGCATGCTCATTGCTGGAAATCTGAGCATACCATGAAGAATAGCGGCAATTCGAGTAAAGCAGATATGAAACAAGAAGAGACAAACGTTTCTTCCCAGTGAAAGGAGCTCGTCATACAACTCCCTTAGCAGAATCATCAGGTTCATCACCAGGAAGATACTATTTATCCATGCTTCCGATGTCTTCAGAAGTCTGGCTCGGATATAGTTGAGCCGGTAGCCGTTTTTCCCCTGACCGAATTTTCCTTCAATGGGAATTCGGTCCAAAGCATCCTGACGGCGCTGCTTTTTCTCTTGC
>Ga0364886_10579_pt1 | contig 14346 bp, 15 predicted proteins | sample ExccelJu500001D3_4_FD_206926 | JGI IMG/M metagenome (GOLD analysis project Ga0364886, IMG submission 206926) | Enriched cells from Trout Bog Lake Hypolimnion, Wisconsin, USA - BchlTB.July23.5000.01.D3 | ecosystem: Environmental > Aquatic > Freshwater > Lake > Hypolimnion/Profundal zone | place... | reverse complement strand
TTCCCTTGACTGGCATAAATTTGTACAGAAATTTGGTTATCAGAAACCCAGGGATCACAAAGGACACATTCCTTACGACGAAATCCAAAGGCATACATCAAACGAATCACGCACCCAAATCGAGCATCTTCTTGATCAGCTGCTTTAATCAGGGCGATTGGATCCATTCCGTTGCCCGTAAAGCTTTTAGATTTGGTCGCAGCTGCTTTAATGACTAAAGTTTTCTTATCCACATTAGGCAGATAAAAAGGAAGGTCTTGCACCATGCCTTCTTTTCCAATCCATTTTGCAAACTTTCGAAATTGGGTCAGGTTCGTGACCATTGTTTTTGCTTTGAGATTGCGTTCATGCCAGTCGTTGACCAAAACCGACATGTGCTTATTGCCAAAATTACGAGGCATCACACGATAGCCCTTTTCGTGGAGGGTGTTAAATCCTGCAAAGAGTGTTGTGCAGACAATGTCTTTTGTCCGGTTGGATGCTACCTTGCCGCTAACTCGGGTACCACCGAATTGATTGCAAAGCGCTTGAAGTTCGCCTTTCCAGCCACCAGGGGTGCCGGAGTTATTTAATGCTTTTGAATTGTTCTGATTAGTCATGATCTCTACCCTTTCAAACTAATGAGCCATTGGCACCATTGCCGTTGGCTTTTACTCACCACTTCAGTGGGTGAAAATTTGTAAATTTTTACTGCTGTTGCTGCGGTGTTACTACGGTGCTACAGGGCAGTGGGAAATTAAGAATATGCGTTCAACTGAAGAGGGCCTACCGTGCCTATCTATCGGTCGCCTAAGCATCTAGGTCGCTTGAAGCCATCGCTGGAAACAAGCATCACAACGTACGTGTCATTTACGTTCGGCAGGGTCACATGAAAGTGACTGGGCAGCCGACGAGCCCTATATTTAATTCAACCTAGGGCGTACCTAGGCGCCAGATTCAACATGCGTCGCCTGAGGCGGTGTGCAAGATGCGGTGTTTAGCCGTTCATCTGATCGTGTTTTCGTTGGAGGTTCAAGTAGCCGTTATCAGTCCGTAAGTACGGGTCTGAAATTGGATGTTTTACGTTTACGAAATTGATTCTGTCGGTCAGTAGTTCGTAAATCGAACCGCCAAGCCACATATTCATTAGGTTAACGTCTCACTCTGTTCGTAACTGTTTAGTAAACGGAGAGTAAAAAATTTTGAAATCCATCAAGCGAATCGCTTGATTGAGGGCGTAAATGGGTCTAGGAAGCAGGCAAAACCTGTCACTAACTCAATCACTCCACTTGCATAAACATGCCGTCGAACGGCGCTTAAAACTGTTCAAGTTTGGCCCACTTGAGAGGGGTGAAGATTTCGCCTCGCAATTGCGAGATGCGAACCCAAATATTAATTGCTATTTGAGTAGATTGCAAACACAAATCCTCGCTATTTTTTGCGTAATTCGCTATTTGCTGATTTTTTTCTTTGCATCCTCAATAGTATTTTGCCCAATTGGGCGACACACTTTAATCGATTAACACAAATTAATTGCCATTTTTCAAACTTGTAAATGGCAATTGAGGGTGAATAATAGATTTTGCTAGCTTTCTTATTGACTGCAAGTTCTTCCATGTCTTTTTATGTACCTATTGCATATCTCTAAGTTCTCTTTTCGTACTACTTAATTACTTTGATGTATCTCTAAGTTCTCTTGGCGCATTACTAAATTATTTTTATGTATCGCCTAGTTCTCTATACGTACTACTAAGTTCTCTTTTTTTACCCTCATTGGATCAACCGGAGTTTTGAAATGAACATCGAAGACTTTATTAAAAGCGAAAAGCCCAACCCTACCAAAGCACTAATGGGCGCTTTCAAAGAAGAGATTCGAAAGCTCTTATCGCTGGAATATTCAACTGCCCAGATCTTAAAATTCCTCGAAGCTAACCATGTTAAATGTAACAAACAAACGCTTGGTAAATTCATCCTTCGCCACAAATTGAGGCAAGCATCCCCATCCAACCCCCTACCCTTTGTTGATTTACCAAAAGAAGAGTTGGCCGAGGTGAAAACGCCATTAGAAATACCCACGTCTCAATCATTGCCAAGGCCTATTAGCGAGAATAATCATTCTATTAAGAGCGCCATCAAGCAAAGCATTAGCTTGCTAGGCGACTGATCGCTAACCCCAAACTTAATAGAAAAGAAAAATTATGAGCAAAACTATTGTGGCAATTGATGTTGGCTATGGGAATACGAAAGTTTGCTGGCAGCGAAATGGTGAAGCGCGCAAGCAGTTCATCTTCACCTCGCAAGTGCAAACGATTAACGAGCCGGTTGAAACAATCCCCGGCATGGCTGCCCCAGATCGTGTTCAAGTCAATCTGCACGACAAATACTTCCTAGTTGGCCCAGACGTTGCTGGTTATGGGAGCACTCAACTCAATAGTGACTATGCCAATTCTGATGGCTACAAGGCCTTAGTCATTGGCGCATTGCATTACGTCATGAAGACAGAAGCAATCCCACTGCATGAGATCGATTGTCTGGTGCTGGGCCTTCCGGTCTCCGAGTACAAGGACAAAAAAAGAGTTCTGGAGAATCGATTTACCGGGCGCTTTTCGGTGCCTACAATCCGTGGGTTATCGCATCTGGGGGAATCGATTTCGGTACACATTAAGAAAGTGGCCGTCATTCCGCAGCCGATTGGCTCTTTGTACCATTTCGTTATTAAGTCTGATGATCCTACCAACCTAAGCAAAAAGAATTTGGTCATTGACCCTGGCTACCTCACCGTGGACTGGCTGTTAAGTGAAGGTCTCAAACCCAAACTAGAGCATTCAGGTGCATTTAATGGGGGCGTTTCCGCAATTTTGAAGGAAGTTGTCAAAGCGTATAAGAACAAAACCAAAATGAATATATCGCTGCATGATGCCGATAAAGCCTTGCAAACTGGCACCATTAACCTGTATGGTGAGCCTACTGACTTTGAGCCGTACCAAAAAATTGCTCATCAAAAGGCAAAAGAGCTGGTATCGGTTTTAATGGGTGAAATCGATGGGTCAAACAAGACAGGCGCTAACTGGGACAACATCGTGATTACTGGCGGTGGAGCCCCCTACTTTGCCAAAGCCATGTCCGAAGTGTTCAAAGGCAAGTTTCATGTAATGGACCACCCAGTAATGGGTAATGTCCAAGGCTTTTGTGAATATGGCCAACATTTAATGGACCAATAAGAAATAATCTCGTAGGTTGAATTTTTTTGCCACTCTAAACCAATAGGCAAAATACCTCTCCATTGAATTTAAAGGGTTTTTTCTTGTCATTTTCAGGACAATCCCTATTGGGAATTGTTGAAAGTTTAGGGAAGTTAATGACAGAAATATTGGATTTGACTATGGGGTTTGGTCGGGTAAAGTGGATATATCGAGGTTGAATACTCGTAATGTCAGAAGGAGAAAAGGAAATGTTCAGTAAAAATTTTATGAAGTCGTACATCAGTTTTATCTCGATGAGCTTGACCGTAGCAATTGTCAGTAGTGCTTATCTTTTGTTAACGAATTACCTGGCGAGCTTTGTCAGCAAAGATTACCGCCAGGCACTAGCAGTCGTTTTAGGTGTATTTGCAGTATCGTTAGGGTACAAAATGATCTCCATTATCGAGGTCAATAAAGACCAGGTAATCGAAGATGCGGAAAAGATGGCTGACAGATATTAAGCCTGCTGCGCATAAAAAATCACCACCTGAAAGAAGTCTAGGTGGTTTTTTTAGGCCCTTCTGCCCTGTTGCCATTCATTTGGACAAAGAATAGGATATCGAGAAAGGAGTACCCAATTAGTGCAGATAATCTTACAAAAGGACGGAAAACTATGAATACCCAGACTATCTATCTACTAGCCATAGAGCTATCAATTACCGTCACTAGCATTGCTTTGGTTTGGCAAATTTGCAGGGCTATTAAAAACCATGAATAAAGCTTAAATAGCACCGAAACATTAAAGCCCATTCGACCGTAGAGTGGAGCATCAAAATTTTACAAATCCATAGATAATAAAAATACAGTCTATTTTGACTGTAGAAAATTTTTTTTAAGCATGCCTGCACCAATCAATGGGCAATTTTGCAAAAAAGCAAAGACCAAGGTTAAGATTAAAGGTGGTGCCCCAGAAAACCTTCTCTTTTAAAGAGCGCTCATTGTTTTAGTGCATCGATGGCTGCAGATCAAGCAAGGCGGTTACCCAAGTAAATTCGTTGAGGACCCTATCACTCATGTGGGGGCTTAGATGTGGACAAAATAGTAATTATCTATTAACGTATCAATCGCTGTAGTGTTTTCTCTTTTGCTAGCCGAATTAAATATAAAATTCACTTACTTTGCTAATGTTGTTCTAGGGGCTGGCTACTTGTAGTAAATTATTTCTTATACTTAAGGCTAGTTTCCTCAGATTGACTTAGACAATATATTGCCTCTATTTATTTAAATACACTCCGTTAAATATCACCCATACAGGCAGTAAAGTCAGGTTGGCTCAATTAATCTAAATTAAAGTCTACTCATTAGTTCACTCTAATTACAAATCCCACTTCAAATGCCACGTTTAACATACCCCCAGTAATATGCCCTATTAAAACCAGAAATTGATGTAGTCTTAATACTTGTTTTTAGCGGGTAGTCATCATTAATATGACAACCGCGGGTCTCACATCGGCCAATTGCACTGCGAAAAATTAAGTTTGCAGTATCAAAAATATTTCTTATGCGTAACGCCCTTCCATATGGCTGGAATATTTTTTCTTTATATTCGATCTCTTTAAGAGCCTCATATCCACCGATCAAATTTTTATTATTTCGTACCACTCCAGCGCAAGTCCATAAAATCTCTTTAATGTCAGAGGATGCTGATTCTGAAATGGAAGGGATTGCCCCCGTAAAAATAATGCGTTCTTGTTGCGTTTTTTGAGGGGAGACAATACATGATGTGATTACTTTGGCACAGCTCCGCCCCATCGCAATCGATTCCAACATAAGGTTGCCGCCCAACGTATTTGCACCATGTAAGCCAGTATGAGCAATCTCGCCAAGAGCATACAGCCCCCTAATTGATGTACTACCTGCTAGATCAGTTGCGATTCCTCCACACGCTTGGTTGGCCGTGAGAAATATCGGCACTCGATAGTTTGAGTTATTGACCTTGGAATTTTGATAAAAACTTACCGCAGTCTTTGAAAGGCCAAGCTTTTCTTCAATCGCCATACGCTCAATTTCTATGAATGTATTTAAAGAATTTTGGCTTTGCATTTCAGAATAAACTAAACGAGTAAGCGCATTATTTGAGTTTAATTTTAAATACGCGTTCTGTATGACCCGAATACTTTCAGTGCTATCTAGATAAATTTTCTCATCATCTATTTTTTTGTTAGGGATATTTCTTTCGCTCGCATTCGGTAGCATTAAGGTGGGAGAAAATTGAATAAATTCTAAATTCTCAATAGCGGCACCAGCTCTCCAAGCCATCGCAATTCCCGAATACTGACTTATATTAGAATTAATTGGGTTAGGGTATAAGGGGATGACCCCCCTGTCTGCAAGCACAATTTTTGAGGCGTAAAAAATGGATACTTTTTCGTTAATTACGTTTTGTGCAAAAATACCAGACACAGAGCTTCCGTCTGAAATCAATTCAAGCGCCTCATGCTCGCCGATCCAAACAAGGTTGGGCAACGCATTTATTTTTTGAATCAAATCTTGAAATAACTCGATCTGCACTTTCTTTTTAGCGCAAGAACCCTCCTCCATCATTATTAACGGCATTTTGAGCCCCATATCTCTGAGCCATTGCATTATTGACGGGGTTTTCGCTACCACCTTTCTTACCACCTCCTCATTGCAAAGCCCATCACCTTCTGTAATTGTGTTTGCAATGTGTGAATCAAAATCATGCTCTATTGACATTAGTTTGAGTAATTCATCTCTATACCTCTCACTCGAAAGCTCTAATGACTTCATATTGGAAATTACTCCAACTTTGAAAGTTTGAGGAAGGCTTAAGAGTAATGTGCAGGCAGCAAGCCCATCTCCAACAACTATAAGATCAAGATTCATTTTTGCACTTAATAATTATTTTAGTTAATGCTTGGGATTGCATTTATAAAAATATATAAGGGGTTGCTTGGCATAAGACTAAGCTTAATAGCTAATGCACAACAAATAATTACAATCATTGGGCGAACGAGCTTAGATCCAAATCGAACGGTAACTTGCGCACCTAGTTGGGCGCCTAGAAATGAGCCTATTGCCATTGAAATGGCGATAGGCCAAATGATTAGTCCTTTAGCTAAAAAAACCGAAAGTGACCCGATATTGCACGATGCATTTGCTAGCTTTGTAAAACTCATTGCCCTCATTAGAGAAAGTCCGCAAAGGGCAACAAATCCAACCATGAAAAATGATCCAACACCTGGACCAAATACGCCATCATAAAAACCCAATAATGGCGCAATAACAAAGGAAAAAACCGTTATTGATATCCGTTCTTGAGTTTTCTTATCGCTAATCTTGGGGCTTAATGCAAAGTAAATAGCAACCAATACTAGTAATATGGGCACACACATCTCTAAGATGACCTTATTGGTATAACTAACCAATAGTGCCCCAGATACTCCGCCCAAGAAACCAAAGAGCATGAGAAAGACGCTTTTTTTCCACTCAATCATTCCCTTGCGCGCAAATGCAACCGTAGCAGAAATTGTGGCCGATGCCGCTTGAAACTTATTGGTTGCAATAGCAGTTACAGGGGAAACACCAGCTAAAAATAGAGCGGGAAGAGTAATTAACCCCCCTCCGCCTGCAATAGCGTCAAAAAAACCTGCCATAAATGCAACACATGACAGAATAAATACTAAATCCCATGTAACGTTCATTGAAGACCTTTATAAGAATATTTTTTTAGATTGATAAATCGCGTAGAAAAAATCACCCACCAGTTACGATCAATGGATCAGGACTAATTGGCAGCATCTTGGCATTTCTTGAGCGCCCAAATAAACGCACTAGTAATCTGCGATTGTCTTGTATGACATCTCGGCAATGTAATGCGATATCGTTGTTAATAACAAGCGCATTCGTTTGATTTAGGTTATAGCCAGTTGGGCTGGTTTGAGATAGGACCATCTGAAAGGCATTAAATGCACTTTTAACTCCATGAGGCGCTGTTTCATTAATCGAAAATCGGTATGCATTAAAACGAATGACGAATCCCAAATCTTGATCAAATTCAATCATTGAAACATTTCTACCGGCTGCGCCAGTGCCAGTTAAAAACGAATCGCTTCTGGTAAAGTTAAAATTCTTAGTCGTGAGTGCAAGTGTGTTGATAGGGCCAATTAATTCTAAAATTGGTTTTATTGGGATCACCCTCGTGGGTTCACCTCTGGGGTTATACATTGCTGTCAAAATAAGCGAGGATGGTGCTGGGGAGTGGGTTCCGTCGCTCCTAACAGAACACCAGTATGGGGCCTCTGTATGTGGCCCTAGAGCCAAGCCAGAATGTGAGCTTAGCTCTACTTGATTGGCCTCATTCTTGATTTTATTGAGGCCTCCCCCTTTAAAGTTTCCAACTAATCGCGTAATTTCACCATTATTGTCAAAATCATACGCAAATGCATGATGATCAATCAGCTTTAATAAAATTTGATTGCGAGATGCTAAATACAATGTTTCTTGAGAATATTTAAGTTCTTCAATATGGGGCAATTCGATTGGAATCTTAAGCTCATCCATTCCGAGTAATTCATTGAAAAAAATGGTTGCTAGACCGCCATTAGCAAAAAGGCTTAAAGTTCTGTTTTGAGATGGGGCAAGCATCAATTTAATTTCGGTTGCTGCTATATCTGCTTTGGCGCTTGCCCCGGCCATCTGAGGGCCACCAAATTGGGCAATCTCCATTGAGTATTGGTGCAATATTTCAGCTTGACGTGGGTAAAAGCAGAAATGGCCTTTACTAGTCAGACTTTCATCCGCAGAGACTAGGGATAGACTTACTTTTTCATTCAGCATCTGTGTCATTTGAAATCTCCTTATATCGGACCTAAATTCCAAATATAGTTAGATTGCATTTTTGAAGATAGATACAGATTGCAATTATCTTTAGCATCACAGTTCAGTATGAAACCTGCTGCGGTATGATCGCGCTATAAATTAATACTATGGTTACCTTAGAAAATGATTAATTCATTGCCTATCTATCGCCGCATCGCATTAGACTATCGCTCTGCAATTGAGTTTGGTTCAATTCCAATAAGAAGTCGCTTCCCATCAATTAGGGTATTAATGTCTCGCCATGATATTAGTGCCACAACTGCAATTCGCATATGTAGATTACTTGAGGCAGAAGGCTATTTGGAAGCAAGACCAAGATCTGGAAATTTTGTACGAAAGCCAGAACTAATAAGCTCCTTTATCTCCGGGCCTGCAATCGTTAGACCTCTTGATCCAGCTCAATTTGTTGGTATTAATAGCCAAATTACGCAATTTATTGCCATGGGAAGGCAGCATCTTATAAAGGTAGATCTGTCTAGAGCGCACTGCGCGCCATTTCTATACCCCGGAAAGGAGCTGCAAAAAATTATGGGGAAATTGGTGCGTACAAAGCCTAATATCTTAATTAATATGCCGCCAAATAGTGGTAACTTCGAGTTAAGAAAAAATCTAGCCCATCGCGCTATTGCCAATGGAATAATTGTTGGACCCGAAAACATTGTAATTACTCAGGGTTGCATTGAGGCATTAAATTTGGCGCTGCGAGCGGTAACGCAACCAGGTGGCGTTGTAGCAATTGAATCCCCAACATACTACGGCCTATTACAAATACTTGAAAGCCTAGGATTAAAAGCGCTTGAAATTCCAACGTGTCCATCAACGGGCATTTCTATCAAGAGCCTTGAACTTGCATTGCAGTCATTCGAAAAAATTTCAGCCGTTGTTGTTATCCCAAATCTTCATAATCCTTTGGGTAGCAGCATGCCTGATGGGAATAAATTGGAATTGGTTAAGCTCTGTGAAAATCACGGAGTACCACTTATTGAGGACGATACCTATAGTATGTTGGAAAATTTTGGCATCACTCCTAAGGCTCTAAAGTATTGGGATAAAACGGGCAACGTTATTCACTGCGCATCATTGCATAAGGTGATTGCACCAGGCTTGCGCCTTGGATGGATCACGGCAGGCAAGTGGCAAAAAAGAGTAGAAATGCTCAAGTATGTGCAAAGTCAAAATAATGATGATCTGCCACAGATGGTTGCAAGCAACTTTATTCAATCGGCTACTTTTGAGAGATACCTTCGAAGGCTTAGATATTCTCTATCAGACCAAAGAGCGGAGATGTCTGCAGCACTGCTAAATTATTTGCCGCAGGGTACTAAAATAAACAATCCAAGTGGAGGTTTATTTTTATGGGTTGAACTGCCAAACAATATAGATTCTAAACAGTTGTTTGAGTTATGCATTACCGAAAAAATCTTGATTGCCCCAGGAACTATGTTTGCCAATTCAAATCTTTTCAAAAATTTTATACGCATTAATTGTGGGTGGCCACTTAATGTAGAGATTGAAAAAGCATTAAAGAAAATGAGCGAGTTTTGTAGTCCAAGTTAAAACTTCCTATTGAGGGACATATTCATCGGCTTGATGGCCAATCTTTTTGTTAAAACCCACTGCTGTTAATTTCTTGGATCCAATTAGGCTGGGGCGTAGCACTAGGTTACAAGTTTGCGTTATAGACCCATGATCAACCACTCGGGTACCAAAAAATTCAAAACAAGACTAATATCTGACTGAGGCACCTGTGATTTTTGGCGAACCTGAACCCCGCTGATGAACCAATTATTCTGGTTAGCGTTACAAGTGATGTGTAGCAATACTTCATTTGAGAAATTAACACCACAAGGAGGTGCCTGATCAATTTCGGTATTGTCATTTAGGCACTTTTTTGCGATCAGCCTTGTTGCAAAAACTATTCGTTAATCATGGATGCGTGCTAGTGCATTGAACATCTCCAAATACTAGGGAGTCATCCGGTTTTATGTATATGGAACCTTTTGATTCTCCAATTAACCACTCTGTTTTTTAATTTACCAAAATATTGGTAATGTGCGCTGTCGCACATGATTTTTCAGATTCAGACGAGATGATGAGCTCTCACTCATAGAGCTCAGAATGTCAACTAAGTCAGTTATGCAATTCAGCCCTTCGCTGGTGTGATGATTGTTATGATTATTCGCAGTGATTGTACTGGCAGAGTCCCTGCGGCATTAGTGATAGAGCTTCGCCAATAAATGCCCAGCCCCCGGTACTTACACAATTTGATAAAGTTGGGGCAAAAAATCAGCCTTGCAGGCTTATGCACTCTTTCACCGCTTATTTGGACAATAGATCAAGCCGTAGGATGGACTGTTGAGCCCCACCAGGTTGAACTCTCGCATTTAATGCGGACCGAGGCGATCGTGATTACCAATGATGCAGATTTTCCTATCTTTATTAGCGCTAAGGCAGCTTCATGGCCTATGGCAGGAGGCACAGGTATCCTCCTTTCAACGCAGAAATTAAGTGCCTATCTTGCATTGCTTATTGCCCTTGACTCAAAAGAAGCCGAAATGATTTGTGTCGGCATATCTAGAAATCTTAAATTGGCACAAGATACCAACTATCGGATCAGTTTTGAAGAATTGCCTGCTATAGCTACCAATAGTACTTTAACAATAAAATCCAATTTAATAGTGGATTTGCCAGTATTGATTAGGCCATACAAAGATAACCCAGATTCATATATGAGCTGGGTGCTTATGGGTCCAGACATTATCCTATCAAAAGCCGATTTAAATTACGACAATCCCAAGCAACAGCATGAGTATGCCTATGTTGCCAATTTTCCAGCGTTGCATAAGCGCCTTCTCATTAGTGCTGCACCTCATATCTTGTCAGGGCAAGGCGCTCGTTGCAATGAGTAGCGATACAGTAATCCTTTCGCAGGGGGCGCATGTCATATAAAAAATTTTAGAGCTTAAGAAGATCTGCCTACCTAACCTTTTTTGGTCAATCCCTTGCATTGGGGGGATTACAAATGATCATCAATTGAGTAAAGTGGCTCGAACAAATATCAAAGATCTCATGTTGGGATCGATTTTTATATATGGAACCTTGTGCTACTTTCAAAAAACCAAAATGCTTTGACTTTGAATCAAAAAACAGTTATTAACAAAGATGGCTCTATTGAGGTGGTGTTGATCGTTGAAACAGACTTAATTACTGATGAAAGTCGTGAGAGTTACGATAAAGAAAAATTTATTCAACTGGAGATTGATGCCATGGAATACCTTAATGAATATCCCCATAAGATTGATCGTATAGAAATCATCCATAAATCATTTCCTTAGGCTGGGGTTGCTCAATTGTTAATTTGAGAGGTCGTTATACAAACGCAGTGCTCTTTAAAAAACAGTCTTGCAGACTTCTTCCCTGCAGCCATATTAAAGATTCTGTATATTGCCGCCGCACTAAAGAAGTTGCCTTAAACGCTGGGCCCCGACTTTTGTGAGCCCTTCACGGTTACCAACCCTTTTGTAAGGCGATATAACCCTTGGCGTACTAGCTTCCCATCACATCATGGATGAAGAATTGCGTGTTCTCATGCAGGCATCTCTTAATACTGGGTTGACTAGGCGCTACTATAACTATCAATTTTCTCAATGCAGTTAGCATCTTAAATAACGCCATAAAAAGCCAGACCAAGCTCATTTGACTCATCTGTAATTGCAATATCTGCGATTTCGGTATCAAACATTCACAATTTAACCATCGAGCCCCTCATGGTTACAGGTAGTTTAATATTTGTCATCTAGGAACCCTAGCCTCCCAAGCTAGAGACGAGGGTTCGACTCCCTTCACCCGCTCCATCAAGATGAATAAACCACTCCTTCACGATCACCCTAAGCCACCTAAAGATGCCGTTCTCAAAATACTCTTTGACGGAAAAGGCAAGGCGCAGAAAGTAAAACTCTTTGTCAGTAGTGGCTATAAGAGCCGAGACGATCTGTGTATTGAATACTGCATGGGTTTAACGCACCCACCATCCCAAATCGGGCACAAGCTGGCTGGGGATAGCTGGCGCAAGCTAACGATTCATCGGGATGCTGTTTTTAAGAGGATCTAACCATCTACTAGCCCAAGAGTGGATAAGGAGTTGTTGGAGGCTAGTAAATTAGCGGACCTCAAACTTAATTGCAGACAATATATAAGTAAATTAGGTGATATTATTAAAAAATAATAAACTTACATAAGATAGTTATAAATATGGATCCTAGAATAAATCCCTTTTCCCCTGGAGCGGGTACTGCCCCACCTGAGCTAGCGGGCCGAGAAAAAATCATTGGGGACGTTTCAATAGCATTACATCGCATTCGCTGTTCACAAAAACATACTTAAATGTATTTATGATTTATCCGCACTTGGTTGACGCGCTTTCGCACCCAACTCAAGCCTCTTGACGCTCAGTTGCGCCGGAGAACATGCCAGTAGAACTTTACGAACCTCTAAATAAGGCATATAGCGGGTAATCTCACTATCGTAGGCTCTTGCCAACACGTTCAAAGCAGCGTTTTTGTCAGCCTGGATCACATCCCCGTTTGCACGATAAAATTTATCTCCGACGCGTTTACCTTCCAGTAAACCATTGGCAGAGTCCATTTGCGATGTATAGGCTGCGTTCACCAAGAGATGCTTGGCCCCACGCTGCTCACTTACTTCATCTAAGGCACGAGCTAAAACGCCTTTAGCCCATGCACTCATTCTTCGATTAAACCGTTTCCATTGGTGTTTTTTAGTAATCGGCCTACTTAAGTCTTCTGAAACAATAGTCTGTGCAACATCAACAATAGTATGGGCTGACTGGTACCCGCCATGCTTGTACGGAGCTTACGAGCCGCATTGTTAAAGCTTGATCGCATGGCTGGCGCAAAGGATTTGGTGGCTAAAGCTGTCAAAGTGTTGGGAAGTTTCATCTCCGCCGCTAAGGTGAAGTATGAAGGAATGGAATTTGGTTTTGATCTTGGCAAAGAAGAAGGTGTTGCGGATACTGGTGATCTTGATTACGACTTGTCGGAGCTATTGCAATCTGTAGGTGCGGCGGCACAGAACAAGAAAACCGCAGTTGTAATCTTTATTGATGAGCTTCAATATGTGCCAGAAGCTGAGCTAGCCGCTTTAATATCTGCACTTCATGCTTGCGCCCAAAAGCGATTACCCGTAGCCATGGTGGGAGCAGGATTGCCGCAACTAGTTGGCAATGTTGGGCGAGCAAAATCATACGCAGAGCGATTATTCGATTTTCCAGTCATTGGAGCTCTTCCTGATGAGGCGGCAACAGAGGCATTACAACGCCCAGTGGAGTTGCATCAAGTCGCCTTTGCGGAGAACGCCATAGCAGAAATCTTGACACAAACACAAGGTTACCCATATTTTTTACAAGAATGGGGAAGCATGTGCTGGACTGTTGCCAACACACACGTCATCACAAAAGAGGATGCGGTTACCGCAACCGACCTAGCAATTTTGCAGTTAGATAGTGGTTTTTTCCGTGTTCGTTTTGACCGCTGTACCCCAATGGAAAAAAATTACTTAAGAGCTATGGCTGAAATTAATATGCCGGCACCAAGGTCGGGTGATATTGCTGCTGCGATGAAAAAAGAGGTCATTGACATCCTCCCCTCCCTTAAGGAAGGGGATTCCTACTGCGCCTACGCAGCTTCGCGTAGGTCGGCTCGGCGGGTTCCTGCTGCTGATGGCCTTGTTGCACCATTCACTTCACAGGCGATTTGGGCGATATTTTCATATCCGGCAAAAGCGCTTGCCATGTCCTGCCCTTCGTTTAGCATTTTCGTTCCGCTAAAAAGAATATTTGTTGCGCCGACCAGATCGGCATGGTTTTCGTAACCGCAAGATACGCACATAAAGTGAGATTGGGTCTTGCGATTGTCTTTGGCAATGTGATGGCACTGTGGGCAGGTTTGACTGGTGTATTGCGGTGCCACTGCAATGATCATACCGCCATTCCACTTCATCTTGTACTTTAGCTGGCGCCTAAACTCACCCCAACCTTGATCCAAAATAGCCTTGTTTAATCCTGACTTGGCTTTGACATTCTTGCCCGGATTGTCGACGGTACCCTTGCTCGATTTAGACATATTACGAATCTGCAAATCTTCAATACAAACGAGTGCGTGGTTTTTGCAAATCGTTGTCGTGGTTTTGTGCAGAAAGTCTTTACGAGCATTGGCAATATCACTATGAATGCGATTGACTTTAGTTTTTTCCTTTTTCCAATTAT
>Ga0364886_10617_pt1 | contig 14596 bp, 12 predicted proteins | sample ExccelJu500001D3_4_FD_206926 | JGI IMG/M metagenome (GOLD analysis project Ga0364886, IMG submission 206926) | Enriched cells from Trout Bog Lake Hypolimnion, Wisconsin, USA - BchlTB.July23.5000.01.D3 | ecosystem: Environmental > Aquatic > Freshwater > Lake > Hypolimnion/Profundal zone | place... | reverse complement strand
GCAAGTACAAATACCCATCAATTCCAAATGAGGCAATTAAAAAACCCAGGAAAGAGTAGGTAAATTGTTTAGCAAAGGCATTGTTCAAAAAACTTCGCATTCTCCGTATTACTGTCCGTAGAACTGGCACCACCCACCAACAGAGTATCCAAACACCCAAAAGTCCTATTTCTGCGAGTAATTTTGGAATAAAGGAGAAACTTGGAACTCCCCCAAAAACTGCCTTTGGCTGCCATAAGCCATATTCTGGAGAGGCAGGTGTATACCAACCGGGGTAGAACTGGGGGATTTCATACCCTGATTGACCCAAACCGACCCCTAATATTGGATGCGCAAGCCATGTTTTGATTGCAGCTACGATATGCGCCGAACGAACCAAAGACGAGCCGTCCAGATTCGTGGCTGCAAATAAAGGCATCCAAGACAGACTTAAAAAAGATCCTGTGCGCAGCTCTGGAAATGTAACCCACCCCAAAGCCAAACAACCTAGTCCCAGAATGACCAACAGAAGTCTTTTTGGCCATTCCAACAAAATCAACACACTAAGCAACAGGCAGGTGAGCAGCCCGGTTCGACTCAAGGAGAATGCCAAACAAGTCCATAAGCCGATCACTAAAATCAAACGGGGGAAAGTACATTTTTGATTGAGTCGAATAAAGCAAAAGGGGTAGAGGACCGCAATCACCATTCCTAGGTAGGATGGTTCCTGGGTGAATCCGCGTAAGCGATTCATTCCATAAGGGGCCATTCCCAAAGAACTTAAAGAATCCAAACCATAGGGGCTGGCGCTAATCACCCCCCCATGCGCAATAGTCCAGATGTCCGGAATTGCCAAAATTACTACTGCCCATGCCCCATAAACAAAGTAATTAACAATATCTTGCTCAAAACCCAGATTTTTTTCCACCAAAAATGCAGTGTATTGAACACAGATAAACACAAATAGGATGCTGATAGCAGCTGTATAGGGTCTGTTGGTGCAAATACCATACCCCATAACGCAATTAAAGCGCGCTGAGGCCAGGCAATAGAGTATTAATCCAGCAACAAAGAAAAGGTTGCGCCACTCAATTTTAAAATGGCTGGTCAGCAGGGCTAAGGCAATGCAATAGAACGATGCTTGTCCTAATACAAAGTGGTACTTGGTCAGGGCAATATGATTAAACGAAAAGGCAAAAAAACAGGCCAATAAGAGGCACTGTTTTGAAAACTGCACCCAAAATCGTGAGGCTAGAAAAAACATATTAGGGACTTTTTATTCATATCTCATATGGGGCGATAATACTCCCCATACTGCTTTGAAATGACCCAACAGTCGATCAAAGCGCTTTTATGGGATGTGCTATGGCCGCTGCATTTACTGCTTTTCTATTTTCTTGCTTACTGACGATTCTGATCATTCGATATCGCTTTATTCACGAGAAAATTTCTACCGATACCGATTTTGATAGCCCCCAAAAATTTCATACAGTGGCGGTTCCACGTATTGGCGGTTCTGCCATCTTCTTGGCACTCCTTTTGGGTGGCAGCGTACGATTGATTTCAGACTGGTCTAGTGGGATATTGCTGCTTCAGATCCTAGTTTGCTGCTTGCCAGCGTTTTTATCTGGTTTACTAGAAGACCTCACCAAACGTATTAGCCCCCTAACTCGATTGATTGCCTGTTTTGGATCATCTATCTTGGCCTACTGGGTATTAGGCACTTCAGTGGCATCCATTTCGATTTCCTGGATAGACCCCCTCCTCGCCCTTCCATTTGTCGCTGCTACCGTATCGTGCCTCATGATTGCAGGACTCACGAACTCCTATAACATCATTGATGGCTTTAATGGACTAGCCTGCATGGTTGGCATTATTACCCTTTCTGCCATTGGATATGTGGCGTTTCGCAATAATGACCACACCCTTGTATTCATTGCCGTGGCGACCATTGGCAGTATTCTGGGCTTCTTTACCTGGAACTTTCCCCGCGGTTTAATTTTCCTTGGGGATGGTGGAGCCTATCTCATTGGATATTGGATTGGTGTTCTGTCTATTTTGTTAATTATGAGAAACCCGGCGGTTTCTCCTTGGTTTGCCTGTTTAATTAATATTTACCCCATCTTTGAAACGCTTTTTTCTATTTGGCGTAAAAAATTCATCAAGAAGATGAGTCCGGGAATGCCAGATGGCACCCACCTGCATATGCTCATTTATGGTCGCATAGCGCGCTGGATCAATCCACATCAGTCCAATAGCTTTTTTTCAAGCAATGCCAGAACCTCTCCATTTTTATGGATTCTTTCTAGCTTGGGGGTATTTCCAGCTGCTATTTGGTGGCAAAGCACCTGGATTCTGGAAATCTTAACCGCTGTATTTTGCCTCTTTTATGTTTATATCTATCGCAGCATTGTGCAATTTAAGATTCCGCGCTGGCTTAAATAGTAGTTTTAAACGCTTTTACGCAATATATGAAGGTAAACAAAGCCTCTCACGCTAGGCGGAACCAAGAAAAATCCCGCGCGTAGTGAGCCATCCAAAAACGCACGCCAAGCATTCTTTAACCCACTCTGAACAAGCAGTTTTTGCATCTGCCATTCTGATTTTGCATAACGCCAGCCACCCCTGCGTTTAAACATCCCCATGCCTGCAGAAGCATGAACCAGGACAGTGTTGATATTCATAACGGGATAATTTTTCGCTAAAAAATGGCACCACAGACCATAGTCTTCTTTCAAAAAGATTTGTGGATATCCCCCACAGTCCAAGGCTGCCTTTAAACGATAGGCGACCGTCATATGGTTAAAAGGATTACGGGTTTTCGCAAATTGCCGAATATCCCCCTCACTACAGGGTAGCTCTCGAATCGCAAAAGGCTCCCCATTTTCATCCAGCTCCAGTATGGCTCCACCCACCAGCTGAATGACAGGATTTTCTATGCATGCTTGCGCCAAGAGGGAAAAACGCTCTGGTAGATTAATGTCATCCGCATCTGCACGAACAATCCATTCCGATTTTGCATATGTCAGACCCACATTTAGCGCATTAGCTAAGCCTTTATTCTCGGGCAAATAAACAAGCTCTATGAGAGGGTATAAGGACTCCAAACCCCTGATTGCAGTTTTTAGGGTTTCCGAAATGGGTCCATCAACCACAATCAAGAATTGATTGGGGAATAAGGTGTTTGCGAAAACTGAATGCACTGCTACTTCAAATAAATCAGGGCGATCACCCCCATAAAGGGCCATCAGGACGGTAAACCCGCCCGGAAAAGACGGTTCATTGAAGATTATCTTTTGATTCATGATTCTTGGGAAGTTTTTGCACCAATATTAAATGCCTGATCTACCGCAGCAGCTAGCTGTTGCCCAACACAAGACTCCGTGAACTCTGTTTGATACTGACTCAATCCCGCTTTCGAATACTGATTCCATAATGACTTATCAGCAATCAATTGCTCAATAGCCTTTAACTGAGAGCGAGGGGTATTCAAAACAATACCCCCCTGAAGAGTTGGAACAGCCCCAACAGAATTAGCAACATAGGGTGTTCCGCAAGCCATCGCCTCAATTAGCACCATGGGCAGAGCTTCCGTAATAGATGGTGAAAAAACCAGCAAGCTAGAAGCGATTTCCTCGCCTAAATTACATTCATCATCCTGCAAAAAAAACACTCTATTGAGTAAATGATTTTGTCTGGCAGCTTGCTCACATTTTTTAAAATAATTCCCTTTGCGTTCCCCGATAAAACACAAATTGATTTCAGGCGATAAGCGTTTAATGACATGAATGGCCGCCATTTGATTTTTGACTGGAGAAAAATAACCCACCACTAGAATCTGCCGCTTTCTCTGCTCTCTTGGATAGAATATTGTCGACCAATGGATTGGTGGGTTTCTTAATTGAAGCACGGGGATATTCAAACGCTTCGCCATATCTCGATCATAAAAACGCAATGAATGAGACATCTCATCGAGCGCGGTCACCACACTCACCTTACTAAGGAGTCGAGGTAACTTCCAAAATTGATAGGACTTCCAAGCCCACGAGCGCAGTAGTTGCATAAAGCCCCATGTATAGGGGTGCAGAGATATCCCATGACTAATCATCAGGATCGGCTTACCCAAACTTGAGGCAACTTCAATTGCACTATCAGTTAATGCGGTTTGCCATGCCTCTACCAATACAAGCTCAGGCCTAGTCTTTTCTATTGTACTACGCAGCACATCTTTATTAATTTGCACAGGAGAATACATTGCCCCAGAACCCCTTGAGGGCACGGTAATTTTATATTCCACTGGAAGGTTGAAATCATTTAGGTCATATGATCCGATAACCGAAACTTCATGGCCTTGAGACAACAACAATCTCGCGTGTAGTTCGGCAGAAAGTGATACTCCTGAGCGCTCGCGAGGGGGCCATGAACGTGAGATGATCGTAATTCTCATGGTAAAGAACTTAAAGCATGGGATTTGAGAATTTTTATTCTCAGCCAAATGAGTAACATGTAGCGCTTTAATGCCATCTTCGCAGTTGGCAAGGGGTAAGCAAGCTTTAAATAATCCAGTGATTTCTCAAGCCCGTTTTCCAAACGCATATGCATCATTCCCAAAACGTAATTTTGCCTAGCCTTTGCCTCTAAGCGATAAGTGGGATGGAAAAGAGGATAGTGCTTTTCAAAAAGCTTTTTTTGTCCCTCAATTTGCTTCTCAGAAACCGCGCTAATCGCGTCCTCTCCAATCCAATAGTTACCTAAACATCTATTTACAAAGAAAAAATGGGCGCCAAGCTCTGCTAAACACATCCAACAATCAAAATCTTCGATGATCATTTGCGGATCCATTCCACCCACCTTGAGTAGCATCGACTTTCTCACAACGACACCAGAAGTGGCAATCGGATTACCCATAGTGGCCATATGCTCTAAAGGCTTAACCAGGAAATCATCCCCAATTTGTATACGACTCTCTCTTGAGATTGCAATACCAGGGTCTTTGATCACCCTCAATGGATGATAAATAAAATCATACTCACTGCGTAAGAAGGGAAGAAGCTCACCCAATCTTGATGGGTCCCACCAATCATCTGAATCGAGATAAGCTATCCACTCACCCTTTGCCATCTCTACGCCACGATTACGAGGTAGCGCTGGCCCACCTGAATTAGGCATCTGCACAATACGCAAATTTAAATCGGCCTCAAACTCTCTTGCTATTGCCACACTATCATCAGTTGATCCATCATCACAAACAATCACTTCAAAACGAGAAAATGTTTGATTTTTTAGTGAATCCAAAGCCCTACGTAGCTGCCACCCTCGATTAAAGACGGGAATCACTACTGAAATCAGGGGATTCATAAAGCAATCCATCCCTCAGGAAATAGAGTGCTGGTATTTTTGGAGGTGGCAAACCATCTCTTAGGTCCAATGACGATCTTATTGGGGTTTGTGTTTAACCAAGCGCCCCACCAACTAAAGCTGCTATTAGCAATGATTTGATGTTGGCATGTGGCAATTAAACGAATATCCTGAAACGCTTGATCTCCGATGTTATGCCCAATAAACACTGCTGGGCCAGAAACAGGAAGATTCTTTTTTACCCATTCGATATCGTCAGAGAAGATAAAGAAATGCGGATCGGGCACAGATCCCTGGATTAGCTTGATCGCATTTTGATAGTAATCAAGATCACACACACCATGGTGCTGATTAGCTGCCAAATTACTGACATAATCTCCGCGACGAATATGGATAGCCACCGAATTAACTACTCGCATTTGATCGATGAGCTCTTGATTTTCTGGGCCAGGACCCTCAATTGGATCAAGCTCCTGACGAATGAGCGCTTGAATTTGCTCAAAGTAAAGACTGCTTTGCCAATAGCCATCTAAATAGGTATTGTCAGGATAAAGAAAAAACTGCGGGTCAAATTGAAAACCTTTCTCGCGCGCATGAAGCCATTTTCTAGGCAAAAAGGGAATTCTTCTTAAAAGCCGGCCATGATAAAAAACCAATCTTGCTTCTTCTTCAGGGCTAGCAATCCGCGCAACAATGGGATACAGATTTAACTGAAAATCTCGATGGGTGTTCATACCAGGAATATTTTTAAACCAGCTCAGATCAAGCACCAACTCTGTTTGATGATGGTGAGCTAAAGCGCGTCCTGCAGCATACTGAAAAAGCTGATTGGCAAGACCGCCATTAATTTTTGTAATGATCATGTATCAATCTCGTTTTTGAAATCGCAACCAAATCAAACCAAAGAGCAGTTGTAGACATGACATTAAGAGCCAATAAAATCCACCTGCTTTAATCCCCAAGGGCCCAACAAACAGCAATAAGAGCGGCAAGGTAATCAACAAAATCAGCGCATTGAGTTTTACGATCAGTGTTCCATGCCCCCCAATCAACAATCGTTGGTAGATAAGTTGATAAAGCGCATTAAAAGCAACGGCACAGAAGAATAAGCTCAAGGGCAATGCACCTTGATTGATGACATCAGGATTTCCAATCCATATCCGCAGTATCCAAGGTGATAATAAAGCCAATACTAAGCAAGGAAAAATACAAAGAAATATTATTCCCAGGGCCAAATGCTTAAATGAAGCGCTATTATTACTAGCAAGATCTTGTGTGATACGCGGTAAAAATGCCCTAATCAATGGGTGCTGTAATTGCATCACTGCCAACCCCAAGTTCGCCACAATGACGTAAATCCCAAAAGCTGTGACATCAACATATTTGGACAACACAATGCGATCCATTTGCGAGGCAAGCATTCCTATTAATACCCCCACAAAAAGCATTCCAGCTTCACGGCCTAATTTTTTATAGTCGGCCCACTGAATCTTGCCAGGATGAATCGTTTTTGAAGATGAGGTAATGGTATGGCGATTGGAGAAAAATTCGAAGGCCGATATTGCCGCAAACGGAATTAAATAGGCCAATGCATCAGCATGCCAAAAAAATACCAAACCCAACGCACCAATGTGTTTTAAAGAACCAAAGGCGCACTGTCTAAAATTTGCCAACGCTTGCATCTGCATGCCACTCCAATAGCCGATATTGGAATTATTGGAAAATTGAAATAAAAATTGCAGCACCACCAAATGAAACGCCCAACTGTCTTGAACACCAAAAGACTTTCCACCACTAAACCAGTGATCCACCAACCAAGGAACAGAAAACTGGCCAATAACAAAGCCGCATACAGCCAAACAGAGATAAGTTCTTTGATATACAAGATAAGTTTTTAATCGTGCTGATGGATCGGATGCAACCCTAGCAATATCTCTAGGCATAATTTGAGCCAAGCCTGCATCAAGTAAATTAAAAAATCCTTGAAGCGCCATACAGATTGCAACAATCCCCCACTGCTCAGAACCCAACCATTTTAGATAAAGGGGAATGAGTAGAATGGATAAACCGCCCATCCAGAGAACAGCTAGGTAATTGGTAAAAATGTTACGCCCTAGTTGACTTTGATACAAGCCCTTATAGCGCGCAATATGAAAGAAATAACCTAGTCTCAATTAGGGTAAGGTCTTCCTGTACTGTTGCCATAGACACCCTGAAGAGCACATATCCTGGATACTACGCTTCGCTTGCCATTTTAAAATCTCTTTGGCCTTATCCACTTTAGCAAAACAAGCAGCAATGTCTCCTGCACGTCTTTTTTCAATGGAATAGGGAATTGTAATTCCTGAGGCTTGCTCATATTCACTTAAAATTTCCAGCACACTGACACCATGGCCAGTACCTAAATTAATGGCATCCCACCCAGGATAGTTTGCGATGAAATTTAAGGCAGCTACATGCCCTTCGGCCAAATCCATTACATGAATGTAGTCTCTTACCCCAGTACCATCAAGCGTTTGATAATCATCTCCATATACACTTAATTTTGGTAGCTTACCAATCGCCACCTGAGCAATATATGGAAGCAAGTTATTGGGGATCCCGTTGGGATCTTCTCCAATCAACCCAGACTCATGAGCCCCCACAGGATTGAAATATCGCAAACATACAATCTTCCAGTCTGGATCCGATTGAGCCACATCTTTTAACATTTCCTCAATATGTAATTTGCTTCTGCCATAAGCATTTGTTGCACTTGTAGGGTGATGTTCGTCTATTGGTAAATATTGTGGATCGCCATATACCGTTGCGCTAGAACTAAACACTAAGCTCTTAACATTTACCTGCTTCATAGCCTCTAAAAGGCTAATGGTTCCCTGAACATTATTTGCGTAATACTCGATAGGTTTTTCAACTGACTCGCCTACAGATTTGAGGCCGGCAAAATGAATTACCGTATCAATTTCAAAATCTTGCAAAGTCTTAACTAGAAGCGGTGTATCGCGGATATCCCCTTCAACTATAGGCAAATTTTTATGCAAAATTTGATGTATTCGGCCGAGTACATCTTTGCTGCTATTGCAAAAATTATCAAAAATAATGACGGAATGCCCAGCTTCAGTTAAAGCAACGGCCGTATGACTACCAATATAGCCAGCTCCACCCGTTAAAAGAATCTTCATGCTAATGGCTCCACAAGAGAGTCCGGCTGATCCACAGGATATTGCGTTAATCCAGCGCACATTCCAAGCCAAAAAATTAAAGCTGCAAAGGTAACTGTTTGGGCAGATTCAGTTGTCACCCAGAGGAATAATATGGAGAGAAGAGACCAAAATACAAAATCGCTCCACGGGTAAGCCACATTTCCACTTTGCTTCATCAATACCAGAAGGGTGCCCAAGATCAAGGCAAGGCCAGGTAATCCTATCGCCAGAGCGAGATCCAACCAACCACTATGGGTATGAGAGAGATCCACTGAGTCTGGCCACTTTTGCTTGGCAAGTTTTGCAAAGGAATCTTCTATTAAGCCATACCCTAATGGATTCTCAAGACTAAGTTTGGCGCCCGCGATACCCCATGCAATACGTTGATAATTCGTACCAAATACTTGCTGACCAAATTCATTTTTAGGCAGGCCCTTACGCTCGTTGTATTTCCACTCATCATATTTATCCAGCTGCACGGCAATTTTGGCATCAGCAATCAAGGCTTTCCATGGAGCATTTTGTTGAATATGGATATACATAATGCTTATTGCAATCACAATTCCAGCGCCTGCAAGCAACATCCTCCGCTTTAAAGAGTGGTGAGAATTCTCAAACAAAATCAAGGTGGCGAAAACCAGAGCGCACAGCAGTGCGTATAAAAATCCATTCTTCATACTCTGGGCATAGAACAAAAATAATGTGGCAGCAATCACTAGAAAATAAGCTGTCATCTTCAAAAAATTGATTTTTAAAGCCCCTTCCTTGGATTGCAAAATATGTTTTATTTCCCCCAAAGCAATAGCCAAGGCAGGCAGGCAAAATGGAATGTAATCTGACTTAGGTACATAAAACGGTGCCGAACTTTGGTATATCTGCAAAGAGGCAGGTATCGCGAAACCAAAGCCCTCGCCATAACTAGTTAGGAAAAACTTGACTAAATAGATTGCCGTAGGAATACACATTCCAAGGTAGATTGCATGCCAATATTTCTTACCCTTACTCTGAGATAAGGACAATCCAAGGCCCAAAGCAAAAATAAATCCAATCGCTGCGTATCTCCAAATTCGGACATACTCATACCACTGCAAATGAAAATCTTGACCAATGAAAAAGAGATGAAAGCTTGCCCAAGCAAATAAACTGAGAATAAGCCATATAGGCAGCGCTCTTTTATGAAGAAGTAAGCCTCTATTTTGATAAACAACATAAAGACCAATGACTGCGCCAATTGCTAAAGCAGTATTTCTGAAACCCACTACCTCGGGCAAAATCCAGACCGAATATAAAACTATGAAGGCCAGGCACTGAACCCAGACTAACCATGCGGGGATTTTTAATTCAGAAACTCCCCCAATAGTAGGAGATACTTTTTTTGAGGTCTTCACTGAATTAATCTTGAGTATTGTTTAATAAAAAATCTTGATAAGCCTGACTTAGGCCAACATCCAGAGTCGTCTGAGCTTGCCACCCCAACTGATTAAGGCGCGATGAATCCATCCATTTTCTCGGGGCTCCATCAGGTTTAGTGGGGTCAAAGCTAATATTGCCTTGGAAGCCTACTGCCACCCCAACCGCTTTTGCTAATTCCGCGATCGTCACATCCGAACCAAAACCAACATTGATATGAGCTTGCATTGGGAGCGTATGTTGGGAGTAAATGACTGGATCCAGATCCATGACAAAAATTGATGCAGCAGCCATATCATCTACATATAGAAATTCTCGTCTTGGCGTTCCCGTACCCCAAATAAGCACTTCTTGAGCATTACTCACTTTCGCCTCATGAAAGCGTCGTATTAAGGCCGGAATCACATGGCTATTTTCTGGATGATAGTTATCACCGGGGCCATATAGATTGGTTGGCATTACTGAGCGGTAGTCAATGCCATGGGATTGACCATACTGTCGGTTGTAACTCTCACACATCTTAATGCCAGCAATCTTCGCAATGGCGTAAGGCTCATTGGTTGGCTCAAGCTTTCCAGTGAGCAAAGCATCTTCACGCATTGGTTGCGGGGCTAACTTGGGATAGATGCAGCTTGAACCCAAAAAAAGTAATTTTCTAGTCCCGCTAGTAAAGGCCTGGTGGATGACATTACCTTGCATCATTAAGTTTTGATAGATAAATTGAGCAGGATAAGTATTGTTTGCATAAATACCGCCGACCTTTGCAGCAGCAAGATAGACCTGCTCCGGTCTTTCCGCTTCAAAGAAAGCCTGGACTGCCGCCTGATTACAAAGATCTAACTCGTTGTGGGTGCGAGTGATGATATTTTTAAAGCCTTTGGCCTCTAGATTGCGCACAATGGCAGACCCCACCATGCCGCGGTGGCCAGCTACATAAATCTTTTGGTTTAAGTCTGCAGACATCTTTAATTCTCTTTACCAACCGCAACACTAAAACCATGCTTTTTCAGCAAGGCATGTTGCTTAGCTTGATCTAAGTCATTAGCGACCATTTCCACAATCATTTGATCTAAGGTAATTTCTGGTACCCAACCCAATTTTTCCTTGGCTTTTGTAGGATCTCCCAAGAGAGTTTCTACTTCAGTAGGGCGATAGTAGCGTGGATCGATTTGCACAATAACGTCCCCGACTTTTAATGCCGGGGCCTTATCGCCTTCTATGGAAGTCACGATTGCCTTTTCGTTTTCAGCCACACCTTCAAACTTGAGCGTAATGCCCAACTGTTTGGCGCTGCGGATAATAAATTCTCGAACCGTAAACTGCACACCGGTAGCAATCACAAAGTCTTCAGGCTGATCTTGTTGCAACATCAGCCATTGCATACGCACATAGTCCTTGGCATGACCCCAGTCACGCAAGGCATCGATATTGCCCATATACAGACACTTCTCTAAACCCTGGGAAATATTGGCTAATCCACGGGTCACCTTGCGGGTCACAAAAGTTTCACCGCGACGCTTAGATTCATGATTAAAGAGGATGCCATTACAAGCATACATGCCGTAGGCTTCACGATAGTTCACAGTAATCCAATAGGCATACATTTTTGCCACGGCATACGGACTTCTTGGATAAAAAGGGGTGGTTTCTTTTTGGGGAATCTCTTGCACTAAGCCATAAAGCTCAGAAGTCGATGCCTGATAAAAACGGGTTTTCTTTTCTAAACCCAAAATCCGAATCGCTTCCAAAATCCGCAGAGGGCCAACTGCATCGACATCTGCTGTGTACTCGGGAGATTCAAACGAAACGGCTACATGAGACTGTGCGCCTAAGTTATATATCTCATCAGGCTGTGTTTGCTGAATGATGCGAGTCAAATTACTAGAATCTGTCAGATCACCATAATGCAATACAAAATGGCGGTGATTAATATGGGGATCTTGATAGATGTGATCAATCCGCTCTGTATTGAAAGAGGAAGCGCGGCGCTTAATGCCGTGAACGATATAACCCTTCTCCAATAAAAACTCGGCAAGGTAGGAACCATCTTGGCCAGTTACGCCAGTGATCAGGGCGACTTTTTGTTTGCTTGTCATCTCTTGCTTTTCTTAATGTTTCTATTATTCTGTTTTCAAAATGGGCTTAGCCCATTTCTATAAATTCTTAACCACGCCCGTAAGTATCTTCAAACCGCACAATATCATCCTCGCCCAAATAACTACCGGACTGCACTTCAATAATTTCTAAGGGTGTTTTTCCAGGATTGGCTAGGCGATGGGTTTGTCCTTGTGGGATGTAAGTACTCTGATTTTCAGTCAACATAATGACTTGCTCGCCATTAGTAATCTCTGCCACCCCTTTGACAACGATCCAATGCTCTGCTCTATGGTGATGCATTTGTAGTGAGAGGCTGGCCCCAGGCTTCACCTGAATGCGCTTTACTTTAAAGCGATCACCTTCGTCCACACTGTCATACCAACCCCAGGGACGCGCGACTTTGCGATGTAAATTTTTCTCTTCACGCTTTTGAGCTTCTAACTGTCCGACGATATTTTTAACATCTTGGCTATTTTTTCTATCGGCAACCAATATTGCATCTGCAGTTTCAATAACCACTAGATTCTCAACTCCCACAACGCTAACCAAGCGACTACTTGCATGTATCAGAGAGTTTTTAGAATTCGATACTAGGGTATCGCCACTAGTTACATTGCCACTTTGATCCTGTACACCTACCTGCCACACCGCATCCCATGCCCCCAAATCATTCCAGCCTGCATCAAGCTCCACCATCTTCACCTGATACTTACTGCCAGGACATTTTTCAATCACGGCATAGTCAATCGATTCGCTAGGAATCGTATTAAAGATCGCTTTATCTGGACGCTCAAAAGTGACATCCCCAGATTGATCAGTGGTCTTTGCCGCCCAAGCCGTTTCAGTGGCACCAAAAATATCAGGACGAAATTCTTTTAGAGCGGCTAGCCAGGTGCTGGCTCGCAATACAAACATACCGCCATTCCAAAGATAATTCCCTTTCGCCAAATACTCTTTTGCCGTATTGCTATCGGGCTTTTCAACAAACTTTTCTACCGTATATTCACCATGCACACCTTGAGTATTGGTGCGTTGAATATACCCATATCCCGTCTCTGGGCTAGTAGGCACAATTCCCAAAATTGCGATGGTTTGATTGCTATGGCCACCCTCAACAACTGCTACACAATCTTGCAATGCTTTGCAAAATGCCGCTGGATTTTGTACAGTTTGATCAGCTGGAGTTACAACCAAAATAGGGTCTTCTTTGCCAGCATCACCCATATTTTTTGCTTCAAACGCTGCCAAAGTGAGCGCAGGGGCTGTATTGCGACCCGAGGACTCTAACAGCAAGGTGGCACGAATATCGGTCAGCTCACGTAATTGATCCAAGGCTAAAAAACGATGCTCTTCGTTCGTCACAATTAAGGTGGGGCTCAATGTTATGTGAGAATTTCCGATGGCATTGAGTCGCATAATCGCCTGCTGAAAGAGGCTCTGCTTAGAGTCATCTCCCGAAAGAACTAAAAACTGTTTTGGAAAGCCAGATCGAGATAGTGGCCACAACCTTGTGCCGGATCCACCACACAAAATTACAGGAACAACAGAGGTCATAGAAGGCCTACCCTATAGCTGTCAGGCCTAGCCTTTAGACCTAGCCTATTTTTGAAATGAAAAGCTGATTTTAAGCTTTTTCAAAGACTTACATCCAAAAAAGACGGTCATCTGAATGGATGATTGGGATAAGGCTTCCCCGTCAAATTACTATAAATTGCCCCAGCCAGTACCAAAAGAATGGAATCAACCATGACCGGGAAAAAAGCATAGCGGTAATGCAAGATATGACTCAATACAGCAATTAAGGCTACTGCAGCAGCTGGTGGGTGCAAGCAGCGCAAGGCAAACATCCCCAAAATTGAGATAGAAGCTGCCAAGGGCAGTGCAATCATTGGGCTTGCAATAAAGATGGAACAGCTCACCCCAATTAATGCTGAAAGCGTATTTCCAGCAATCACTGCCCAAGGCTGAGCCATAGGACTGCCTGGCAGCGCAAATACCAATAAAGCACTTGCGCCTAAGGAAGCCATCAACCATTCATCGATACCACCGACTTCGCCAAGGTACTTAGCGATAGTGAGTACTAACATTAAACCTATAAAAGCGCCAAAAACTGACCGAATTCTCTCAACCCAAGAGACATGGGGCTGATCCCCACCTAAATAGAAGGAATAGTGCTTCAGTAGATATTTAGCTGTGTGTTTCACGTTCGCCTGTTTCACATTCACCTAAAAGACTTCATGGTTCTAGTAGAACCACCCCATAAACAAAAATAGTCACCTACAAGGTGACTATTGATATCTAACCCTCAGTATCTAGCCCTCATTGCTGAGGACTTGATAAAGCTTATTAGGTTTAACCTTTTTTAGCGTAAGCAGAGCACCAGCCTTTGGCTGACACTTGTTTACCAGCAAATAATGGGCAAGGACCAGAAGCAGAACCAGCAGCGCCTTGATAAAGAGCACAATTATTGCAAGCTTGACCAGCAGCATATTTAGGATACTTCGCTTTATCCGCTTTAGTAGCATCAGATTTGTAACCTAAAGCAACAG
>Ga0364886_10611_pt1 | contig 14786 bp, 13 predicted proteins | sample ExccelJu500001D3_4_FD_206926 | JGI IMG/M metagenome (GOLD analysis project Ga0364886, IMG submission 206926) | Enriched cells from Trout Bog Lake Hypolimnion, Wisconsin, USA - BchlTB.July23.5000.01.D3 | ecosystem: Environmental > Aquatic > Freshwater > Lake > Hypolimnion/Profundal zone | place... | reverse complement strand
GCGTGAGGCATTTCTTTGCCCTTGGATAGGGCCTTGGCAACTAGCATCAGTAGGGCAGGACGGACCCGCTTGCCACCTGCCTGAATGATATAAGTAGAAATTTGGTCAATTAAGGCCACTTTTGAGGCTAAACGCAGCCGAATGAGATCGTCTAAGGCCTTGAAATCTAAGGAAATAGGCTCCAGAATCTGGTTTAGCTCATTGTTTTTGACAGAGGTGGTCATGCAAGATATAATAATGGGCTTGGCTAATCCAGGGTGGATTAGCCCAAAATGTAGGCTTAAATTGAGGTTTCAAACCATGTACGCGGTCATAAAAACCGGTGGCAAACAGTATAAAGTTGCTGCTGGCGAAAAATTGAAAATAGAACAGATACCAGCGGAAATCGGCAGCGAAATCACTCTTGACCAAGTCCTCGCCGTAGGCGAAGGCGCATCACTGAAGTTAGGTGATCCATTGGTTAATGGTGCAGCTGTGATGGCCACTGTCGTCTCCCAGGGACGTCACGATAAAGTGACAATCTTTAAGATGCGCCGTCGCAAGCATTACCAAAAGCACCAAGGCCATCGTCAGAATTACACAGAAATTCTGATTAACACGATCAAAGCCTAAGAGCAGGAGAGAAATATGGCACAGAAAAAAGGCGGCGGCTCAACACGAAATGGCCGCGACTCAGAATCGAAACGCTTAGGCGTTAAGGTATTTGGTGGCGAGCACATTAATGCTGGCAGCATCATTATTCGTCAACGTGGCACACGAGTTCATCCTGGTGCAAACGTTGGTATTGGCAAGGATCACACTTTGTTTGCTTTAATTGACGGACAAGTGGAATTCGGCGTTAAGGGTGCTTTGAAGAAGGCCCAGGTTTCAGTTCTGCCGCGTTCATAAGGCGCCTGACTGAGACACGTTTGATTCAGATTTATTCCGAATTTAACCCTTAGGAACAGGCCTCGCTAGTGCGAGGCCTTTTTTATTCATGAAATTCATAGACGAAGCTCGTATTGAAGTCATAGCTGGCCAAGGTGGCGCCGGGAGCGCCTCCATGCGTCGCGAAAAGTTTATTGAATTCGGTGGCCCTGATGGCGGCGATGGTGGTAAAGGCGGTAGCGTTTGGGCTGTAGCCGATCGCAATATCAATACCTTGGTGGACTATCGTTACGCAAAAACACACACCGCTAAAAACGGTGAGCCTGGACGTGGTGCAGATTGTTATGGTCGTGCTGGTGACGATATTGAACTGCGTATGCCAGTGGGAACCATCATTGCTGACTATGAAACTGGTGAACCGATTGCGGATTTAACAACCCATGGCGAGCGTCTCTGCTTGGCCCAAGGGGGTGTTGGCGGTTGGGGAAATATTCACTTTAAGAGTAGTACGAACCGTGCACCTCGTCAAAAGACAAACGGTAAGCCGGGGGAAAGACGCAAGCTGAAGTTGGAATTAAAGGTGTTGGCTGATGTAGGTTTACTAGGCATGCCTAATGCTGGTAAATCTACTTTGATTACTGCGGTCTCTAATGCGCGTCCAAAAATTGCTGATTACCCATTCACCACGTTACATCCCAACTTGGGTGTAGTACGAGTTGGTAGTGAGCGCAGCTTCGTAATCGCAGATATTCCAGGTTTGATTGAAGGTGCTGCAGAGGGCGCTGGCTTGGGGCATCGTTTCTTACGCCATCTTCAGCGCACGGGTGTTCTGTTGCATTTGGTAGATATTGCTCCTTTTGATGAGAATATTGATCCTGTTGCTGATGCAAAGGCGATCGTCAATGAACTGCGTAAGTTTGACGAAGCTTTGGTTGAGAAACCACGTTGGTTAGTGCTTAATAAAGTGGACATGATTCCCGAAGAAGATCGCAAAAAAGTGGTTTCTGACTTTATTAAGAAATTCAAATGGACTGGCCCTGTTTTTGAGATATCTGCTTTGACTGGGCTTGGATGTGACAAGCTTTGTTATTCCTTACAGGATTACTTGGATTCAGTACGTCGTAATCGCGATGAAGCGGATGAACGTGCTGCCGATCCTCGCTATCAAGAGCAAAACGAAGATAAAACCCCAGATTAAATACGCATTTGATACGCTCAATGGATATGACTGTACAAAAAGCAAAACGAATTGTTGTTAAGGTGGGCTCTAGCCTGGTAACTAATAATGGTGAGGGCTTGGATCATAGCGCCATTGCAATGTGGGCTGAGCAACTGGCAGCGCTCTTACGTTCTGGCCATGAAGTCTTGATGGTGAGTTCAGGGGCTATTGCAGAGGGCATGCAGCGTTTGGGTTGGACTAAACGCCCACAAGAAATTCATCAATTACAAGCTGCTGCTGCGGTTGGTCAAATGGGGCTAGTGCAGGTTTATGAAAGTTGTTTTGCACAATTTAATTTACGTAGTGCCCAGGTCTTATTGACCAATGCAGATCTGGCTCATCCTGAACGCAATGCAAATGCGAAAGCAACCTTAGATACCTTACTCAAGCTGGGTGTCGTTCCTATCATCAACGAAAACGATACGGTTGTTACTGATGAAATTAAGTTTGGCGATAACGATAGCCTTGCTGCTCTTGTAAGTAACTTAATTCATGCTGATCTATTAGTCATTCTGACAGATCAGGGTGGTTTATTTACAGCCGATCCGCGTCATGACTCGAGCGCAACCCTGTTAAGTGAGGTGCTTGCTGGAGATCCAGCATTAGAAAAAATGGCCGGTGGCGCAGGCAGTGCGCTTAGTAAAGGGGGTATGCTCACGAAAGTACTGGCTGCTAAGGTAGCTGCTCTCAGTGGTACCGATACCGTGATTGCTTCTGGCCGTGAGCCCCACGTTTTAACCCGCCTGTTAAAGGGCGAAGCAATCGGGACTTATCTGCGTTCCAAATAAAGCCCTCTTCAAGCTCGGCTATTGAACCCCGTAGGAATTAGTAGGCTTTACGCCACCTGTAAATCCTTTTGGATTGAGAGATTGCACTATGGCTTTAGTGCTCTTAACTTGGGCGCTTAAATTGCAAAAAGCACCCTGAGCCAGAGCGGCTTGGTAGCGATTGGGATTATGGTCTTTGATATCCTTCCAGCTACTTAAGGTATTTTCTTTCCACTTACCGTTATCGAAATTTCCATATAAACGCCACTGAAATGAGTCGCAGCGAATACCTTCATATTGTGTCTGTTGATTGCCGTTGGGGCTGGTCATTACAACCGTATAGCGCGTTACGCCATCGGGATCGGCTGAAATAGAGTCAGTATCGATTGCAAACTTAAATACCGCGTTATTAGAAACATAAAAGGGTACTAGGGTTTCTTGGTTGGGTGGGTTTAAGGGAAGGGTGGTTTCCCCTTCTTTAAAAACCATAGGTGCAAACGGATCTAAGCCACTTTCCATGGGGTCACTTGCACAAGCCATTAGGCCGATGACCGCGCTAAAAATGAGTGAGTACAGTGCAAACTGACGTTTTTTTAATGTCATGAAGATTGATCTCTAGGGTTAGCTTCCTTGACTTGCTCATCTGTATTTGAGTAGAAGGATTGAATTAAATCTAAGGGCGAGCCCCATGCAAGTTGTTGTAAACGCACTCCACGAGATAAATAACGCGCCAATTCTGAAAGTGCCAGCTGATAAACCTCGCGTTTAAAGTCAATTACCGCATCTAGCTGAATCCAAAAGGGTACCCAGCGCCAAGCATCAAATTCTGGGTGTTCCGAGGCGCGTAGATGAATATCGCTATCTAAACCGACTAAACGCAGGAGAAACCAAATTTGTTTTTGGCCACGATAAGCGGCACGGTGAACCCGTGTGCTGTGTTGACGGCGCAAATACTCCTCAGGGACATCGTAGCGAAGCCAATCCCTGGTCCGTCCAATAATCTGGACATGCTCTGGCAGCAAGCCAACCTCCTCATGCAATTCGCGATACATGGCCTGCTCAGGGCTTTCACCATGCTGAATTCCACCTTGTGGAAACTGCCACGAATGCTGCCCAACGCGTTTTCCCCAGAAAACCTCGTTATGGCTGTTGAGTAGGACAATGCCGACATTGGGTCGATACCCTTCACGGTCAAGCATGATCGTGCCTCAAATCCTTTAAAATCAATGATTTGATTATATCCATTCATGAAAGCATCTCAATCATTTCTCGCCACGCTAAAAGAAGCCCCCTCTGACGCTGAGGTGGTTTCGCACAAATTGATGGTGCGCGCTGGCCTTATCCGCAAATTGAGCGCGGGTATTTATAACTATTTGCCCTTAGGCTTGAAATCGATTCGCAAGGTTGAGAATATCATCCGTGAAGAAATGAACCGTGCAGGCGCGATTGAATTGTTGATGCCAATGATTCAGCCTGCTGAGTTATGGCAAGAGACGGGCCGTTGGGAAAAAATGGGGCCTGAGCTACTTCGTATTAAAGACCGTCATGATCGCGACTTTTTAATTCAGCCGACTTCTGAAGAGGTGGTAACCGATTTAGCTCGTAATGAAATTAAGAGCTACAAGCAATTGCCTGTGAATTTTTATCAAATTCAAACCAAGTTCCGCGATGAGCGCCGTCCGCGTTTTGGCATTATGCGTGGGCGCGAATTTAGTATGAAAGATGCTTACTCTTTTGATCGTGATACTGAGGGGTTAAAGAAGTCCTATCAAATCATGTTTGATGCCTACACTCGTATTTTCAAGAGAATGGGCTTGAAGTTCCGCGCTGTTACTGCTGACAATGGCGCTATTGGCGGTTCTGGCAGTCAAGAGTTCCATGTGATCGCAGATACTGGTGAAGACGCCATCGTCTATTGCCCCAATTCAGATTACGCGGCCAACCTAGAGGCTGCTGAGTCAGTAGCATTGATCGCTACGCGTGCTGATGCAAAAGAGTTAATGCAAAAAGTAGCTACTCCTGAAAAAACAAATTGCGCGGAGGTGGCGCAGTTCTTAAAGCTGCCTCTACAAAATACCGTCAAATCGTTGTTGTTTGCTGCTGATCAAGATAATGGTCCGGCTAAATTATTCATGCTCTTGCTGCGTGGCGATCATGAATTAAATGAAATTAAAGCAAGCAAGATTCCAGGTATGGCGGAGTCTCGTTTTGCTTCAGAGGCGGAGATTCAGCAAGCATGTAATGCACCTGCCGGCTACCTGGGCCCTGTGGGTGTCAATGCTAATGTGACCGTAATTGCGGATCGCACGGTTGCCAATATGTCTGACTTTGTATGTGGTGCCAATGATGCTGGCTATCACTTGACTGGTGTGAACTGGGGTCGTGATTTACCCGAGCCTGTAGTGATGGATATCCGTAATGCAGTAGCAGGAGATCCATCACCCGATGGAAAAGGTGTTGTGGAAATTTGTCGCGGGATTGAAGTAGGCCATGTATTTCAATTGGGCACGCGTTACTCAGAGGCGATGGGTTGTACTTATCTGGATCAACAAGGGAAAGCCCAGCCGATGGTGATGGGTTGTTACGGTATTGGTGTTACTCGCTTACTTGGTGCCGCGATTGAACAGGGGCATGATGAGAAGGGCATTATTTGGCCAATCTCGATGGCCCCATTTGAAGTGGTTATTTGTCCCATGGGCTACGAGAAGTCAGAGGCAGTTAAAGCCGCATGTGATCAATTACATGATGATTTGTTAGCCGCTGGTATTGATGTGATTCTGGATGACCGAAATGAGCGTCCCGGTGCAATGTTTGCAGACTGGGAGTTAATTGGTGCTCCATTCCGCGTGGTGGTTGGTGATCGTGGTTTAGCAGATTCTCAGGTTGAATTTAAAGGGCGCACGGATACTGAGTCCCAAAATATTCCACTCGGGCAAATTAAAGACAAGGTGATTGCCGCTGTTCAGGCAGCAAAAAACTCAATTCATTAATTATTTTTGAAGAGTCCGCCAAGACCTTTGGCGGCTCCTTTGGCAGCCATACCTGCCATGGCACGCGCCATTTTTCCGCCTTTGAATTGCTTCATCATGGTTTGCATTTGCTCGAACTGAGCCAGTAGGCGATTGACTTCTTGCACTTGAACGCCAGCGCCGGCAGCAATACGGCGTTTACGACTCGCTTTGAGTAATTCAGGTTTGGCACGTTCACGTGGCGTCATACTGTCAATAATTCCACGCATACGTTTAGTCTGCTTGTCAGCAGCACTTAAATTTGTTTTTGATGCTGCTTGCGCCATATGACTGGGTAATTTCTCCATCAAGCTAGCCATGCCACCCATTTGCTGCATCTGAGAGAGTTGATCACGAAAGTCGCCAAGATCAAACCCACCTTTAGAAATCTTACTTACAAGCTTTTCTGCTTTGGCTACATCAACATGTTGCTGCGCTTGTTCAACCAGGGCGAGGATATCGCCCATGCCCAGAATGCGGTTTGCCATGCGATCCGCATCAAAGGCTTCAAGCCCATCCATCTTTTCAGCAACGCCGATGAATTTAAGTGGTACGCCAGTAATTTGACGAACAGATAACGCTGCACCACCACGTGAATCGCCATCCAGCTTGGTGAGAATCACTCCAGTCAGTGGAAGTGCCTCATGGAAGGCCTTGGCTGTATTCACGGCATCCTGACCCAACATCGCATCAACCACAAAAAGGGTTTCAATTGGATTGAGGCTGGCATGCAAGGTTTTAATTTCTTGCATGAGGGCTTCATCAATACCCAAGCGACCAGCAGTATCAACAATGACAACATCAAAATAATGACAGCGCGCCCAATCTAGGGCAGCTAACGCAATGTCGTTCGGTTTTTGGCTGGTATCACTCGGAAAAAAATCGGCGCCTACTTGTTTACTGACAGTTTGAAGCTGTTCAATTGCAGCAGGGCGATATACGTCACAAGAAACTGTCAGCACCTTCTTTTTCTTTTTCTCTTGCAGCCACTTGGCTAATTTGCCGACAGAGGTGGTTTTACCTGCACCCTGTAAGCCGGCCATGAGAATGACTGCCGGAGGTTGGGTTGCTAAATTGAGCTCACCACTTTGCTGGCCATCACCCTTCATGACATGGGCTAATTCACGCTGAACTACCCCAACAAGAGCTTGGCCAGGACTGAGGCTGCCGACCACTTCCTCACCAAGGGCTTTAAATTTAATTTGCTCAAGTAGCGATTTAACAACTGGAAGGGCTACATCCGCCTCCAGTAAGGCTAAGCGAATCTCCCGCAACATGTCGGCAGTGTTGCTTTCGGTGAGGCGGGCTTGGCCACGCATTGTTTTCACAACGCGAGATAGACGGTCGGTGAGGTTTTCTAGCATTTATCGATTAGACTTTCCAGATGGATATTTTAGGTTACTCGAGTTACGGATGGCTGCCCTGCGCACTTTATTTGCTTCTTTTGGTCATTTTGACCTTGAGAGCAAAGGGTTCGACGGAGTCCAAGCTATTTTCTGGCTTCATCCAGGCTGCGATTTTTGTCATTTTGCTGATTCATGGGGTGCAGTTGCATAACTCCGTGTTTACTGATCAAGGCTTTGTATTTGGCTTTGCTCAAGATTTATCTTTGATTGCATGGGTTGGTTTGGCTTTTTATTGGTTTCAGTCTTGGTTTTTGCCGATTTCCAGCTTGCGTTGGCTGGCCTTAATTTTCGCAATGATTTGTGCCTTTTTGCCTACCGTATTCCCAGGCGCCTTGATTTCTCCAAAAGCCGTTTCGGACCCCTGGTTTAAGGCTCATTTTATTGTCGCAACGATGGCTGTTGGTCTACTCAGTTTAGCGGCGATGCATGCCATGTTGATGAGTATTCAAGATCGAGCGCTACATCGTCAGTTGGCAATTATTCCAAACAGCCGTCCTGCCCAATGGCTAGAGGATCTACCTCCCTTGATGACAATGGAAAGTTTGTTATTTAACCTGCTGTACGTGGGCTTTGTGCTCTTAAGTTTGACTGTATTTTCAGGCTTACTGTTCTCTCAAACCTTGTTTGGTAGACCGTTGGTGTTTGATCACAAAACAGTATTTGCGCTGCTCTCCTGGATTCTCTTTGCCGGGCTCTTAATTGCTCGGTGGCGGGTGGGCTTGCGTGGCCGTATGGCGGTGCGCTGGGTATTGAGCGCCTATACAGCCTTGCTGTTGGCCTATGTTGGTAGTCGATTTGTCATGGAAGTCATTCTTCAAAAGAGCGTCAACAGTTGATTAAGTGGCTTTTGTTGGTCTTTGTTGGCGCTATTTTTTACCGTTGGCTCAAACGCCAGAGGCAAGCTGCTTTTGATATAAAGAATGCCCCACAAATGAAGATACCACCCGTCAAGCCAATGACACAGTGTCAGTATTGCAAGGTCTATCTCCCTCTGAGTGATGCTATTGCGCAGGAGGGCAGACATTACTGTTCACATGAGCATGTGCATGGTGTTGATGAGCGGGGTTGGGTTGGTGCTGCCAGTTGGCAGTTCTCGCCCAATCAGAATGCACGTCCTCAGGATCTTGAGCCAGACTTAGTAGTCATTCACCACATTAGTCTGCCACCTAGTCAGTTTGTAGAGCAAAACTGTACTCAGTACATTATTGATTTTTTCCAAAATAAGCTGGATCCGAATTTGCACCCATATTTTGCGGAAATTGCCGATCAAAAGGTCTCTAGCCACTTCCTAATATCGCGCAAGGGCGAACTCATTCAATTTGCCTCTATCTATCAGAGGGCTTGGCATGCCGGGCTCTCTTCATTTCTAGGGCGAGAGCAGTGCAATGACTTTTCGATTGGGATTGAGTTGGAAGGTGATGGAGATACGCCATTTGAAGAGTTGCAATACCAAACATTGGCAGCCTTGGTTGGTCAACTGAGAAAGAAATATCCTTCCATCCAATTTGCTGGACATAGTGACATTGCTCCAAATCGAAAAACCGATCCTGGAATTCAGTTTGACTGGGAAAAGTTCCAAAAAAAGACAGGTATTTCTCTTAAATGCTTGCCCTTTGGCTTAGCGAAACGCTAGTTCAATATTAGTATGTAAGTACCCGCTTACTTTCTCTCCCTTTGCCTAAAAAGGGGTCAAAATTTCGCACCAAATTGGACGCAAATTTTCCGAAAATATTAGTAAAAATACTTATAAATAATCGTCAGAAATACCTTACCAAATCGAAAATATTTCCCTATACTTAGTCATCAATGCACTTTGAAGCACTAGATGTAGTGTTTTAGACCCGCAATACCCCATTGTTTTCAAAAGATTTTTTTCACCAAATAACTATATATAAGTAGGAAAAACATGACTTACGCTAATCCTCAGGCAGCGGGACAGCCCGCCGGAGCAAATAACCCAGGAATGGGTTCAGTTGAGGGCCTTCATCAGGCCCCATCGGCTGGTTTTGTTGCAGGGGGGGTTGGGGGTGCTCAAGCTACCCAATTGTCTGATTACAAAATTATTCGCCGCAATGGTTCTGTTGTTGCATTTGAGCCATCCAAAATTGCTATTGCAGTCACCAAGGCATTTTTAGCGGTAAATGGAGGTCAAGGTGCCGCTTCTGCGCGTGTACGCGAACAAGTGGAGCAATTAACGCATGCAGTAGTGCGCGCTTTGTTGCGTAGCCGCCCTAATGGCGGAACCTTCCATATTGAAGACATTCAGGATCAGGTTGAATTGGCTTTGATGCGCAGTGGCGAACATAACGTTGCTCGTGCCTATGTCCTTTATCGTGAAAAGCGCAATCAAGAGCGCGCCGCACAGCAAGTGGTTGCTCAGGAATCACAAACTTCCTTGCAAGTGAATGAGCCTGGTATCAAAGTAAGCGATAACGGGGTTGAGAAGTTATTAGATATGGCCGCCTTGCGTACCGTCATTCAGGCTGCTTGTGAGGGTTTGGGTAGTCATATTGAGGCGACCCCAATCATTACTGAAACAATCAAAAATTTATATGATGGCGTACCAATGGCGCAGGTCTATGACTCTGCTATTTTGGCTTCTCGCACATTGATCGAAAAAGATCCTGCCTATAGCCAGGTAACTGCACGTATTTTGATGCACGTGATCCGCAAGGAAATCTTGGGCAAAGAGGTATTGCAAGGCGATATGCAGTCTGAGTACAGCAATTACTTTGCTAAGTACATCAATGAAGGCGTTTCTGCGGAATTACTCGATCCACGCATGCGTGAATACGATTTACCAAGACTGGCTGCAGCACTAAACGCTAGCCGTGATTTGCAGTTCAATTACCTTGGTCTACAAACGCTGTATGACCGTTATTTCTTGCACATTGAAGAGCGTCGCATTGAAATGCCGCAGGCTTTCTTTATGCGCGTGGCGATGGGCTTGGCTTTAAATGAATTGGACCGCGAGCGTCGTGCAATCGAGTTTTATGAAATCTTGTCTACATTTGATTTCATGTCCAGCACGCCAACCTTGTTCAACTCAGCGACAACCCGTCCGCAGCTCTCTAGCTGCTACTTAACTACTGTTGCTGATGATTTGGATGGCATCTACGAGGCTCTGAAAGAAAATGCCTTGTTATCTAAGTTTGCCGGTGGTCTGGGTAATGATTGGACTAACGTGCGCGCATTAGGTAGCCATATCAAGGGAACAAATGGCAAATCACAAGGTGTAGTGCCATTCTTGAAAGTGGTTAACGATACTGCTGTTGCGGTAAACCAGGGTGGTAAGCGTAAGGGTGCAGTGTGTGCCTACTTAGAGACATGGCATTTGGATATTGAGGAGTTCTTGGAGTTGCGTAAGAACACTGGCGATGATCGTCGTCGTACGCATGATATGAATACCTCTAACTGGATTCCTGATTTGTTTATGAAGCGCGTCATGGAAAACCGTGACTGGACTTTGTTCTCACCATCCAATACCCCTGATTTGCACGATAAGTTTGGCAAGGCATTCGAAGAGGCTTATGTCGCCTACGAGCAAAAAGCTGATCGCGGTGAATTAAAGCCATTCCGTCGCATTCCTGCGCAGCAATTGTGGCGCAAGATGCTGGGTATGTTGTTTGAAACTGGCCACCCATGGATTACATTTAAAGATCCTTGCAATATTCGTAGCCCACAACAGCATATTGGCGTAGTACATTCTTCTAACTTGTGTACTGAGATCACCCTCAATACAAATGATGATGAGATCGCTGTTTGTAACTTGGGCTCTGTGAACTTAACTGCTCATATGAAGATGGATGCCAATGGAAAATTGGTTTTGGATCACGAGAAGCTCCAAAGAACAGTGCATACCGCAATGCGCATGCTCGATAACGTGATTGATATCAACTACTATGCAGTTGCTAAAGCGCGTAACTCCAATTTGAAGCATAGGCCAGTGGGCATGGGCATCATGGGCTTCCAGGATTGCTTGCACATGCAACGCATTCCTTATGCTAGTGAAGAGGCCGTGAAATTTGCTGATTCTTCAATGGAAGCGGTTTGCTACTACGCTTATGAGGCTTCTAATCAATTGGCTCAAGAGCGCGGTGTCTATAGCACTTACAAGGGCTCATTGTGGGATCGCGGTATTCTCCCGCAAGATTCAGTGGCATTATTGGCTCAAGAGCGCGGTGGTTATCTTGAGGTAGATGGCTCTTCAACCATGAACTGGGATGCTTTACGTGCCAATATCAAGCAGTATGGAATGCGCAACTCCAATTGCGTAGCTATTGCACCTACTGCAACGATTTCAAATATTATTGGTGTGTCTGCATGTATTGAGCCTACCTTCCAAAACTTGTTTGTTAAATCCAACCTCTCTGGTGAATTTACGGTTGTTAATGAGTATTTGGTGCGTGACTTGAAAGAGCGTGGCTTGTGGGATGAAGTCATGATTGCTGATTTGAAATACTTTGACGGCACTTTGTCTAAGATTGACCGCGTACCGCAAGATTTGCGTGATCTGTACGCTACTGCGTTTGAAGTTGAGCCAACTTGGCTTGTAGAGGCTGCTTCACGTCGTCAAAAGTGGATTGATCAAGCTCAGTCTCTCAATATCTACATGGCTGGTGCTTCAGGCAAGAAATTGGATGACACTTATAAGTTGGCATGGTTGCGCGGCTTGAAGACAACTTATTACCTGCGTACTATGGCTGCAACCCACGTCGAGAAATCTACTGTTGCTAGCGGCCAATTGAATGCAGTTTCTAGCGGTGGTGGCGTGAATGGAACTGATGCTGCTGCGCAAGAAGCAGATGGCCCGGTTTGTACTATGCGTCCAGGCGATGCTGGTTTTGAAGAATGTGAAGCATGTCAGTAAGCAATTTGCTTGCTGATCGGAAATGAAAGAATTTAGGAGAAAGTGATGTTGAATTGGGAAGAGGAAGTTGCTCCTGCATTAGCTAAAGCAGGTCTTGCACCGCAGCCGGTAGCAGTAGAACCAGCACGTCCACAACCAGACAAAGTGGCAATGGCACCACAAAATGCTGCACCTGCACCACTGCAGACAGCATCTTTGACTGGTGGAGCAGCACTGCGAGTCAATGCCGCTGATAAGCGCGTGATAAATGCAAAAACCGACGTTAACCAGTTGGTACCATTTAAATATAAATGGGCCTGGGAGAAATATTTAGCTGGTTGTGCCAATCATTGGATGCCGCAAGAGATCAATATGAATCGCGATATCGCGCTTTGGAAAGATCCAAATGGCCTTACTGAAGATGAGCGCCGCATTATTAAGCGCAACTTAGGTTTCTTTACTACTGCTGATTCATTAGCGGCAAATAACATCGTTTTGGGCACGTATCGTCACATTACAGCTCCCGAATGCCGTCAATATCTATTGCGCCAAGCATTTGAAGAGGCGATTCATACCCATGCATATCAATATATTGTTGAATCTTTGGGTTTAGATCAAAGCGAAATCTTCAATGCGTATAACGAAGTAGAGTCTATTCGTGCCAAAGATGAGTTCTTAATTCCGTTTATTGATGTTCTGACAGATCCGAATTTCAAAACAGGCACTTTAGAAAACGATCAAAAATTACTTCGCTCCATCATTGTTTTTGCTTGCGTGATGGAAGGTTTGTTCTTTTATGTTGGTTTTACGCAAATACTTGCAATGGGTCGTCAAAACAAAATGACGGGCGCTGCTGAGCAGTATCAATACATCCTTCGCGATGAGTCTATGCACTGTAATTTCGGGATCGATTTGATTAATCAAATCAAGCTGGAGAACCCGCAGTTATGGACTTCTGCGTTCAAAGATGAGATTAAATCTATCTTCGAAAAAGCAGTGGAATTAGAGTACCGTTATGCCGAAGATACGATGCCTCGTGGGGTGCTCGGATTGAACGCTCCGATGTTCAAAGGATACCTAAGATACATTTGTAATCGCAGATGTTTGCAAATAGGACTTGACGCGATGTTCCCAAATGAAGAGAATCCATTCCCATGGATGTCAGAAATGATTGATCTGAAAAAAGAACGAAACTTTTTTGAGACACGCGTTATTGAGTATCAAACCGGTGGTGCGCTAAGTTGGGAATAAAAAAGTAAAAAGCGCATGACCGGCTAAATAGGAGATTAGACGGTTGGACAGTATTAAGAGTCAGCAAACCAAAGTGAACTTCCAAAACCCTTCATTGAAGGGTATTTGGTCCACTATCTCTATTTTTTCAAGCAAATTCAAAAAGCCGTTGCCCTTTGGGGCTTCGGCTTTTTTTCCAGGATTCATTAGCGTGCAGCACCTAGCATCAAGCCGCGCGCCGATGAATGGCTCGCTCGTCGGATCCAATCTGCTGCAAAGCAAGGCGGAAATGAATGGTCGGGTCTTCTTAATCGGTAGTTTGTACTAATCCTCACGTGAAGGAGCATTACTATGGCAATCGCCAAGAAAAAAGTTGCTGCAAAGAAACCAGCTGCTAAAAAAGTAGCTGCTAAGAAGCCTGCTGCTAAGAAGGTAGCTGCTAAGAAGCCTGCTGCTAAAAAAGTAGCTGCTAAGAAGCCTGCTGCTAAAAAAGTAGCTGCTAAGAAGCCTGCTGCTAAAAAAGTAGCTGCTAAGAAGCCTGCTGCTAAGAAAGTAGCTCGTAAAGTAGCAAAAAAAAAGTAAGTAAGCCTGCTGCGAAGAAAGCGGGCTCAGCTGTAAAAAAGCCCGTGGCTAAAAAAGCCGCGCCAAAGACTAGTTCTTTGAATACCGCTGCTGCTTGGCCCTTCCCAACTGGCACACGTCCATAAGCTTTAGCTTGTAGACGGGTGAAGTTCAAAGGGGTCTCTTCCGAGACCCCTTTTTTATTGCCCTAAAGTGAAAAATATTTAAAAGGCAAAACCAAACGCAGATTTAAACTGCTCTGCAATCTCATCTTTACTGGGTTGATGATTTTGTGGGCCTTGATGGCTAATCTTAATTGAACCCATCAAACTGGCCAGGCGGCCTGTTGTTTCCCAATCCATCGCATTTTCTAGGCCAAAAAGCAGTCCACCACGAAAGGCATCGCCGCAACCGGTTGGATCGATCAGCTTTTCTGCTGGCACTGGTGGGATAGGAATGCATTTATTTTGCGTGTAAATATCAGCACCTTCAGCACCTTTGGTAACAATCAGGGCTTTTACACGTTCAGCAATCTTATCCAAGCTCAGGCCAGTTCTTTGGGAGAGCATTTCACCTTCGTAGTCATTGACTGCAAGGTAGCTGGCAATATCAATGAGTTCAAGTAATTCTGGGCCGCTAAACATCGGCAAACCTTGGCCTGGATCAAAAACAAATGGAATATTTGCTTGTGCAAGCTGATGGCAATGCTCCCACATGCCTTGACGACCATCTGGGGCAACAATTCCAAAATGAACAGCCCCTTTTTTATTTTGCGTACGCTCCGTCACTACCTTGGAGACAAGGTTGAGGTGAGATTCATTCATGGCGCCTGGGTGAAATGCAGTAATTTGGTTGTTGGCCTGATCGGTTGTGATCATT
>Ga0364886_10602_pt1 | contig 15088 bp, 15 predicted proteins | sample ExccelJu500001D3_4_FD_206926 | JGI IMG/M metagenome (GOLD analysis project Ga0364886, IMG submission 206926) | Enriched cells from Trout Bog Lake Hypolimnion, Wisconsin, USA - BchlTB.July23.5000.01.D3 | ecosystem: Environmental > Aquatic > Freshwater > Lake > Hypolimnion/Profundal zone | place... | reverse complement strand
GTGGTAAGATGCCTGAAACACCATGGCCTATTTCATTTTGGCTAAGGGAAATGAGAAAGTTGCAGCCGCGCGTCAAAAGGATGGCCTTGGGGCCGATTTATGCGGCAGCGGCGATGTTGGTGCTGGCGGTGGTTATGATGCTCCTGGTTGCCGCAAACACCAAGTTTTTAAGGGAGTCGCCGGTAGTTCCGACAAAGCCGGAGGCGCAGACCAAACTGTCGGCGCAGCCGCTGCAGGCAGCTCCGGCGGCAACTCCGGTTGCCGGGCCGGCACATTCAAAGTCTGTTGACAGTTTAGTGCCGCATAAGCCGGTGACCGGCCCGGTAAAATTTGCTTTCGGCTGGCAGCTGTATCCGGTTTATAACGAATGGCGCTATCATGCGGGCCTTGATCTCGGCGCGGCGGAGGGAGCCCCGGTACAGGCAGTATACAGCGGGGCTGTGACTGCGGTGTATAAGGACAGGGATTACGGTCTTACGGTGGCGGTCGCCAGTGGCTCAACAAGCGTATATTATGGTTCGCTGGACGCCGCCGATCTTGCCGAAGGGCAGTCTGTGGCGGCAGGGGGCAGTATCGGCAAAGCCGGAACATGCACCGCAGAACCCTATTACCATTTGCATTTGGCAATTAAAAGCGGCGGCAAGTATATTGATCCGGAGGAAGTCCTGAGCAGAGCGCAATAAAAAGGGTGCTGTGCCGGGCGGAAAATGCGTGTGTAAGCACGCATTTTTTATTTTTGTCCGCATATATATGGTAGCAAACGGAGGGCGAGGGGGAAACAGCTAAAATGAAAGATTATATCCGCAAACGGGTATTGGAGATTTCCAACCACATTCTTGAAAGCAAGAACACGGTCAGGCAGGCGGCCGTGGTGTTTGGCGTAAGCAAAAGCACTGTACATAAGGACATGATCGAACGGTTGCCCACCATTAATAAGCGGCTTGCCAACAAGGTTCGGCATGTGCTCGAAATCAATAAAGCCGAACGTCATATTCGTGGCGGAGAAGCGACAAGGAAGAAATATAAAGATAATAAAGAAAATGGCGAAAAATAGAGGAATTTTCACCCAAAAGTAGAATAGATAATATACTTATCGTAGGTAACATAATTTTATCGTGTTTCTGTTCTCTTTTTTTTGTCTCAGTTCGGACAAGCATAACACTTGTTGGGGAGGACGGTCTAGGTATGTTTGGAATGTCGATGGATATCGGAGTAGATTTAGGCACCGCGAATGTATTGGTATACATAAGAGGTAAGGGAATCGTGTTGCGCGAACCTTCGGTTGTAGCTATAGATCGCGATACGAACCGAATTTTGGCGATTGGCGAAGAGGCCCGCCGGATGCTGGGGCGCACACCAGGCAATATTGTTGCCATTCGTCCGCTTCGGGAAGGTGTAATCGCAGACTATGACACAACTGAAAGCATGTTGCGCCACTTTATTCAGAAGGTTGCCGGACACAGCATGTTCTTTAAGCCTCGAATAATGGTATGTATCCCGTCCGGTGTCACCACGGTGGAAAAAAGGGCGGTGCTGGAAGCTGCCATGCAGGCCGGAGCAAGAAAAACCTTTCTGATTGAAGAACCGCTGGCCGCGGCACTGGGTGCCGGACTGGTCATTTCAGAACCCTGTGGCTCGATGGTCGTGGATATCGGCGGCGGGACCACTGATGTCGCGGTGCTCAGTCTTGGCGGCATTGTGGTGAGCGAGTCGCTGCGGGTTGGCGGCGACAAATTTGACGAGGCGCTGGTGCGCTACATTAAGAAAGAATATAATATCATGATCGGTGAGCGGACTGCGGAAGAAATCAAAGTTAGAGTCGGTACCGCTTTTCCCTCAGGCCGGAATGAGTCCATGGAAATTCGCGGACGGGATTTGGTATCCGGTCTGCCGAAAACCATGCGGATTGGTTCCACTGAAACTCGCGAGGCGCTGGGTGAGCCGATTTCTTTGATCGTGGAGTGCGTAAAAACAGTGCTCGAAAAAACTCCGCCGGAATTGGCGGCGGATATTGTTGACCGGGGTATCGTTATGACTGGCGGTGGTTCGCTATTGCATGGACTGGATTGTCTGCTTAACCAGGAAACAGGAATCCCGTCTTATCTGGCGGAGGATCCATTATCCTGTGTGGCGTTAGGGACAGGAAAAGCTTTGGAATCGCTGGAAACCATCCAGGACTCTCTTACTACCCTTAAAAGAGGCGGCGTGGCCTCCTAGGGAGTTGGTTCAGGACCGAACGTTTATTCCGCCGGGGCTAGAGGGCGCTGCTTGTATTGCGTTTTGGCACCGGCGGATTTTTGTGCCTGTCCGGGCTGCCGAGGCTTTTTTCTATTACCGCCGAAACTGCTCTTAAAAATTTGTTGTTATTATGTTATTTTATTTAAGAAATAACGGGATTATTACGATATTAAGGTAGTAGGAGGTGAACTGATGATACGGGGAATTTACACCGCGGCGTCAGGAATGGTGGCAGAATCGGATGCCAGTGACGTCGTTGCCAACAACCTGGCCAATGTCAGTACCGTCGGCTACAAAAAAGATATCTCGGTCACCAGGGATTTCCAGAGCATGCTGATTCAGCGGATTAACGACGGACCGGGAACATCGGCAATCGGCACGATGGGAACAGGGGTCGTGGTGGATGAAACAGCAACCGATCAGTCTGCCGGCGGTCTGCGTTCGACAGGCAATCCCCTGGATCTTGCGCTTAGCGGAAAAGGTTTTTTTCCGGTTGAAACACCGAGCGGAACCCGCTATACCCGCGACGGTTCTTTTAGCCTCGACGGACAGGGCTACTTGGTTACCCAGGAGGGCTATCGCGTACTGGGAACCAACGGACCGATTTCACTGGCAGGTGCCAAGAAGATATCGGTGGCGCAGGATGGTCGGATAATGATCAACACTGTTTCCGCGGACGGCACCGGTGATACGCCGGTCGATACCCTTAAGATCACTGATTTCACTGATGAAGGTCAGCTGGTTAAGGAAGGGGCCAATTTATTCCGGGCCGGGCCTAATGCCACGGAACAGAAGGCCACGGCAACGGTTCAGGAGGGCATGCTGGAGCAATCCAACGTTAACGCGGTGATGGAAATGGTGCAAATGATTTCTGGTTATCGGGCCTATCAGATCAACGCCAAAATGGTTCAAGCTCACGATGAGTTGCTGAACAAGGCGGTTAACGATGTGGCTAATGTATAGCGTGAAAATATATGGGCGCAGTGAGGTGCGCGGGCAATAGAATTTATGGGGCTGGACTGATAAAGAGGCCCCGGGGCTGCTGATCGACTGAGGCGGCTAAAAACGAAAACCGGGAGGAAATTTAATATGATGCGTGCATTGTGGACTGCTAGCACCGGCATGGCTGCGCAGCAGGACAATATTGACGTTATTTCCAATAACCTGGCTAACGTCAGTACTAACGGTTTCAAAAAGAGCCGTTCCGATTTTGAAGATCTGATGTATCAGACAATGCGCCAGCCTGGCTCAAGCAGTGGGCCTGATACCCAATTGCCCACCGGGGTTCAGATTGGCAGCGGCGTCCGGCAGGTGGCGGTTACCAAGATTTTTCTGGAGGGCAGTTCCCAACAGACAGGTAATCCGCTGGATATGGAAATCAACGGCGATGGCTTTTTTCAGGTGACCCTACCGGACGGTACTATCGGTTATACCCGTGATGGCGCTTTTAATAAGGACAGCAGCGGCCAGATCGTGACCGCCGAAGGATATCCGATCGAACCGTCTATTACTATTCCGGCCAATGCCACGTCGATCAGCGTCTCCTCTGACGGCATCGTCTCGGCGAGTATCGCTGGTCAGACAGCGTCGCAACAGCTGGGGCAGCTTCAGCTCGCCACATTTGTCAATCCGGCGGGCCTGAACAGTACTGGCGGCAACCTATACAAGGAAACGGACGCGTCGGGATCGCCTACAGTGTCCAATCCTGGTGTTGATGCAGCGGGAACGATCTTGTCGCAGTCGGTGGAGACCTCCAATGTCCAGGTCGTGGAAGAGATGGTAAATATGATCGTGGCCCAGCGGGCTTACGAAATGAATTCCAAAGCTGTTCAAACTGCGGATGACATGTTGTCCACCACAGTCAGTCTCAAGTCCTCATAATGGATAAATTTGGGGGTGGCGTGAGACAGGCAAAAGTTGACCGGCGACAATTGTTGAGTGTAGGGTGATGGCGATGATTAAGAAAGTGGCATTGTTGTTGTTTTGCGTGTGGATAGTGACCGGACGGGTTTTCGCCGCAGGGGTGACGGTTGTTGTCAATCCGGAGACAACTGTGGCACGGTCAGGGCTTACTGTCGGCGATCTGGCAACAGTGACTGGCGATGACCCTGATAAAGTCAGGGCGGTGCAGCAGCTTTCTCTTGGCAGCGCGCCTTTGCCTGGCTGCCGGACAGTGCTTAGTGCAGACATGTTTAAGGCACGACTGCTTGATGCCGGGGCCGATTTGAGCAGCGTGGCCTGGCAAATTCCGCCGCTTGTGGCAATTACCGCAGCAGGACAGACTGTCAGCAGTCAGAGTCTGCAGGCGGCGGCAATGGCGGAGATCAAAGCGCGTCTGGGAGTTTCGGCGGACGGGGTGAATCCCGATGTCTCTGTAACCTTGCTGGGAGAATTGCCTGACAAGATAGTTCAGCAGGGCCAGGTGAGCCTTAAGGTCGAGCTTCCTTATGGCATTCGCCTTATCACTCCGACTGTCGCCAATGTAATCATTAGTACCGACGGTCAGCCAGCCGCCACCGTCAGTATGAATTTTGCCGTCAAGGTCTGGCAAAATGTCGTTGTTGCCAGCCGTAATATAGCCGCTTTTGAACAAATAACCCCTGACAGCCTGCGGCTCGAGCGCTGGGATATCAGCCGCCTGACGGGATATTTTACTACCGATGAAAAAATCATCGGTCTGCAGACCCGGCGGGATTTGGCTGCCGGCACACCGATTGTGGCGGCGTTTTTGGAAAAACCGCTGCTGATTAAGACAGGCAGTGCGGTAATTATCCTGTGTAAAGTTGGCGGCATTACTGTTACCGCCAGCGGACAGGCCTTACAGTCAGGTTGCGAAGGCGGGATTATCCGGGTGCAGAATCTGAATTCGAATAAAATTGTTACCGCCAGGGTTATTGATAATGCGACTGTTCAGGTAATTATATACAGCGGAAGGTGAAGGTGACCCAGATGTCTAATACTTACATAAACCGGAGAGTAATATTGACCGGCGTTCTGGCCGCTATGCTTATGACTTTGCCGCTGGCGGGACCGGCGGCAGCATCATCGCTTTGGCCTGGAAGCGGCGGAACAAATCTATATAGTGACCATCAGGCACATTCTGTTGGCGATATTCTGACAATTGTTATCAGTGAAACATCTTCGGCTTCAAGGGTCGGATCGTCTAACAATTCCAAAGACGGCTCGAATTCGATAACCGCCGGTGCGGGAATATTCCGCGGCTTTATGGGTGGAAGCACCTCGGACGCCGACAGTTTCAAAACTTCGGGCGCGATTACCAATACTAACAACGTGAGCGGGAAACTGACGGTAATGATTACAGAGGTCAAACCGAACGGCAATCTGGTCTTGTCCGGCACCCAGTCGATTAAGCAGAACGGCGAAGAGCAAAAGATCACGGTTACCGGTGAAGTCCGCCCGGAGGATATTTCGTCAGATAATACCGTTCAGTCTCCGTATGTCTCCAACGCGCAGATCCGCATTGACGGCAAGGGCCCGTTGTCTAGCAAGCAGCGGCAGGGAATACTTACCCAGATATTCAACTTCCTGTGGTGATCCGCCTGTGGGGGTCGGGAGAAAGGAATATTATGCGTAAAGCAATTGTGATATTTCTGGCAATTATGCTGCTGGCGTCCAATCTGACTTGTTTGGCTGATGGGCAGGTGTACGCCAGAATCAAGGACATTGCCAAGGTCCAGGGCGTGCGCAGCAATCAGCTTGTAGGCTATGGGCTGGTGGTGGGTTTGGCCGGAACCGGCGATTCCAATAAAATTACATATACTATTGATTCAATTGTTAATATGCTGCGGTCTTTTGGGATTACTATTGCGGCTGCTCAGCTGCAACCGAAGAATATTGCGGCGGTTATGATTACTGCCCAGTTGCCGCCGTTTGTCAAACCAGGCGATACCATCGATGTCACAGTTTCTTCGGCAGGCGATGCCAAGAGCCTGCAGGGCGGCATACTGATTCAGTCGCCGCTTAAAGCCGCCAATGGAGCGGTTTATGCCGTTGCCCAGGGACCGGTTTCGGTTGGCGGTTTCGCCGCCGGTACCGCAGGGGCCAGCCAGCAGAAAAATTCTGTCACCGCTGGGATTATCAGCAATGGCGCGATTGTCGAGCAGGAAGTCCCCACGAAGATGGAGGATAACGGCAATATCGCCTTATCTTTGAGTCAGCCCGACTTTACCACCGCCAACCGTATTACCGAAACGATTAATCAGCAGTACGGCCCGATCGCCGGGGCGCAGGATGCCGGCACTGTGGTGATCAAGGTTCCGGCAGAATATGCCGACAATCTGGTTGGTTTTATTTCCGGCATTGAGGAACTTACCGTTGCTCCGGACAATATCGCCAGAGTTGTGGTCAATGAACGAACCGGCACGGTGGTTATGGGCGATAATGTTACCATCGACTCGGTGGCTGTCACCCAAGGCGGTTTGACTATCAAGATTGCCAGTGATACCAACGTTTCTCAGCCGCAGACGCAGACAGGCGGCTCGACGGTGGTAACCAAAAATACGACCGTTGATGTCAAGGAGCAGCACAACAATCTGATACTGCTGCCGGCTTCCTCCAGCGTCCGCGATGTGGTGAGCGCCCTAAACGCCGTGGGGGCGACTCCGCGGGATGTCATCTCGATATTGCAGGCCATAAAGAGCGCCGGCGCATTGCACGCCGATCTCCAGTTGATTTAAGGGGTGAGATAATGCAAATCAGTGCCGCCAACAATACCGGTATTCCGGTGTCGACTACTGCGAAGAGCCAGGCCGTGGACCCTAAGGCGGATGATAAGCTAAAAGCCGCGTGCAAGGGGTTTGAGGCGATATTTCTCAATATGATGCTGACTGAGATGCGCCAGACTGTGCCCAAGGATTCACTGATGGGTGAATCTGATAACCAGCAGGATATCACGCAGTCGATGCTTGACAGCGAAATGACCAAGAATATGTCCCAGTCGGGAGGGGTTGGCCTGGCGGATATGCTTTACCGCCAATTGTCGCCGCCGACTGCGCCTGCTGTCAATAAAGACCTGACCGCCAAATAGGGCACAGGCGATGAAGGCTGCAGTCCGCTGACGGAAATCCGTCTTTGGCAAGTTGAACAGGCTATTTAATAACAGCTGAGACGCAGATTCGCTCTCGGCTGTTTTATACTGCGTACCGGAGGCCTGGTGCTCGCAGGAAATATTTGCAGTACATCCTGGTATGACTGTTTTTGAAGGGAGGGGTGGTTTTGACAAGACTTTTCTGGCGCTTCAGCGTGGTGTTGACAGTATTGCTGCTTGCAGGCTCTTTGGCCTTCGCGGCGCAGCCGACCGACACCAACACTAGCACCAACACTAGCACCAACACTAGCACCAACACTAGCACCAACACCAACACCAACACCAACACTAGCACTGGCACTGGCACTGGTGCAAGCATGCTGCTTCGGGTGCGCTCAAGTCAATCTCTTGAGAAGGTGCGCTTCGTGTTTGATCTGGATACCGTACCGGCATATGATGTTACTTTCCAGCAGCCGAAATACGACTTTGATTTAAAACAGCAGCCGCATCCCCAGTTGATTGTCGAGCTGCCGGCCTCGCTGGCGGGAGATATAAAGCTTCAGCAGTCATTTAAGGATCCGTTTGTCAATGGGCTGAAAATCGAAAAGACAAGCCAGGGCTTATTGCGGCTTACAGTTGATCTCTTGAGGATTCCGCAGTATAAGGTTCTTGTCCTGAAGAATCCCAACAGATTAGTAATTGATATTGATAAAATCTTTGAGTTGAAAACTGAACAGGATATTGTTCCAGGGATAAAATATACGTCGCTTGTCCGCAGCATCGGCCGTGGTCCGGTGGATGCGAAGATTCTCACCATTAACCGGGATAGTGGCCTGATCCTTAAACCGGTTTTGTCCAACGACGCTATAGTTGGACTGGAGGATCTGCCGGTGATGAGCGCCCGGGTGAAGGCTGTGGCGGCGGTAAACGGCTCCTATTTCGCGCCTGACGGGGAAATCATCGGGTTGTTGAAATTCAATGGCGATATTATCAGTACACCAAGCATAGCCGGCCGCACCGCATTAGGCATAATGCCGGACGGGTGCCTATTGATCGATCAGGTGGACTACCAGGGGAGCGTTGTCCTGCCGGGAGGAAAAGTTGTGCCGATCAACGGCGTCAATCGTGCACGCGGCCCTAATGAGCTGACCGAGTACAACAGTTATTTCGGGCCAAGCACAGGCACTAATAATTTTGGCTGCGAGTATGTGCTGGACAAGGCGGGGCAAGTAATTTCGGTTGCGCCGGGCAATACCCCGATTGGACCGGATACAGTCGTACTTTCGGTTCACGGTGAAGCCGCCGCAGCGTTGGCTGACCTGAAAGTCGGCGATCAGGTGACTATCCGCCAAACCCTTGGACCATTATGGGACAATGCGGTTTATGTCCTGGGCGCTGGTCCTCGGCTGGTCAAAGCCGGTGAATTGTTTTTGACCACCACCGTTGAGGCGTTTCCGGCCGATATCGCTATTGGCCGCGCGCCGCGTACCGCCATCGGAGTCGACAAGGATGGGAATGTGCTGTTGGTGGTTGTTGATGGCCGGCAACCAGGCAGTATCGGGATGACTTTGGTGGAACTGGCACAGTTAATGCGCGAACTCGGGGCGGTGGATGCCATGAATCTTGATGGCGGCGGCTCAAGTCAGATGGTTATTAATGGCGAAATGATGAATAACCCCTCTGACGGCAAGGACCGGCGGATAGGCGACGCGCTTGCGGTTATTGCCCGGAATCTTGCCAATTAGCGCTAATGTTGTATAATAGAGTTAAGCTATATATTTAGTTATAAATGGAGGTGGGAATTATGTTCCGATCAAAACATACAGGAATTATGGTATTGATTATCCTCGCTTGCGCCGCCGCCGTGGCCTGGGCTACCGCCGCCGGTACTACTGTCGACCAAAAGGGAGTGCTGGCCGGGCAGGTACTGGCTGATGGCCTCGCGGTTCCAGGGGCAATGGTCCATGAAGGTGATACCCTTGTGCTTGTGGATACCATTACCGGTCCGGTTGCTGCGGTACGGGCGAATATTGACGGCGAGGTCAAGGAAGTATTGGTTAAACCCGGAGATTCTGTCCAAATTGGGGATGTTTTGGTACGAATAGATCCGGCACACAAATAAGAAAGGATTGATCAAATGACTTTTAAGGTCAGGGTAACCGGGTTTGCGTTGCTTTTGGCGTTTCTGATTTTACCGGCGGCAATGGCTTTTGCTGCAACAGATTTTATGTCGGTGGATCAATTGAAACCCGGAATGCGCGGTATCGCAAAGACGGTGGTTTCCGGGACCCGAATCGAGGATTTTAACGTCGAAATACTGGGAATCATGAAGAACAAAGGGCCGTCAGGTGATCTGATTCTGATCAGAACCTCCGGCGACCTTATTGACCGCACCGGCGGCATTGCTCAGGGGATGAGCGGCAGTCCGGTCTATATCAACGGTAAATTGATTGGTGCCATTGCCTACGGATGGTCGTTTACCGACCATCGGACAGGGATGGTCACTCCTATTGCGGATATGCTGAAACTTTGGAATATTGCCGACAGTAAAAAGGTCGCTCCTGACGATTCAATTGGCGGACAGCTGTTAAAAGAGTCGACTCCGCTAATGGCTGCCGGTTTTAGTGATGGAGCTTTGGCGATGCTCAAAGACAAGCTTGGCCCGCTGAACCTTGTTCCTTATGCGGTGGGAGATGCGCCTGACGGCACTGCTTTTGGACCGCTCAAACCAGGCAGCTCGGTGGGAGTTCAACTGGTGCGCGGCGACGTTAGCCTGGGAGCTATTGGAACAGTTACTTATGTGGATGGCGACAAGCTCTTGGCTTTTGGTCATCCCTTCTTAAAGAAAGGCGACAGCGGGTACTTTCTGACTGACGGGTATATTTTCACCACCGTTAACGGTATTGACAGCTCGTTTAAGGTTGGTACCACCGGTCCAACGGTAGGGGTGATAAATCAGGACCGTGGGGCGGGCATCGCCGGAGAACTCGGCAAAGAAGCCAGCTGCATCCCGATGCATATTACTGTACAGGACACGACCATGGGACTGACAAGAAATGCAGAGGTCCAGGTGGTCCAAGATGAGCAACTTTCGCCAATTCTTGCGGCCACAGCCGTATTTAGTGAGATTGAGAAAACCATTGACCGGGTTGGCTCAGGCACTGCCAGGGTATCTTTCGAGCTTTCGGCGCGAAACATGCCGGGAACGGTGTTTAAACGCCAGAATATGTTTTATAGCGACAGCAATATTGATGAACTGGCAGTGAGCGAGATCAATGAACTGTTAACCTTGCTTGCCTCCAATCAGTTCCAGCCGGTGGACGTTCTGGATCTTAAGGTGAATGTTGCTGTTGACGCCGCGCAGCGTACTGCAACGATAATGCAGGCCGCTTCCAGCACCTTGACTGCCAAACCAGGCGATAAGATTTGCATTGCCGTTAACTTGAAGCCTTACCGGAGCGAACCTGTAATCAGAACAGTATCCTTTACGATACCTGCTGATCAGGCTCCCGGACCGCTCACCCTGGAAGTGCGCGGTGGTGGCACAGTACCGCTGATCGAACTCTTAAAACGCCAGGTTACTGACAGTGACGTACTGAAGCTTGTCGATAAGCTAAAAACACAGACTTTTGACGATCTGCTTAAAGGATTGGCTGAACGGGATCACAATAATGATATTGTTGTTGAACCCATGAACCCAGACGGAACTGGCGCTGACGGGTCCACTCAGGTGGATTTGCCGTCAACCGACCTCGAACCTGGTGAGAATTCTGATCAGGTCAAACACCGTGGCAATGCCGACAACAAGAAACCTGAAGTCAGTACCGCCGCCAAGCTGCCTGACGCAAATGTCAAAGGCGTGCTTAGCACTGACTATATTGTCGACAGTGACACTCAAATCGTAATCAATGTGACCAATGCCGATGGTTCAGACCCAAATGCCAGATTGTAACTGTTCTGGGCCTGTATCAGGCCATCCTGGGCGTTGGCCAGTTGCACTTTGGTCTGCAGCACGTCGGATTTGGCCACCGTACCGACATCATACTGAGCCTGAACGTTTTTAAGGTGGGCCGTGAAGTCGTCCACCGACTGGGTGCTGACGTCCAGCAGATTCTTGGCCTGCAGTACGGCATAGTACTCTGTGGTAACAGCCAGCTTAAGCTGCTGCTTGGTAGCGTTGACATTAAGCCCGCTTATTTTATAACTATCTTTAGCCTGGTCAATCAAACCTTCCAGTTTACCGCCGGTGTAAATCGGCAGCGTCAGTTGCAGCGTATTGCTGAAACTGTTCATGTAAGTATAGCCGGGAGTTAGAATGTTCGGGGTGTCCTTACGCACGTCATCATGTTTATATCCCAGCGTGAAGCCCTTCCCGGCTTCAGCCTGATTAACCTTCCAGAGGTACTGGTTTTCCCCGGCCACGGCCATTTGCAGACTGGGATTATTTTTCAGGGCTAAGGCAATGCTGTCATCAAGCGATAACTTGACAGGTGCCGCCCAGACCCCACTATTTATCAGCATAACTCCGCCAGCCAAAATCGCAGCCAGTCGTATTTTCCAGACACGTTGTATCATTTTTATTCCTCCCTGGCAAAAGTGCCAATTTCAATGCAGCTGATATAATCAGATTATCAGTTGAAATAGTTATTGACTGTTTAGTCAATTTGGTTTCATTATAGGTTTTATTACGCAAAGTGTCAATATAATAGTTAGAATGAACGCTGAACTCCGACATAGGTATCTTTTTGGTCAGACTGCCTGTTCAGGCCATCCGTTTCGCCGACTAAAAATGTATCAGGAGCAAGCTCGTACGCGGCCCGCAGTTTGACGCGAACATCATTGGGATCATAGACATCCAGCGATAGCCTGAGTTGTTTGTTTAGCTGGGTATCAGCGCCCACACCGGCTTTGCCCTCAATTACTCCGGCCCTTCCCGCCAACCGGGCATCGCCACTGCCGAACTGGAAGTCGGCCGCATTTTTCCCGCCAATATCGGTAGCGCCCAGTATGACAAAATCCCGCTCAGAAGTATTGATCCTAAGATCGGCGTCACTCCGGTAGCGTGAATCATGGGTATTGTACAGGGTTTCGAAATCTCCATTCACACTTATGCTGTTTATTTTTGTCAGCATTTTGTTAGCCTTTTCGCTGACCTCACGGGCATTCTTAAGAGTGACCTTGATATTCTGCGCCGTATCTGGGTCAGTGGCAACACCTTCCAGCGATGCTGCAATCTTTTCCACCCGAACACTGGTACTCTTCAGATTCCCGATTGCCTCGCGCAAATCTGACGCCGTCTGTCCATTGTTGTCGACAGCAGCCACCATTTTGTCGACCCTGCCGGCAACGTCCCTGAGGTCATTTGACATATCCCGCAAATTCCGCACCATGCCATTGACGTCCTGTTCATTATTCACAGCCATTCTGGCCAGTACCGTACTGAATTCGTCAAGCCGCGCGGTTATATCCCTGGCGTTCAGCGCCGTTTCCTTTAGCGCCTCTTTGACGTTCTCGTCACCGATAACATCATTTAGGGAATGGACCATTTTCTGCACTTCGAGCAGCGTCTTATTTGCTGTGTTGACCAATTGATCCAGGTTCTGCGAGTCTTCGCCGCGCACTATGGCATTCGGTTCCAGGTAACTGGACAGCGTTTGCGGCGGGGTAATATTGACAAATTTCTCTCCCAGCAGGCCATCTGTTCCGATGGCAAACGTTGATCCAACAGGAATCTTCACTCCGGGGTTGATACGTATCCTTACCTCTACTCCTGCAGTTACAGGCTTCACCTCATCGACCTGCCCGACCTCCACCCCGGCAAAGCGGACGACGTTGCCTTCCTTCAGCCCATTTACCTGGCTGAACATCACGTTTAACGGGTATCCCCTTTCCCCGAAACTGAAGTCGCCCAGACGGATGATCATATACGCCAGCAGCGCAAAACCGATAATCGTGATAGCGCCGACTTTGGCTTCTGTGCTCAAATTCATACTTCCGCCCTCCCATGGGTAATTTGCTTCGGCTTTGCCCGTCCATGAATAAATTGCTGCACTATCGGATTAGCCGATTTCTCTATCTCCTGTACTGTGCCAATTTCGATTATCTGACCCTCATGGATCATCGCAATGCGGTCAGCAATGTTGAATGCGCTCTGCATATGATGTGTCACAACCACCGAAGTTACCTTGAGCATGCGCCGGGTAGTGGCTATCAGGCGGTCGATGGTATTGGACATAATCGGATCCAGTCCTGCGGTCGGTTCATCATATAGAACAATTTGCGGTTTGACGGCAATTGCCCGGGCTAAACTCACCCGTTTTTTCATGCCGCCGGAAAGTTCACTGGGCATAGCTTGTTCCCTGCCTTCCAAATCAACCAGCCGCAAATTTCGCTGGACTTTTTGCGCTATTTCCTCGTCGTTCATGTTGGTATGCTGCCTGAGGCCAAAAGCGACATTCTCGCCCACAGTCATCGAATCAAACAGAGCCGAATATTGAAAAACCATCCCCATGTCGCGGCGAATGATGTTCAGGTCGTCCTCTCCCAGGCGGGAAATTTCCCTGTCGCCAATCCAGATTTCACCGGCGGTAGGGCGAAGAAGCCCGATCATCAGTCGCAGTAAGGTGCTCTTGCCTGATCCGCTTGGTCCGATAATAACCATAATTTCGCCCTGAGCAACATCCAGGTCGATATTTTTCAGGATCGGCTTGTTGCCAATTTCCATACTGACATTCACAAGTTTAATCATCGCGCTCTCCTAGCGGTATAAAATCAGCGACAAAAAATAGTTGCTGATAAATATCAGAATCATTGAGGTAACCACCGAGCTTGTCGTGGCTTTGCCCACGCCCTCGGCACCCTCGGTTGTCGTCAGACCCTTGTGACAACCTATAATAGATATAATCGCCCCGAAAAACATAGCCTTAATCAGACCCCCGGTCACATCGTTGATCCCGGCAAAAATCTTAATTGAATGCATAAACGTGAAAGAACTGATGCCCGCGTATAGCGTAGCCACCAGATACCCGCCCACCAATCCTATAATGTCGCCAAAAACGACCAGTAACGGCAACATGCAAATGCAGGCAATAAACCGCGGCACTACCAGGTAGGCAATCGGATTGGTGGCCATGACTCTGAGGGCGTCGATTTGTTCGGTGACTTTCATTGAGCCGATCTCTGCCGTGATAGCTGCGCCAACTCTGCCGGCAGCCACCACACCGGTCAGCACCGGTGCAAGCTCGCGTCCCATTGAAACCGCAATTACACCGCCTACCGACGACTGCGCGCCGTATTTGATAAATTCATGGGCGGACTGCACGGTAAATACCATCCCTGTGAACAAAAGGGTCAGCAGTACTATCGGCAGGGAATCAACCCCAAGGTGAGCCATCTGATACACGATATGTTTAGCGCTCGGTTTACGGCGCAAATGAAACAGGGTCTCAATAAACAGTAAAACTACCTGTCCGTTTATTTCCAAACTATATATTACTTTGCCGCCGACCTTTTCCAGCAAATTTATCAGCATCGCACACCCTCGCATAATCCAGGCGAAAACTTCGCCTGTCCTTATCTACGCGCCACCAGTAAGTGACCACCCCGCAAATCATATGCGTGATCCGGCGGTTTAATGACGCGGCAGATACAAAACTTTGGTAAATAATTTTGTTTTGCGATGGTAATATTCCATGCGTCCAGCCATTTTCCCTGCTATCCTCCTGGATTTTAATCAACTCTCTCCCATGATTGACCGGCAATGGCAACCCGCCGCCCCTTTTTTGTAAATACTGTAATTACTGT
>Ga0364886_10600_pt1 | contig 15215 bp, 16 predicted proteins | sample ExccelJu500001D3_4_FD_206926 | JGI IMG/M metagenome (GOLD analysis project Ga0364886, IMG submission 206926) | Enriched cells from Trout Bog Lake Hypolimnion, Wisconsin, USA - BchlTB.July23.5000.01.D3 | ecosystem: Environmental > Aquatic > Freshwater > Lake > Hypolimnion/Profundal zone | place... | reverse complement strand
TACTCTGAGCTAAAGTACTAGTACTATTGACTGGAGTACTAGTACTCCGAGCTAAAGTACTAGTACTATTGACTGAAGTACTAGTACTCCGATGAAAAGTACTAGTACTCCGGTAAAATGGTTATTTTTTTTTGATTTTCAAATGTTTCTTATACTATAAAAGCCTTCAGTTACTATGTTTACTGAAGGCTTTTATAATAAGCTAATATCAGATGATCTATTATAAGATTGCCTTCTCCGATTCTATCTTATTGCCATAAAATACTTCTCCCCTTTTATTAAAGGTATCAGTATTATCGGTAGTGAAAAAGGTTTTAGTTCCATTCTTACTGCAAAGGCTTTCCATTTCAGGATGTCTTTTTAAATAGTCTTCCAGGCTTTTAGCTATGATGTCGCCCTGATCTACTATCGTTATATTGTTCTGCAGGTAGCTTCTTATTTTAGGCATCAGCAAAGGATAATGTGTACAGCCCAGTAAAATGGTGTCGATATCGGCTGACTGCAGCAGCAGGTTATCTATATATTCCTTTACAAAATAATCGGCACCTGTACTTTCCTGTTCACCATTTTCGATGATGGGCACCCACATAGGACAGGCTTGCTGATATACAGTTGCCTCCGGAAAGAATTTATGAATCTCTATCTTATAGGAATCAGACTTTACCGTACCGGTAGTTCCCAGTACCCCAATATGGCCGGTATGCGAAAAGTTACCCACTATTTCGGCAGTAGGTCTTATTACGCCCAATACTCTCTTATTATCGTTAGCAGGCAGATTTTGTTGCTGTATAGAACGCAGGGCCTTTGCCGAAGCAGTATTGCAGGCCAGTATCACCAGACTGCACCCATTCCGGAAGAACCATTCCACCGCCTGCAGTGTATACTGATACACTGTTTCGTAGCTTCTGTTGCCATAAGGTGCACGGGCATTGTCGCCCAGGTACAGGTAGTCGTAATCAGGCAATTGCTTTGCAATAGCTTTCAGTATGGTGAGTCCCCCATAACCACTATCAAATATTCCTATAGGACCTTTTGGTTGCATACTATTTAATAATTACTTCGTGAGGAATACATCGTGAATCGTGAGAAATACATCGTGAGGCGTGAATCGTGAGGAATACATTTAATAAATATGAATCATTAGAAAAACAAAAATCAAATATATATAATAGAAAGCAATAGTCTGTAAAACAAATAAGCACCCACATGGGTGCTTATTGTTATAATCAGTTATTATATAAATCTTAAACCTATGAATATATCACGATTCACGATGTATTTCTCACGCCTCACGATGTATTCTCACGATTCACGATGTATTTCTCACGATTCACAATGTATTCATCACGATTCACGATGTATTTCTCACGATTCACAATGTATTCATCACGACTCACGATGTAATCATCACGCCTCACGATGTATTCTAGTGGCCTCCTCCTGTTCTTGGAGTTACTTTCACCGGAGCTGAATGTGCAGGTGCACCTGAACTTTGTTCTTTCAAAGCCTGTTCAACTTCAGCAGGTAATTTTAGCTTTAATTTCTGAGCTACTTTAATACTCAGATTATCCTGTAATGGAATAGGAGCAAAAAATACTTCACTTTTAAATACATAAGTGTATTTCTGATCGGCAATAATTTCTCTTAATACATCGTACACTTTCTGACGGTAAGGAACCAGTAATTCTTCTTGTTTTTGTTGTAATTTCTGATTCTGATATTGCTGCCAGTTTTGAATCTTATACATGTGGTTCGACAATTCTTTCTGTAAGATTACTTTCAGACTTCCTGTAACAGGCTTGCTTGAATCCTTCAGGATACTGTCCTGACGTTTGTATTCACTTAATTCATAATCATATTCTGTCTTCAAAGAATCTTCAACATATTTCTGAAGAATGGTATCTACTTTCTGAATACCAGGCATTAAACCAAGAACACTTTCTTCATCGAAAGAACCGATTTTAATCTGAGCTTTGGTTGTAGTGGAGAACATAAACGTTGCGATAAATGCAACAGAAACCAGGAAAACTTTTTTCATTTTACTTTTATTTGATATTTGTTGTTTGATCCGTTCAATCTATGTTTTTAAGATTGAATTATTTTGATTAATAGTTAATTACAATAATTTAATGCCCATTTCCCTCAACACTTCATCGCTTTTATCCAGTTTTGGGTCGGCAAATATAACAGTTATTCCTTCACTTTTATCCAGTATAAAATCGTAACCTCTTGCTACCGCAATTTTTTGTATAGCTGTGAATATTTTATCCTGAATAGGTTTAACCAATCTTTGTCTTTGTTTAAACAAATCGCCATCATAGCCAAAACGTTTCTTCTGAAGGTCTCTGATATCTTTTTCTTTAGCAGCAATCTCGGCTTCACGCTTCTTCTTCAGTTCATCGCTCAGCATGTATTGCTCCACTTCAAAGTCCTTGTTCATTTTATCCAGCTCGGCCTGTTTATCATCTATTTCCTTCTGCCACTGATCGCTCAGCAACTGCAGTTTTTTACCTGCCTCTACATAATCAGGAATCTTATTCAGAATATATTTTGTATCGATAATAGCATAACGCTGTGCATTAGTGCTGCTAACCGTTAATACAAATGCACCCAACAATAAAAAAAGATACTTCTTCATATACTATATTTTAGTAAAAGAGAACCATTATTCAGGCTCTATACCAAGCATGAAAGTAAACCTTGAAATGTCCTTCAGCGTAGCACCAGGCGTATATCTGTCCAGACCTAAACCATAATCAAACCCTAACAATCCAAACATAGGCAGATAGAAACGCATACCCACACCCACAGAACGACGCAATTTAAAAGGATTATAGTCTTTTATACTATACCATCCGTTTGCTGCTTCAAAGAAGGTTAAACCATAAATAGTACTACCCGCGCTCAGACTTAACGGATAACGCATTTCCAGTACATATTTATTAAACATGGTAAAATACTGAGTTGCACTTGACTGATCAGGGTTCTTGGTAGGATCAGATGACTGATATACAGGATAACCACGTTGCGAAATAATATCGTAACCCAGCAAAGCAAACTGATTGCTTAAACCAGCATCCCCCACCTGAAATCTTTCGAAAGGTGATATCTGCAAGGTAGGACTATATCTGCCTAAGTAACCATATTTAGCGGCTACTTTCATCACCAGTTGTTTATGATCTTCGCCAACCGGGTTGGTCAATGGTAAATAAAATTCACTATTGAATCTCCATTTATGGTACTCAATCCACTGATAAGGATTGGATGATTGAGCAACATTGCTGAACATAGAATATGGAGGTGTAACCTGTACACTCATCATAATATTCGATCCGCTGGCAGGAAACTGAGGATTGTTGATAGAAGAACGTTGAACAGCTAACTTGAAATTGAAGTTGTTGGAACTACCATTATTGAATCCCGGTAAGTTAATACGATCAATATAATAATCTTTCAGTGTATAGATCGTATAACTCAATGTAGTGGACATAGAGAAATAATCATCAGGCCATTTCAATTGTCTGCCAATACCAACCGAAGTACCTGAAGTACGTATATACGATGGATTGCCCGATAATGCTGCTGTACCTGTTACCGGATTTGTCTTATTCGAGAACTTAGTATCATATATAGAATATGTTAGTGAATTTCTTTTTTTACCACCTAACCAAGGTTCGGTAAAAGAGAAATTGTAAGATCTGAATGCAGTACCATTACTCTGGAATCGTACCGACAGTTTTTGTCCGTCACCCATTGGTAATGGATCCCATGCTTTTTTCTTGAATAAGTTTTTAGCAGAGAAGTTATTAAAACTTACACCCAATGTACCAGTCAGACCTATATTACCACCCCAACCTGCACTCAGTTCAAGCTGATCGCTCGACTTTTCTTCCAGTTGCCAGGTTACATCTACCGTACCATCATCAGGATTGGGTACTACCTGTGGATTTATTTTCTCGGCATTAAAATAGTTCAGTTGCGATAATTCTCTTACAGAACGCATTAAATCGGTTCTGCTGAATTTTTCACCAGGTAGTGTTCTTAATTCTCTTCTGATTACGTATTCCTTAGTCTTGTCATTTCCTACAATCTTCACATTCTTCCACACAGCCTGAGGACCTTCGGTCAGTTTTATTTCAAAATTGATTGTATCGTTATATACAGCAGTTTCAGTTACTTCGGTATGGAAAAACAGATAACCGTCATCCATATACAAACTACTTACATCGGAGCCTTCAGGTGCTCCACCCTTACCTAAACGCTTATTCAGCAATTCAAGATTATATATATCTCCTTTTTTAATACCCAGAATCAAGGTCAGCAAAGAATCAGGGTATTTTGTATTGCCCTTCCAGGTAATATCACCAAACCGATATTGACGTCCTTCACTAACTTTAATATGTATATTCAGATTACCGGCCATATTGGGTTGCTTATAATCGCCGACAACAGCAGCATCGCGGTAACCAATTGAGTTATAATAATCAATTATCTTTTCCTTGTCTTCAGCATACTTGGCTTCGTTGAATTTGGAAGAAGAGAAATAATGAAACCTGAAATAAGGATTCAATACTTTCATCGTTCTTGAAAAAGTAAGATAACCTCTTTCTTTCAGATAATCTTCGAAAGTATATTTTTTAGTAGAAACAAACAATCCGGTATCTGCTGGCGGAAACAAAGTTAGTCTCGAGTTTTCCTTTGTTTCTTTCATCTGTTTCTTCAGTCTGGATTCCTCAACAGTATTACCCGAGAAGGTAATATTTTCCACCTTCACTTTATTTCCTTTATCTATATTAAAAATAAGCAGTACTGCATTTCCTAAGGTACTATCTTTCTGCTGACGGACATCTACATTTACATTGTAATATGACTTCTCCGCATAATATTTCAATATAGCTTCTTTAGCCGTTCTGATAGTATTTTCAGTAACAATATGTCCGGCAATTAATCCTACTTTAGGTTTCAGATCATCTTTATCGCTTTTTGAAACGTTTTCAAAATCAAACTTTCCCAGTCTTGGTCTTTCTGTAACGGCTATTTCTACACTGATATCATTTCCAACCAGTTTAGTAATATATACGGCTACATCGCTGAAATAGCTTTGTGCCCAAAGCTTGTTGATGGCACGGGCAAAATTATCTCCACCTGGAATAGTAATCTCATCGCCAACATTTAAGCTGGATATAGAAATCAGTAATGTTTCGTCGAAGTAATGATTACCGGTAGTTTTGATGGAAGCAATCTTGTATTTCTTAGGCTTTTGCGAAAACATATTTACCATATCGGCCTGTACGGAAGTTACATTATCCGTAGAATCAACTTGCGCAACAACTACGGTATGAAGTAATAGAGCGACGAATGGTAAAACTAAATATTTAAAAGCTTTTGAATGCTGCATCAGTTCTTTTTTGTACTTTTTAGCCTTTGACCGACTTTTTATGAGTGGCAAATAAACGTCAATATTTAAAAACTGTTTGTTAAATGAAAAAAATAGAGAATATCCAACGTTTCCTTCACAGAATAAGCTTGCTATTCTATGAATTTAAATGAATTACGAATGGTTCTAATTTGAATAATTAAATTCTAAGACAACTATTAACCTGGTTTGTTCAAAATATCACCTGTCTTTTCTATCAATTTTAAGCAATAATCCCGTTTTACAAAAAAGAATATATATTATATCCGCACAATCGCTTGCGATTCTCTCTGTTCTCTGTATTTGTATTCATTAGCATATTAGCTAATTATCACATTATTAATAATTCACTACCTGCTCCTGAATATTCTCCGGAATAGTTCTCCATTCATATTGCTGGTTGCGGAGCTGAGGTTCGAACCCTCCCTCTGTAATGGCATTCTGAATAGTTTTATAGGTAAATCTGTGAGGAGCACCTGCAGCACTTACTACATTTTCTTCAATCATGATACTGCCAAAATCATTGGCACCACCATGCAGACAAATCTGTGCCGTTTTCTTACCCACCGTCAGCCAGCTTGCCTGAATATTCTTGATATTCGGCAACATGATTCTGCTGATGGCAATCATTCTGATGTATTCGTCAGGAGTAGTCAGGTTGTGTACCCCTCTTATTTTAGCCAGCAGCGTATCGGCATCCTGGAATGTCCATGGAATAAACGCCAGGAATCCTTTAGCATCCGCCGGTTTCATGGCCTGAACTTCCCTGATGCGAACCAGGTGTATAAAACGCTCTTCAAGTGTCTCCACATGACCAAACATCATGGTAGCGCTGGTTGTTATGTTCAGTTTATGGGCTTCGTGCATAATGGCCAGCCATTCATCGGCACCACATTTACCCTTGCTGATCAGTCTTCTTACCCTGTCCACCAGTATTTCGGCACCAGCACCCGGCAACGAATCCATACCGGCCTCTTTCAGTGCAGTCAGTACTTCCTTATGGGTCGACTTTTCCAGTTTGGTTATATGAGCTACTTCCGGTGGCCCTAGTGCATGTATTTTGATAGTAGGAAATTCGCTCTTGATAGCCCTGAAGGTCTTAGTATAGAAATCCAGACCAAGATCTGGATGATGCCCACCCTGCAGCAGCAACTGATCGCCACCATATTTAATGGTTTCGGCAATCTTCCCCCTGTAAGTATCCATATCGGTAATATATGCTTCGGCATGTCCCGGTATACGATAGAAATTACAGAACTTACAGTTGGCTATACATACATTGGTAGTATTCAGATTGCGGTCAATCTGCCAGGTAACTTTTCCATGAGGCACCTGTTTCTTTCTCAGTTCATTGGCCACAAACATCAGTTCCGATATAGGAGCATGGTTAAACAGAAACATCCCTTCTTCTGCCGACAGGAATTCGAAATTCAGCGCCTTTGTATATAAATGATCGAGTTGCATAGTATTATTATTCAAATGGGAACAAAAATAAAGGTAAAATGTTTTTGAAGAGCGATAAGTTATATAAGCAGTGAAAATAACTGTGAAGCCGGATGCAGGATATTATGTTTTTAAGTGATAATATAATACAGATTAATCTGAGTGCAAATACAATTGAATACGTTAATCTATCAGATTATTCCACCAGCAGCTTCTCCATCTTCATACCATCGTTATGGATAGCTTTTACCAGATAGATTCCTTTGGCCAGATTATTAATAGATAAAGTTGACTCTGTACAAATCCATTCCGACTCTGTACAAATCCATTCTGACTCTGTACAAATCCATTCCGACACTTTACAAATCCATTCTGACTCTGTACAAATCCATTCCGACGACTCAACAATCTGATAATGTAATAATGAGGGCAATATTGTACTATATATTTCCATCAGTTCCATAATATAAACCAAATTAAAATAAACCCGGATAAAACACGTTAATTTGTACATCAAATTACGATATATGGATTATGCATTTTGCATAGCAGCAGTAGCTCCTTTACGAAAAGAACCTTCACACAAAAGTGAAATGGTTAGTCAGCTCCTGCTGGGCGAAACCGGAAAGGTATTGAGCATAGAAAAAGATTTTGTACTGATAGAATGTACTTACGATGGTTACAATGGCTGGATACAGAAGAAACAGATAGCTTTCAAAAGCCATCTGCCCAAACCTGATGGTTATTTCACCAAGGCTACACAGGAGGTATATATCAATCACAGCAGTTGCAGGGTAAGCCTGGGCACGCCATATTACAACGATAAGATTGTGATGGACAAATATCAGATCAGCTACCCTTTTGTGGAAGAAAGAAGCTATGCATTTGAAGAAAAGAATATGCTGCTGTTGCTGGAAGAATATATGCATGTACCGTATTTGTGGGGCGGCAAATCGACCTTTGGTATAGATTGCAGCGGACTGACTCAGCAGTTTTATAAAATGCTGGAGATTAAATTACCCCGCGATGCATCGCAACAGATAACCCATGGAACTGAAGTGGCCTTTCTGTCCGAAGCCCAATGCGGCGACCTGGCATTCTTTGATAATGAAGAAGGCAACATTACCCATGTGGGTATATTGATCAATAACGGACATATTATACATGCCTCAGGAACCGTAAGAGTAGACAAGATAGACCTGGGTGGAATAATACACGCCGAATCGGGCGAAAGAACTCATAGCCTGAGGCTGGTGAAAAGAATGAAGTAATTTTAATTCAGGAGACAGGAGTCAGGAGTCAGAATAAATACAGAATCCTCTAATTCATAATTCTTAATTCATAATTTGTATTCTCCTGACTCCTCTCTCCTGTTACTACAAAAAGAAACCCCATCTGGTAAACCAGACGGGGCCATTATGAGCAAGCAACCGAACTAAAAACATTTTAAAGATTCCTCATTCCGGAATCGATTGCAAATATAATAACATTTACTTAATACGGAAATCTTTTTTGAACTTTTTTTTTGAAAATAAATTTAGTCGATACATTTCTGCGACTACGAGATGTGAAAATATATGGTATAAAATGACTGTTCTTTTACTTTTTTCAAAGGAATAAAGGCTTATGGCATTAATTTCGCGCCAAACCAAAAGGGGATATGTATAATATAAAGATAAACTTTGAACAAAAAGGGCTGGATCCGGTTTTGCTGGAAAACATTAATCCGGGCGATAGCCTGCTGGAAATACTGCTGGATAAACATATAGAACTGCATCATAACTGCGGTGGTGTATGTGCCTGCAGTACCTGCCATATGTACATCGACAAAGGCGAAGAACATATAGAAGAACTGAGTGACAAGGAAGAAGATTTTATAGACAGGGCCATCAACCCAAGAATAAACTCACGCCTTGGTTGTCAGTGCGAATTATTGCCCGGCAATGGAACTATAGAAATAACTTTGCCCGATCAGACACAATTTCTGGGAGAATAATATATCTCCTGTTTAAAAATATAAAAACATTTATGAGCCACTACGAGCCACCGATACACTGGAACGATTACGAAGACATTGCACTGAAACTGTATGAGAAATTTGGCGACGACTTTACTGAGTCGAAAATATACCGCATCAGGTTTTCTGATTTAATAGAGTGGGTACTGCAATTACCCAACTTTGTGGGTAAGAGGGAAGAATGTAACGAAGGACATCTGGAAATGATACAGAGTAGCTGGGTGTATGAATGGAGAGATTGTCAGAAATAATAATCACCTAAAATCATTGCAATGAAAACTTTTAACGTGCTGGATCATTTTAAACAGATTACCACTTTTGTGTTTGATGTGGATGGCGTACTCACCGATGGATCGCTGGTACTGCTGGCCGATGGTGTGATGGCCCGGAATATGAATACCAAGGATGGATATGTATTGCAGCTGGCTATCAAACAGGGTTACAATATTATTGTAATATCCGGAGGCAACTCACCTGAGGTAGAATACAGGTTAAGCACATTAGGCATTACAGATGTTTATATGAAAGCAAAAGACAAACTGCAGATACTGAATAAACATTTATCCGATCGTAACATATCCCATTCCAATGTATTGTTTATGGGAGACGATGTACCTGATCTGGAAGCCATGCAGAGTATCTATCTGCCTGCCTGTCCTGCTGATGCTGTACAGGATATACTGGCTGTCTCGGAATATGTATCACCGTATCCCGGTGGTAAGGGTTGTGTACGGGATGTAATAGAGAAGGTAATGAAACTTCAGAACAAATGGATTACGAATACCAATACTCAATCAATATAACAAGGGCTTAAATTGCAGATATAAGTGAAAAGAATAATAGCGTTTTTTCAACTGTTGCGCTGGCAGAATCTGATGTTTGTCATCATAACACAGTTGCTTACCCGGTATTGTATTATTCAGCCTGTATTGAATACTACTCATGATAAATTCAATCTGGATTTCTTCAACTTCTCTCTGCTATTGCTATCCTCTGTTTTAATAGCAGGTGCCGGTAACATCATAAATGATTATTTTGATCAGAATATAGATCAGATAAATAAACCACATAAGACAATAGTAGGCAAAATCATCAACAGAAGATGGGTTTTATTATGGCATATGTTATTCAGCTTAGCAGGAATATTGCTGGGTTTTGAAGTATCTCTAAAGACACATATTCACTGGATAGCCCCAATGAATATATTATGTGTTTTATTATTGTTTATCTACTCCATTTCACTGAAACGGCGTTTCCTGCTGGGTAATATCCTGATTGCTTTATTGAGCTCATGGGTCATATTCATCATCAGTTTTGCTGAGCTACGTTCCTCCCATACAAGCAATATACTGATAGATCAAAAGATATTTAAAATCAGTATCACCTACGGGGGATTTGCCTTTATCATATCGCTAATAAGGGAAGTGATTAAGGACCTGGAAGATATAGCGGGTGACCGGAAGTTTGGTTGCACAACTATGCCAATCATCTGGGGACAAAACTCTACCAAAGTATTTGTGGCTGTATGGCTGATAGTGCTGATAGCGGCAATTATTATTATTAATGTGTACATAATCAGTTTTGGCTGGTGGATTAGCCCGGTCTATTCTTTACTGTTTATCATTTTGCCATTGATATGGATATTTAAAAAACTGATGAAAGCAAGCAACAACCATGATTTCCATAATTTAAGCTCTTATGTAAAATGGGTAATGTTGTCAGGAATATTAAGTATGTTGTTTTTCATTACTCATATAGGATAACGAAATATTATGCCGGATAAAAATATTATTCTAGCCTCTCAGTCGCCCCGCAGAAAACAATTACTGGAATGGGCTGAAATCAACTTTAATATTAAAGTATTACATACCGACGAACATTATCCTGATACTATCTCCATAGAAGAAGTTCCTGTATATATAGCCAGTCAGAAAGCTAAAATAGTATGGGAAAGCATTAGTAAAACTGAACAGGAAAATACAATCATTATAGCAGCAGATACTATTGTAGTACTGGATAAAGAAATAATTGGCAAGCCTGAAAACAGGGAAGAAGCCTGTAATATCCTTACTAAATTATCAGGTAATACACATAGAGTTATAACGGGTGTTTCCATCATAACAAAAAATGAAGTAGTGGATTTCTACGATATTACATATGTAAAGTTTTATCCTCTTACCCGGGAACAGATTGAATACTATGTAGATGAATATAAACCATATGATAAAGCAGGCGCATACGCTATTCAGGAATGGATTGGTGTAACCGGAATACATTCTATTAACGGCGACTTCTACAACGTAATGGGACTACCTGTCAGCAGGGTAGTGAAGCATCTGGAACAACTTATAAAATAGTTTAATGTTTATTTGGTGATGATTATTGTACCTTGGTACTCTAATTTTACCTATATGTTAGTTTCTGAGAAATTATTACATTTCATCTGGAAGCATCAATACTATCAGAAGACCCCACTTTTTACAGATGAAGGCGACAGCCTTATGATATTGAATCCGGGCACTTACAACCACAATCAGGGACCTGATTTCACAGATGCCATTATCAGGATCAATGACATTAAATTTGTTGGCAATATTGAAATACATATTAACTCCTCCGACTGGAAAGCACATCAGCATCAGGCAGATCCCAATTACAATAATGTAATACTTCATATCGTCTGGAATAATAATACTTCAGTGGAGAATAATAATGGTCAGTCAATTCCCCAACTGACAATCTGCAATCTGATTCCTAAATGGTTGCTTAACCGTTACGACTTATTGATGAACTCTAGTGAAACATTACCCTGTTCTACTTTTTTACATTCCATTAAACCAATCATCTGGAACAACTGGAAGGAAAGGCTTACCATAGAAAGACTGGAAGAAAAGACTAATAAGATTATGATTCTTTATGAGGAGTCGAACCATCACTGGGAAGAAGTTTTATGGTGGTTGATTGCCCGGAACTTTGGTCTGAAACTGAATGATGAATTATTCTTTCAAATGGCAAAGTCTATCCTAGTTAACACACTGGCGAAACATAGAAACCAGCTATATCAAATTGAAGCATTACTGTTTGGACAGGCTAACCTGTTGAACGGAAATTCTACTGAAGAATATCATCAAGTTCTATCAAAAGAATATCAATTCTTGTCGAAGATTTATAAGTTTAAATCAGTACCTATACAACCTGTTTTTCTCCGAATGCGACCTTCCGGATTCCCTACCATCCGAATAGCACAATTAGCTGCTCTCATTCAGCATTCCACCCATCTATTTTCTTTGATTAAGGAAACAGAAGATGTACAAAATATCAGGAAACTGTTTCATGTAGAAACTTCTGAATACTGGAATAATCATTATGTATTTGGAAAGGAATCAATTGCAAGGGAAAAGACAATTGGCAATACTATGATGGAGAATATTATCATCAATACAATTATTCCTATCCTGTTTGCTTATGGCAGATTGCATAAAGATGAGACTTTAATGCAAAGAATGATTAACTGGTTAAGTCAGTTATTACCGGAGAGAAATGCCATTCTTACTAAATGGGAGAAGAATGCTATAGCCAATCAGAATGCATTTGATTCGCAGGGATTGCTGCAATTAAGTACACGTTATTGTAAAACAAAAAGATGTATGGAATGTGCAATAGGAAATAGTATTATGTCGCTGGCTAAAAACAATTAGCCCCGTTTATTGTTATAATTCAAACAATAAACGGGGCTATAATATTTGTAATTAAAACTTAGATCATTTTTTCTACCTGAACATAGTTTAATTCAACCGGAGTGGATCTGCCGAAGATCTTAACACTCACTTTTAATTTCTTCTTATCATCATGAACTTCTTCAATAACTCCATTAAAGTCATTAAATGGTCCTTCAATAATTTTAATAGTTTCTCCAACAATGAATGGTTCACTGATAGATATACCCTGATCATTCATTTCATCTACCCTGCCCAACATTTTATTTACTTCCGACTTTCTTAGGGAAATAATGTTTCCTTTTGCACCTTTTCCATCTGTAAGGAAGTGCATGATATTGGAAATACCACTGATATGCTGTACAATATCATCAGTAAGCTTACCATTTATAACTTCAAGCATCAGATAACCGGGAAAGAAATTTTTCTCTCTCATTACCTTTTTACCGTTCTGTACCTTGTAAACTTTTTCCATTGGAAGAAATACCTGCTTGATGATGTTTGTCCATCCGCTGCGGGCAATATCTTTATCGAGGTATTCTTTCACACCTCTTTCTTTTCCACTTACAACTCTTAGAACATACCATTTTGTATCTGGTTGTTCTGGTTGTTGTACCGCCTGTTCTACTACTATTTCTTCTTCCATAAAATGATTACTTAAACAGTGAGTATATTAACCTTAGCAGCTGATTGCTACCAAAATCCATGAAAGATACTAAAGCAGTAATAATTACAGTTGCTACCAACACAATTAATGTGCTTTGCTGCAATTGTAACCATGTAGGCCAGGTTACCTTTTCCTGTAACTCATGATAACTATCTTTAAAATAAGCTGATATTTTATTCATGATATTTATTGTGTTTGCACGGGCACTAAGATTCGAACTCAGATCAAAGGTTTTGGAGACCCGTATGCTACCATTGCACCATGCCCGTAAACAAATTAGCTAATTAGCAATTTGCCAATTAGCTAATTTAATGATTATGTTGTTAAAAGAACTATTTTAGAATTTCAGTAACCTGACCGGCACCTACAGTTCTTCCACCTTCACGAATGGCGAATTTCAAACCTTTCTCCATCGCAATTGGTTGGATAAGTTTAACTGTAAGACCGATGTTATCACCTGGCATTACCATTTCAGTTCCTGCTGGTAACTCAACTTCTCCAGTTACGTCAGTAGTACGGAAATAGAACTGAGGACGATATTTCTGGAAGAATGGTGTGTGACGACCACCTTCATCTTTGCTTAATACGTATACTTCACATTTGAATTCAGTATGTGGAGTAATTGATTTTGGTTTACAGATTACCATACCACGACGGATATCTTTCTTTTCAATACCACGTAATAATAAACCTGCGTTATCACCTGCCTGACCTTCGTCCAATAATTTCTTGAACATTTCAACACCAGTACAAGTAGAAGTTAATGGAGTTTCCATCAGACCTACGATTTCTACTGCTTCACCAACCTTGATGATACCTCTTTCAATACGACCTGTAGCAACTGTACCACGACCAGTGATAGAGAATACATCTTCCACAGACATCAGGAATGGCATATCAATAGGACGTGGAGGCAATGGAATGTAAGAATCTACAGCATCCATTAATTCGTCTATTTTAGAAACCCATTTTGGATCTTCAGCCATAGCTCCTGTTGCAGAACCTTGGATGATTGGAGTGTTATCGCCATCGAAACCGTTCTTAGTTAATAATTCACGGATTTCCATTTCAACCAGTTCCAATAACTCAGGATCTTCAACCAAATCCACTTTGTTCATGAAAACAACCATACGAGGTACACCTACCTGACGGGCAAGAAGGATATGTTCTCTTGTTTGTGGCATAGGACCATCGGTAGCAGCAACTACAAGAATTGCACCATCCATTTGAGCCGCACCAGTAATCATATTTTTCACATAATCCGCGTGACCTGGACAGTCAACGTGAGCATAGTGACGATTAGCAGTTTGATATTCTACGTGAGCAGTATTGATTGTGATACCACGTTCTCTTTCTTCTGGAGCACCATCAATCTCATCGTATTTTTTTGCAACGTTACCCATTCCTCTTTTAGAAAGAATCATAGTGATAGCTGCAGTTAATGTGGTCTTACCATGATCTACGTGACCAATAGTACCAACGTTTACGTGGGGTTTTTCCCTCTTAAAAGTCTCTTTAGACATTTTTATTAATTTTTACTTTTTTTAATAATTATTGTTAATACCGATTAACCAATTTTAAATACCAGCCTAAGAACAATACCAACTCCAACCCTTAAAATATAGAGCCGTTAGTGAGAATCGAACTCACGACCTCTTCCCTACCAAGGAAGTGCTCTACCACTGAGCTACAACGGCGTCAAACTTCAAACTGCCGTCGTAGGCAGTACTACTCTTCTGAGCGGAAGACGAGGCTCGAACTCGCCACCTATAGCTTGGAAGGCTATCGCTCTACCAAATGAGCTACTTCCGCATATAAACAACAAAACAAAATGTGGGCAGAGCAGGGTTCGAACCTGCGTACCCTTGCGAGAACAGATTTACAGTCTGTCGCCTTTAACCACTCGGCCATCTGCCCATCTAAGTATTTGTTGAATACTGAGCCACTTGTCGGAAT
>Ga0364886_10368_pt2 | contig 15215 bp, 12 predicted proteins | sample ExccelJu500001D3_4_FD_206926 | JGI IMG/M metagenome (GOLD analysis project Ga0364886, IMG submission 206926) | Enriched cells from Trout Bog Lake Hypolimnion, Wisconsin, USA - BchlTB.July23.5000.01.D3 | ecosystem: Environmental > Aquatic > Freshwater > Lake > Hypolimnion/Profundal zone | place... | reverse complement strand
AACCTATTAGTAGATTAAAGATGACTTATACATGAATTATTCTCCCTCCTTCCTCTTTCCTCCTGACTCCTGATTTCCCCCATATGACAAGAATCATCTAACTAAACTTGTCCATTGTGTAAAAAATACATAGTATTGCCCCTCAAAATCGATTGTTATGTCAGTCATAAACGTGTCATCTTCCTCTTCTGCTAGTAAACCTGTCTTGAGTTTTTGGAAAATCTGGAACATGAGTTTTGGATTCCTCGGAGTACAGATTGGTTACTCCTTGCAAAACGCTAATACCAGTAGAATACTCTCAGCCATTGGTGCCGATCCGCACCATCTTAGTCTGTTCTGGTTAGCCGCTCCAATGGCAGGCCTCGTAGTTCAGCCAATAGTCGGGCTTTCCAGCGATAAAACCTGGACCAGGATTGGCCGCAGAATTCCTTTTATCCTCGGTGGTTCTATAGTATCGGCAATGGCCATGTTCTTCATGCCCAATTCCGAACACTTCGCCCAACTGCTTCCGGCAGTTTTCTTTGGTGCCACCATGTTGCTGCTGATGGATACTTCCTTCAACGTTACCATGCAGCCCTTCCGTGCATTGGTAAGCGATATGGTCTCCGATAAACAAAGAAACAAAGGTTATGCCGTTCAGAGCTTCCTGATCAATGCAGGTGCTGTAGTGGGTTCTTTGCTTCCTTTTGTACTCGATAAATTAGGCGTAATAAACGTGCCTTCTGCCGGTCACAAAGTACCGGCTACCGTTATATGGTCTTTCTATTTTGGTGGTGGTGCCTTGTTGTTAAGTGTTCTATGGACTTCTTTCCGTACCAAGGAATATCCTCCTGAAGAATATGCAAAATACAACAACCTGGTAGCAGACGATTCACCTAAAATGTCTTTCTTTGACTTGTTGAAAAATATTCCTCCCACCATGTGGCAGTTGTCTGTTACACAGTTTTTCTCATGGTTCTCCTTATTTCTGATGTGGGTGTACACCACACAGGGACTGGCACAGAACATGTGGCATACTATTGATCCAAAATCAGCAGGCTTCAACGAAGCCGGTAACTGGACAGGGATGATCTTTGCTTCCTATAGTGTATTTGCCGCTTTATATTCATTGGTATTAACCCGTCTGACCGATAAATTTGGAAGTAAGAACACCTATATGATCTCATTGATTGCCGGAGGTATAGGTCTCATCTCCATGATGTTTGTTCATGAAGTAGAAGATAAGAATCTATTGTTCTTCTCCATGATTGGTATTGGTATGGCCTGGGCTTCTATACTTGCTTTACCTTATTCAATTCTTTCTTCATCTTTGCCTGCCCGTCAGACAGGAGTATATATGGGAATCTTTAATGCTACTATTACTATTCCTCAGATTGCTGCAGGTTTATTGGGTGGATTGGTACTCACTTTCATGGGCGATAAAGCAATCAACGTGATAGGCGTTGCCGGAGCTAGTATGATCATAGCAGGTATAATGGCTAAGATTGTAATTAAAACAAAAGACTAGGCCAATGTGCTGATTAGCTGATATGCTAATGTGCTAATAAATACAGAATACAAATAAGCTGGCTAAAGGCTAAAATATATATTTATGAAAAAGATGCTTTTATCTGTTATCACTACTTTAATGGTAGCAGGTTTATTGAATGCTCAGAGTGTACAGACTTTCCCAACCAACTGGTGGGTGGGTATGAAACACAATAAGGTACAGGTTATTTTCAGAGGCACTGATTCTTCCTTTACAGGCAATACTATAACTGTTAATTATCCCGGAGTAACAGTCTCTAATCTTCATCACTTCGAAAACAAGAAGTACCTATGTGCCGATATAACTATTGCTGCTGATGCAAAGCCCGGCACAATTCATTTTCAAATAATGAATGGTACACATAAAATATCTGTTGACTGGGTAATAAAAGAAAGAAGAAAAGGATTGGGTACTAGCTATGCTCAGGGGGTAACTTCTTCCGATTTTATTTATCTTTTAATGCCCGATCGTTTCAGTAATGGAGATCCAACTAATGATAAGATTGCTGGTATGAGGGATCAGACTTTAAACAGAGATTCTATCTATCATCGTCATGGTGGTGATTTCAAAGGAGTAATCAATCACCTTGACTATTTGAAAGACTTAGGTGTAACTACAGTATGGATGACTCCTGTAATTGAAAACGATATGCCCGACAGAACGGAGCATGGTTATGCTTTTACCAATCATTATGCAATTGAACCACGCTTTGGTGGTGCACCAATGTATAAAGCCCTCAGCGATGAACTCCATAAGAGAGGCATGAAGCTTATTCAGGATGCTGTTTATAACCATGTAGGGGTAGAACATATTTTCTTTAAAGATCCTCCTTCTATGGACTGGTTCCATCGTTGGGATACTTATACCAATACTACTTATAAAGATCAGGTATTGTTCGATCCTTATGCTTCAGCAAAAGAGAAGAAGATTCTGAGTGATGGATGGTTTTCACATACCATGCCCGATGTAAATCAGTCGAATCCTTATACTGCTACTTTCCTTATTCAACATGCCATCTGGAGTGTGGAAGAATTTGGTGTAGATGGCTGGAGAATTGATACCTATATCTACAATGATCTTCCTTTCATGAACCGTTGTAACGAAGAGTTGATAAAAGAATATCCTAAGATGACCATGTTTGGTGAAACCTGGGTACATGGTACTGCTTCTCAGGCTTATTTCTCTGCAAACAATATCAATGCTGCATTTAAAAGTAACCTGTTGGGACCTACCGACTTCCAAACTTTATTCGACGGTATTACTCCTGCTTTAAATGATAAGTTTGGCTGGACCGATGGTGTAAATAAATTATACACTGTACTCAGCAACGACTTTCTATATAAGGATCCTATGCATAATGTGATCTTTCTGGATAATCATGACCTAAGCCGTTTCTTCTCTACTGTAGGCGAAGATGTCAACAAGTTTGAAATGGGACTTGCCTGGTTATTTACTTGCCGTGGTATTCCTGAACTATACTATGGCGATGAAGTACTGATGAAAGGTTTCACCAATCCTGATGGTTGGGTTCGTCTTGATTTCCCTGGAGGTTGGGAAGGTGATAAGAAGAATGCCTTTACACAGAAAGGTCTGACCGACACAGAAAAGATTGTTCAGAATTATGTAAAAACCTTTGCCAACTACCGCAAGAATTCTACTGCTCTTAAGACCGGTAAGATGATGCAGTACGTGCCTGTTGATGGACTGTATATTTATTTTCGTTATGATAACAACCATACAGTGATGTGTGTGATGAATACAGATGATAAAGAAAAGACTATCGACTTTTCTAAGTATTCTGAAAGAACAGTTGGTTTTACCAAGGCCAAGAATATTGCAGATGGTAAGGAACTAAGTTCAGGCTTTACTATTCCTGCTAAGAAAATGTGGGTGCTGGAGCTGGGAAACTAATGTAATAATGTGATGATTTGATAAGGTAATACAAAATACATTAACCACTAAGAAAACAAATAAATACAGCACAGTGTGCACAAAGAATATACATAAAAAGGTTGCTTTGGAAGGAGCAACCTTTTTGTTTAACATAGAACAGAATAATCGCATTGTTGCAGATTCAGAATTTATGTGATAGATTTGTAAGCGTTAAACAACTGCTTCATTATTTGTCATACTAAACATTGGTTATGAAACTTCCTTCACTTGCTTTGTTATTCAGTCAGATACTGGCTACTATTAAAAGATTTCCTTTTGCCATTGCAGCTTCTGTTACGGCAACTGTCTTCTGTATCATACAAACACACCTGTTGTACAATAACAGGGATACGCATCACTGGTACTGGAATGTGATCATGAGTTGTTATATAGCCATGTTATTACAGATTGCTATTGTTGGATACTGCGAAAGAAAACTTTTCTCTTTAAGATTGAAATTAACCATACAGATTATTGGTATTGTTTTAGCTGTTGGATACTATTATACCTTGCCTGAGAAGACCATGGAAATCAGCAATATCAGGTTCCTGTTGTATGTACTTGGACTTCATCTGATGATTGCCTTTGTGCCTTTCACATCAGTAGATGAGATGAATGGATTCTGGCAGTATAACAAGATTATCTTCCTTAGGATAATCACTACTGCTTTGTATACAGGAGTATTATATATGGGACTGGCTCTGGCATTGCTGGCTATAGAAAAACTATTCTCTGTAAAGGTGAACTATAAGTTGTACGGAGATTTATGGATAGTATTAACGGGCATCTTCAATACCTGTTTCTTTCTGGCAGGCTTCCCTTCGGAATATGCAAAGCTGGAAGAAGAGAAGGATTACCCCAAAGGTTTGCAGATATTTACACAGTATGTATTATTACCCATCCTGACTATTTATTTACTGATCTTATATGCTTATACTTTCAAGATATTGTTTACCTTAAACTGGCCTGTGGGTTGGGTGTCTTACCTGGTGCTGGGTTTCTCTGTAGCTGGAATATTATCCATCCTGTTAATCCATCCCATCAGGAATGAAGTGAGTAACAAATGGATACTGACTTTCTCTCGTTTCTTTTACTTCGCCATATTTCCTCTGCTGATCTTGTTATTCTTTGCCATAGAAAGAAGGGTGAGTGATTATGGCATTACTGAACTAAGATACTTTGTGTTGTTGCTGGCACTCTGGTTATTATTCATAGCAGCCTATTTTCTGATAAGCAGGAAAAAGAATATCAAAGTAATTCCACAATCGCTTTGTTTACTGGCATTCTTATGTTCATTCGGTCCATGGGGAGTGTTTAAGGTGTCGCAAAGAAGTCAGCGATATCATTTCGTAAAGCTGATGGAAAAGAATAAACTGCTGGTCAACGGTAAAGCTATAAAGGCCACTGAAAAGATTCCATTGAAAGACAGGAAACAGATTAGTTCCATTGTATCTTATCTGCTGGAAACACATGGAGCTAAATCGTTGCAGCCTTATTTCTATCAGAACATAGATTCTATGATGAAACATGATTCTGTTTATGCCTATCAGCAGGATAAGAAGCTGATGGAACTAATGAATATAGAGTATGCTTATCATTATGAATCGGACAGGGATGAAAATACAGAGATTAATTATAGGACTATTTCCAACAATACGATGGCTGATGTAAGTGGGTATGACTATTATATAAAAGATTATCGTTGTTATATTCATAAGGACGATGAAAACAAGGAAGAATATAAGTTTGAGAAGAATAATGTAGTAACACTCTACGATTTTAAGACTAATCAATTAACCATTAAGATCAATAATGAAAAGGGCATAGTAGTTAACCTGAGTGAAAGGCTGAATGCCATTGGTAAGAATGCTGAGCTGATGACTAATAAGCTTCCTGATTCATTGCTGACTTTTAAAGGGAATGATGACAAATACGATTATAAGCTGGTACTGGGCTATGTAGATGCTACAAATGATAAAAAGATAATTCAGGTAAATAATATTACCGGAGAGATCTTTATTGCCAAAAGAAAATAACTCTTTGGCTTGTTCATTCATTTGTCTATTGTGAAAAACAGCCTGCCGGCATTTATTTTCATCAGAAAATGCCTTTTAAGTATTGTTTATCAATAAATTAGTTTCTTTTGTCCGCTTATGCTGAACAGTTTTTCCAATAAAGAGTTATTCATTTTTAAAAAGATTGCATCCGCCGCCGAGGAACTGGGTGTAAAAGCCTTTTTAATTGGAGGATTCGTGAGGGATAAAATCATTGACAGAAATACCAAGGATGCCGACATAGTTTGTCTGGGCGATGGTATTGCCCTTGCCCATAAAGTGGCGGAGCGATTCAATCCTCATCCTCATGTTGCATACTTTAAAAACTTTGGAACGGCACAGATTAAAATCAATGTGTCCACTACTTCCAAGGCAGGTGTTACCAAAGAGGATTTCTTCGAGATAGAATTTGTAGGAGCAAGGAAGGAAAGTTACCGGGCCGAAAGCCGTAACCCCGATGTAGAACCTGGTACTCTGGAAGATGATCAGAACCGAAGGGATTTTACCATCAATGCCATGGCTATAAGCCTTAATAAAGAAGACTATGGCCAACTGATAGACCCTTTTGATGGACTGAACGATATTGCCCGGAAAGTGATTCAAACGCCTCTAAAGCCCGAGGAAACTTTTAGCGACGATCCTTTAAGGATGATGAGGGCCATCAGGTTTGCTGCACAGCTTGGGTTTACCATTGCCGATGAAACTTTCGATGCTATCATCAAAAATGCAGGCAGAATCAAGATTGTATCGCAGGAGAGGATTACCGATGAACTGAATAAGATCATGCTGAGCAAGAAGCCCTCTATTGGTTGGGACCTGCTAAGCAAGAGTGGTTTGCTGGAGATTATATTTCCACAGATGATGGCTTTGCATGGAGCCGAGTATGTGGATGGTAAGGGACATAAGGATAATTTTTATCATACCCTTCAGGTGCTGGATAATATATCGGTGAACACCAAAGATTTATGGTTGCGATGGGCAGCCGTGTTGCACGATATAGCCAAGCCCAACACCAAGAAGTTTGAGGAAGGTCATGGATGGACTTTTCATGGTCATGAAGTGGTAGGGGCAAGGATGGTGCCTAAGATATTCAACAGGCTGAAGCTGCCGCTGAACGAAAAAATGAAGCTGGTACAGAAGCTGGTAGAACTTCATCTGCGTCCTATAAGTCTGACCAAGGAAAATATTACGGAGAGTGCCATCAGAAGACTGTTGTTCGATGCGGGCGATGACCTGGAATCGCTGATGATGCTTTGCAAGGCCGATATTACCAGCAAGAATCCTTACAAGGTAAAGAAGTTTCTGCAGAATTTCGAGATGGTGGAGCAGCGTCTGATAGAGGTGGAGAAGAACGATGCCATCAGAAACTGGCAGCCACCTATTACCGGCGATATGATTATGCAGACCTTTGGGCTGACACCGGGAAAGGAAGTGGGAGAGATAAAAACGGCTATACGCGAGGCCATTCTGGATGGTATTATTCAAAACAATTATGAGGATGCATTCCGGTATATGCTGCAGAAAGGGATGGAACTAAACTTGCATCCTGTAGAATAACCCTTATTTTCGCTAAAACTTATTCATTCTTATTACAGAAATTAATATATCATGGCCGCTTTGAAGTTCAGAGTTTATATGGAGGAAGACGAGGTAGTCTACAGGGATATCGTTATCCGTCATAAACAAACATTTTTAGATTTACACCTTGCCATACTGAAGTCGTACGAGTTCGACAGTAAACATCAGGCTACCTTTTACAGGAGCAACGACCAATGGGATAAGGGAAGGGAAATATCGGTAGAGGTATATGATAAGGAATATAAGGCACCCCCTTTGCTGATGGCCGATACCCCTGTTGCAAGCGAGATATTCGATACCAATCAGAAGTTTATTTACGTGTATGATTTTGCCAAGAACTGGGTATTCCTGGTGGAGCTGATCAATATCAATAAGGAAGAGGACAAAAAGCTGGTGTATCCTTATTGTTCCCGCATCGAAGGACTGGCGCCTATGCAATATGGTACAAGGTCCTTGCTGGGCGACCGTTTTGTGGATATAGAAGAGAAGTATGATCTGGCAGAGTCGAAGGAAGGTTTCGGCGATGAAGGCGAAGAACTACCTGCAGATGAAGATGGTGAAGAAGGAATGGAAGCGGATGAATTTGCAGGAGGAGAGGACTTTGAGTAATGGAATCGTTTAATACGTTTAAGTCGTTTAAATCGTTTAATACGTTAATACAAATAATTCGATTGTATTCCTCACGACTCAGGATTGTATTTCTCACGATTCACGATTGTATTATTCTGACTCCTGTCTCCTATCTCCTTTCTCCTTGTATTGAATAAAATGAACACAGATACTACCAATACCGTTGTTGTTATTGCAGGTCCTACTGCGGTGGGCAAAACGGCTGTGTCGGTACAGTTGGCTGCAGCCTTGCAGACTGGTATCATTTCTGCCGATTCAAGGCAGTGCTATCGCGAGCTGGATATTGCGGTAGCCAAACCGTCGGCTGCACAACTGGCCATGGTTCAGCATTATTTTATTAGCTCGCATTCCATACACGATGATGTGAATGCCGGAGTGTTTGAGCAATATGCCCTGCAGTCTGCTGCAGAGAAATTTACGAAAAATAATACTGCTGTGATGGTAGGAGGCACCGGATTGTATATCAATGCATTCTGCGATGGGATAGATGCCATGCCGGCCATACCCGAAGATGTTCGCACCAAGATTGTAGAACAGTATCATCAGCATGGATTAACCTGGTTGCAGCAGCAGGTAAAGGAAAGAGACCCTGCCTTCTGGCAGATAGCCGAGCAGCAGAATCCGCAAAGGCTGATGCGTGCGTTGGAGTTTGTGTTGCATACCGGTGAGTCCATTACCGGATTCCGCAAGGGCAATAAAGCCGAAAGACCTTTCCGTATAATTAAAGTGGCACTCTGTATGCCTAAGGAAAAGCTGCTCAACAATATCAATATAAGGGTGGAGGAGATGGCTGCGGCAGGACTGGTAAAGGAAGCGGAGCTGTTGCTGCCTTTCCGCAAGCTGAATGCATTGCAGACTGTAGGTTACGAAGAACTGTTCGACTATTTCGATGGTCATTGCACCCTGGAATCTGCCCTCGACCGCATAAAGATTCATACCCGACAGTATGCCAAGCGGCAAATGACCATGTTTAAGAAGAAAGAAGATTATACCTGGATAAAAGTAGATGGCAGAACTCCTGAAAGCATAGCGGATGAAATCAGGGGAATGGTATAATTGCTTTGTATTAAGCTAAAAGCTGACAGTCTTATTCTTTTTACTTTTTATTTTTTATTTTTATTTGGGCGTTTCCGCTTCGCTGCGCTCGCGGCCGTGCCGCCGCTGCTATCTTTTGGGTGCAGCCCGTTGGCTGTTCATATTCAAAGCTGTTTCTGGGCTGCACCCAAAAGGATAATCCGCTATGGCACTAACGCGAATACAACGCTCCGAAAGTAGTAGGCTAAGAGATTTTTAGAGAATTATTTCAGAGATGCTTTTGAGGTATTAATTCTTATCTTCTTTATGTTTACTGCAGTTTGTTTAATTAGTTGTCATAATTAAACTGTCATTCATGTATAATTCTTTTTTAATTTGTTTACCATTCACGTCAAAATAAATCCAATTACCAATTTTATTATTGTCCTTATAAATTTCAATTCCCTTAAGTAAGCCATTTTCATAATATACTTTACTTGTATCGTCAAGATGTCCATTTTTATTTTTACCTATTTGGCTAAGTTGTCCATTCTCATAGTATACTTTAAAAACTCCTTGTGATTTCCCTGTTGAGTCATACCATTCCTGTAAATTTACTTGCCCATTATCATTATACATATTAAAAGAATCAACTTTAATTCCCATTTTATAAGTAGCTTTTGAGCTTAAGTTCCCATTTGGATAATATGATATTGATTTTCCATTTAAAGTATCATGTTTATAGTGTTCCCAATCTTTTAATTGCCCTGTTAAATAGTATGTTTTCCATTCACCTTCTTTTTTACCATTAAATAGTTTTCCATCTGTATCTCTCGTTTTATAAGATAATTTATAAATGATTTCTTTTCCATAATGGAAACAATAATAAATTGCAAGAAAGAAGATTATAATAAAAGCTATTTTCAGTTTATTAAAGCTCATAAAGTGTTATTTTAAATCTTACACCGTTGTCAATATTCATTACCAACAGATTTTAGGATAAATATATAATTTAAATAATGAATGTTGCAGAAGAGCAGCAACAAAGATATATTTAATGTAAATCGCATACCCATATATTCATTCATACAATCTTAAATTTACTTCATACGATTGATCGATTCATCTCTAAAATAAAATACTCAGGTACTTATCCGCAATAAACATATAACTTTGAATTCACCAATAAGGTTATTTATGTTGGGGTATTATAAACCATATTATATCCTTTCCTGTTTTCAATGCTTCTACGACATTTTCTTGAATACCAAATGCCGCCCGGGTAAAATTATACCTTATTTTAAATGGATGATATGCCGGATTGATAAGTTTTACCATTCCATACTATTATCGGATAACTCATTTTTTTCAAAGTCATACTTTTCTATAATTCCAATGAAGACAACGCTAAACAATTGGGTCAATTGTACTTTTTTGATAGCGGTAAATGTATATAATAACAGCATCAGAATACTTTCGATAGCGGCCACTGTATATAAATCCCTTTTTAGAATAACTGTAAGGATGACCGGAAGGTTCTCCCTCATGCTTAACAGGTTGTGTATTGCGGTAAATGAATACAGTAAAGGGTTTATGAAAGTTGAGAATGTTGTTTCGGCATGCAAAAGACTTCTTTTACTAGCTGTAAGGTATGGCGGAGAATTCTCCCATAAGGTTTACAGTTTGTTGAGTTCTGTAAATGATTGCAATGATAAGACTATACAAGCTGTAAGGATTGGCGGAGAGTTCTCCCATCAGGTTTACAGGTTGTCGGATGGAGGAAATGAATACAGGTTACAGGTTTTACAGTTGCAGGATTCAGGTATTGCAAGTCATATTCATTCCAATAATTGTATTTATCAGCTAAATGAATACAGGTTACAGGTTTTACAGTTGCAGGATATGGGTATTGCAAGCCATTTTCATTTCAATAATTGTATTTATCAGCTAAATGAATACAGGTTACAGGTTTTACAGTTGCAGGATTCAGGTATTGCAAACAATATTCATTCTAATAACTGTATTTATCAGCTAAATGCTTGCTGTATAAGGGTTGGTTGTTTGTGGGTAAAGGATTTTTTTAGCAGGATGAATTATACTATTTTTTCAATCATCAATAATGTGTTATGAGTATCTCAAGAAGAATGCCGAATAGTCAGGAAAGTGTCTGGTTGGCCCTGTCGAAAGCTAAATATACAAGGGACCATCCCCCGGTATATGGAAATATACTTTCGGCTAAAACTACTGCCCGACTGGATATTATATATGAAAGCTTCCGGGAAGGCAGAAATACACTGAAAGCTTGCCTGGTTATCAGCACCCAGGCAACAAGGGATAAAGAAGAGATGATGATGAAATTGTTGTTGCTGAACAGCCATTATATTCAGAACCTGAATTTTATGATTGCCGATAAAGTGTTCCCTGAATCGTACCGTTCCTGTTTTGGTATTTCAAATAAGAGCGAAGCGGTTCCCAATCAGAGAACGGAAAGACGGATAGAAATGCTATCAAAGAATATTATTGATGGCGAACCTTTGATGATTGTACTTGGAGGTAAACCCATTCCTTATCCTTTACTGAAAGATATACAGGATGGATTGGCATTGCTGCAGAAAAAAAATATTTTTCAGGAAAATGCCCTGGTCGATACCGATGCAGCAAAGAATGTTATGAAGAAACTGTTGCCGGAAGCCTATGGAGTAACCCGAAAGATTTGGGATGAAGTGGATACGTATTTCGATTTAAAACAAAAATCAAGTGCCCGTGTGGATAGCAGAGTGTGGGGAATGGTTTATGTAAATTCGGGTAACCCAATAATAGTACAGGGAATAATTGCAACATTGAATGGGGAAGAGATAATACCATTGACAGGTGCCAGAGCAATGATAGTAGAAACAGATGAATGGGCATTTTCCTTATTGCAGGGAAATCTGAAATTGAAAACAAATGCTACCGGTATGGTGAACATCTGTATTAGTATGATCGGATTTGAGGATCTGATTATTCAAAGGGAAATGGAGACTAAAAAAAACATAGACCTGGGATTGGTCTTGATGGAAAGATTGAAGGAATAAAGAAGAAAGAAAGAGTGTTTAGCATGGATTATCAGGATTAGTTTATTGCGTAAAAATTTCGACTCCAATAGTGTAAAGTCTTTATGATATTAATACCAATAGATATATTGTATTCTGTATTTGCATTAGGGGTGAAGCGGATATCCTTTTGGGGACAGCCTGCAACATAATTTATCAGGAGAAGATTATCGGGTTGCACCCAAAAGATAGCAGTAGCGCCCCTAACACAGGCAACGCCCAAAATAATGTTTAATGGATAATGGTTAATATTTAATTGACATTGAAGGATTATTTTATTAACCATTAACCATTAACCATTGCTACATATACTTCCCGGTGATACTTCCCTTTGCTTTCTTTAAATCAACAGGCGTTCCGGCAAACACTAATTCTCCTCCACCTGTTCCGGCTTCAGGGCCAAGATCTATTACCCAGTCTGCATTGCGTATCACATCGGTATTATGTTCTATTACTATCAACGAATGTCCCTGATTCACCAGGGCATTGAAGGAGTTCAACAGCTTCTGTATGTCGTGGAAATGTAAGCCTGTGGTAGGTTCATCGAAAATAAAGAGTATATGTGATGTTACCTTACCCTTTCCCAGGAAAGATGCAAGCTTTACCCTTTGTGCTTCACCTCCCGAAAGGGTATCGCTGCTTTGTCCCAGCTTTATATAACCAAGACCAACTTCATGTAAAGGAAGGATGGCATTGAATACCGGTTTCTCGTCTTTGAAGAAGGAGAGGGCTTCGTCCACACTCATCTCCAGTATGTCATGAATGCTTTTGTGTTGATAAGTCACTTCCAGCACATGGTCCTTGAAACGTTTGCCACCACATACATCGCAGGTCAGGTGAACATCGGCCAGGAACTGCATTTCTATTACCTGTTCGCCTTCGCCTTTGCAGGCATCGCATCGGCCACCATCCACATTAAATGAAAAGTGTTTTGGTAGATAACCTCTTATCTTGGCAAGTGGCTGCGAAGCATACAATTCCCTGATGCCATCGTATGCCTTTATATAAGTAACAGGATTGCTTCGGGAAGATTTACCAATAGGATTCTGGTCTATCATTTCTATCTGATCTATCAGGGCAGTATCGCCGGCAATGGCTTTGTGCAAGCCGGTTTTATCGGCTACTTCGCCTTTCAGTTTCATCATGGCAGGATACAGTATCTGTTTCACCAGCGTGGTCTTGCCACTACCGCTTACACCACTCACCACACATAGTGTATTCAATGGAAACTCCACCGTTATGTTCTTCAGGTTGTTCTGACGGGCACCTTCTACTATGATCTTTTTGGTCCAGTTGCGTGGAGTATGGGGCTGTATAAACAGCTCGCCCTTAAGGTATTTACCTGTAAGACTTTTTTCATTTTTGATAATGGAATCGTAGTTGCCTTCAGCAATCACTTCACCACCCAGGTGAGAAGCATAGGGGCCCATATCAATGATATGGTCGGCTTCGCGCATCATCATTTCATCGTGTTCCACCACCACAACTGTATTGCCTAAATCACGCAGTTCTTTCAATACCCTGATGAGGTTGGCGGTGTCTCTGTTATGTAGTCCTATAGAAGGCTCATCCAGTATATATAATGAGTTGGTGAGATTACTTCCCAGGCTACGCGTAAGTTGTATACGTTGACTTTCGCCACCACTGAGGGTATTGGCCAATCGGTTCAGGGTCAGGTAACCAAGTCCTACCTGTATCATTACTTTCAGTCTTTGCAACACCTCTATCAGTATTCGAACGGTTACTTTATTCTCGTACTCTGTCAGCGGAAGTTGTTGTATCCATTCATATAGATTATTGATGGGCATTGTGCTTAGTTCTCCAATATGTTTGCCATGTATTTTTACATACAATGCTTCACGGCGCAACCTATATCCTTCACATTCATGACAAAGTGTTTTACCACGGTATCGGCTCTGCATCACACGGTACTGTACCTTATACAGGTTCTGTTCCACTTCCTTGAAGAAGTCGTCTATACCATCGGCGTATTTATCTCCCTTCCATAGCAGATTATACTGCTCGGGACTAAGGTCTATGATGGGCTTGTGAATGGGGAAGCCATTCTTAGCAGAGGCCATTACAAAACGGTCTTTCCATAAACCCATTTTTTCTCCCTTCCAGGGAGCTACAGCTCCATCAAATACACTCAACGATTTATTGGGTATTACCAGGTCTTCATCTATTCCCAAAACCGCACTAAAACCTTCACAGGTAGGGCATGCACCATAAGGATTGTTGAAGGAAAATAAATTGGGTACAGGTTCTTCGAATGTGATGCCATCCATTTCAAACCGGTTGCTGAATACATATTCCTTTCCATCCACATCCAGATGAACAATGCCATCGCCTTCAAAGAAAGCGGTATCGATAGAGTCGGAGAGGCGATGGATATCTTCCTCTTCCATGCTTTTTGTCACCACTCGGTCTATCAACACAAAAGAATTGTCAGATTGTATATTCTTCTGATTATCAGTATGTAACAACTTGTTCAGTTCTTTGTCGGTCAGTTCCAGCAATTCTTCTATACGTTTCAGTGCAACCCTGTTTTCATTATTCAATTCTATAACGGCTATCCTGCTGAAACCCTTCTGCATCAGTATGTTCAGCTCTTCTTTCAGATTGCGGCTGCCATGTTGCTTGATGGTCACCAGTATCATTACCTTCTTACCTGTGGGTAATGACTGAACAAACTTTATCACATCATCCACATCGTGCTTTATCACTTCTCTGCCACTCACCGGCGAAATAGTTTTACCAATCTTGGCATACATCAGTCGGAGGTATTCATATATCTCGGTCATGCTGCCCACCGTACTGCGGGGAGTACGGGTAATCACCTTTTGTTCTATGGCAATGGCAGGACATAAACCCTTTATAAAGTCCACATCGGGCTTTACCATACGGGCCATAAACTGACGGGCATAAGCACTTAAGCTTTCTGCATAACGGCGCTGACCTTCAGCGAATAAGGTATCGATGGTTAAAGATGATTTTCCGCTGCCGCTTACCCCTGTAACCACAATGAGGTTATTGCGGGGAAAATCAACGGTTACATTCTTCAGATTATGCGTCCTTGCCCCTTGTATATGTATGTTTTGTTGCAGATTCACTGCAACATCGTTTTTAGTATCTATGATTTCTTGTTTCAACATCGCAACAAATAAAACAATTATGGATCAATCAGCATAATAAAATCCATTCTGTATGTGAATATAGTTGGATATGTCTAAAACTTTTAAACATTGATGTGTAAAGTTTCATTACAAATAGAAAGGGACATATTTTCGGTGAGTAATTAAAACATATTGCTTATGCACTTGTTGAGATTGCGTTCCAACTTCCTATCCTTTTTTTAGCATAATTTGAAAAAAACACAAGCTATGA
>Ga0364886_10589_pt1 | contig 15408 bp, 17 predicted proteins | sample ExccelJu500001D3_4_FD_206926 | JGI IMG/M metagenome (GOLD analysis project Ga0364886, IMG submission 206926) | Enriched cells from Trout Bog Lake Hypolimnion, Wisconsin, USA - BchlTB.July23.5000.01.D3 | ecosystem: Environmental > Aquatic > Freshwater > Lake > Hypolimnion/Profundal zone | place... | reverse complement strand
GACTGGTAAAGCCACAGTAGCTAGCTGTATTAACCACCAAGATGACTTGTCCTTGGTACTGGCATAAGTTTTGGGGCTGCTCATCCTGCAGGCGAGGGAAAGTATGCGAAAGCAGGGGGCTGCAGGATGTGGGAGCAGCGTTTGCCTGGCTCATTGCGAATGGTAAAAGCATAAAGGTAAAAATCCATAGTACGAAAAAGCGCATGATGTAATGCCTTGTTGTTGGTCTTGGAGTGTGCTCCAGTCTAAGACATTCTGGGGATTATCGTTGGGCGCACTTCAATGCCATTAATATTGAGTAATGAACACATTATCCCCGCCATCTTTTGAGTCTAAAGTTTGCCATCTTGATGATTTGCAGGCCCGTATTGCTAAGCTTCCGCGACCTCTCGTATTTACAAATGGTGTTTTCGATATTCTGCATCGTGGGCATGCTAGTTATCTTGCTCAAGCGCGTGAGCTAGGGGCAAGTTTGGTTGTCGGGGTCAACTCTGATGCTTCTGTGAAGATGCTGGGAAAGGGAGACGATAGACCGATTAATTCTGAATGTGATCGCCAAGCCCTATTGGCCGCCTTGGCCAGCGTTGATCTCGTTGTTGAGTTCACCGAGCAAACGCCCGTGAATCTGATCGCGAAAATTCGCCCGGATATCTACGTTAAGGGCGGAGATTACGAGATTGACTCTTTAGAGGAAAGTCGACTTGTAAAAACTTGGGGTGGAAAGGCAGTTGCCATCCCCTTTATTTATGAACGCTCTACAACTACCTTGCTCGGACGTATTCGTTCTTAAGGGTTTTGTAGAAGCCAAGCCCAAATCCCACGAAGAACTAGATTCTCCGTGGTTTGAACTGGCGGCAGGAGCAGTTCGGTCAGTTTTTTGAGTTCAACCTCCAAAACTTTACTGTTACCGCCATCTAGGCAAATACTCCCAATGGGGTGATGCATTTCTTTAGCAAGTTGTAGTGCTCGTAAGATTGCGCCAACTTGGGCTGCTTCACACCCTTCTGCTATGGCGTTATTGGTATTAAGGCCAAAAGCAAGAGATGGCGTTGAATCATTAACCTTCATAGCTAGAGGGAGTTGCGCTGTATTGCTTTGAAGGCTATCTAGCATCAAGCTGAGGCCTGGAAGTATCCAGCCGCCGTAGTGAACCCCATTACCACCTAGTAAATCGATTGTGGTGGCGGTACCAGCATTGATGATCAGGGTATTTGTATTGGATAGGGCGCGGGCGCCAATTACGGCTGCCCAGCGATCAGCCCCAAGTTTGGCGGGGTCTTCATATAGAGTCCGCATTCCCTTGTATTGACTATTTCCGCTAAATTGTTTCCATGAAACATCCTCCCACTGAGGAAAGAGTGTCTTGAGCTTGTTGATTGCAGCGGCGCCTGCAACACAACAAAAACCGATAGCGGCTGGTTTAGGCATTGTTTTTGCAATGTAATCAGCTAATTCGGCACAGTGGGCTGGTGATTGGAGGGATTTACTGCTGATAGAGCCAGAATAGGACCATAATTTTTTATTGCGATCAGAAGGGTTTTGGGTTGATTCAACAGCCACCCATTTCAGGCGTGTGTTTCCTATGTCAAATAGCAGGTAAAGACTCATGATTGAACTCGCATAGAAACGTCACCCGCATGGATTGCGAGTATTTTCCCGTTTTGGTTCAAAATAAGGGCGCCACTGTTATCTACGCCGGCTGCTTGACCACAAACAGATTCTTTACCCGCCCCAGTAATATTCACTGCCAGATCTTTGTAGGCATCCCACTCATTCCATTCGGTTTGATAAGCCTTAAATCCATCCCGTTCAAATTCGGGTAAATATCTTTCAAAGGCTTCAATAAGCTTTAGCCAAAAAAATTCAATGTCTGGGAGCGGGGTATTTTCTTGTTGCAATTGATCAACTGCACTGACTTTTTGAGTTGATGAGCCCTCTAGGCAGTTTTCAATGGATGGGGCATTGCGTAAGTTGAGGCCTACCCCAATGATCATCCAAGTGGGATCATTGGCTTTAGCCTGGCCACCCTCTATTAATATGCCACCGAGTTTGGCATTGTTTAGCAACAAATCATTGGGCCATTTGAGACGCAGGCCTTGTTCGTAAAGTTGAGATTGTTCAAGACGGAGCGCTGCGGCAATTCCGGAGATAGCTGCTAGACCCACCACCAGACTTAACCCGGATAGTTCTCCAGGACTTTTTTGGAATGGGTATGCATAAGAAAAGCACAGAGTGTCATTCGGGTTGGCTATCCATGATCTGCCAGCTCTCCCCTTGCCCGCGGTCTGTTTATGGGCAATTCGGGCAATAGGATCCATTAATTGACCTGCGCGCCAACGTACCAATAGATCGTCATTGGTAGATTGTGTTTCTGCCACTCGTTCAAGGATGCAATTCATGCTCATTTCGCCATTGTAGAAAGGTCTGACCTAGAATTAGGGAATGCATCAAGAAGATCAGCGTCCACGTAAGTTTATATGGCCCCATCAGGCCATGCCGTTAGCTAGGGCTATCAGCTTAAGTTACGCCTTATTAATCTTGTATGTCAGTTTGAACCCCTTTGATTTTGATTTTCAGAATGGGGTTTCATTTTGGGCGTGGTTAGATGCCCCTTTGCCTCGGTTTATTACTCTTTTTGATGTTTCCGTCAATATTCTTGCTTATATCCCTTTGGGTTTTTTGTTGGTATTTGCCGCCTACCCCCGTTGGCGTAATTTTGTCGCGCTGGGGATTGCTATCACCTTTGGCGCTGTTTTGGCTTTTAGTGCTGAAACTCTCCAAACCTGGTTGCCAACCCGTATTCCAAGCCAAACGGATTGGTGGGCCAATGTTCTAGGCACCTTGCTTGGGGGTCTGCTAGCCATTCCTCTGGGTCCTCAATGGTTATCCGGTAGCGCTATACGTCGCCGCTTTGATAAATGGTTTGGCTTAAATTGGACGGCCTGCGCTTTATTCCTCTTATTTCCTTGGTCGCAAATTTATCCACAAAGCTCCTGGTTGGGAACGGGGGTATGGGGCCATCATTTTTTTGGATCCATTGATTGGGGAACTACTGCAATTAATCAGGTGGCTCAGGAGGCCTTGATTACCGCTACTTGCTGGTTAGGCACAGGCTTACTGCTGTCGCTTGGTATGCGCACTAAAGCGCTTCAATGGCTTATCTTAAATGGCCTGCTTTGCCTCACGGTGCTACTTAAAATCTTGTTTACAGGCCTTCAGTTTGGGGTGGAATTTAGTTTTCTTTGGCTAACCACTGGCGCCCTATGGGGCATGGTCATGGGCAGCGTAATTTTGAAGTGGGCCCTTCAACTGTCAAATAGCGCCAAATTTTGTATGGCCTTGTTCTGCCTTATTAGTGCCACGATCGCTGTGAATCTTCTGCCTGATAATCCTTACTTTATATTGATCATGCGACATTGGCGACAGGGTCGTTTACTGCACTTTAATGATCTTATGCAGTGGGTTTCAGTAGTATGGTTGCCTATGGCTTTATTTTGGGTCATTCGAGATAAATTGATCTATGAGCCCCACCCCTAACTTATTGATGGATATGAGCTTCCAACACCACTTATTTTTTTGTTTGAATGATCGCAGTAACGGCGAAGATTGTTGTGCGCAACATAATGCATTTGCGTTGTTTGAATATGCAAAAAATCGCGTAAAAGAGCTTGGCCTCGCTGGTCCAGGAAAGATTCGGGTAAATAAAGCGGGCTGTTTAGATCGTTGTGCTGATGGCCCCGTGTTGGTAATTTATCCAGAAGGTATCTGGTACACATTAGTAGATGCGGAAGATGTTGAAGAAGTTATACAGTCTCACTTAATTCAGGGGCGCACAGTAGAGCGTCTTCAGTTAGTTTAGAAAGTAGCGTCATGAATAGCCGTACAAAATTAATCCACATTGATGGTGTGGTTGGTCAGATTGAGATGTCTATCGACCTTCCAGATGAATTGAAAATCAATCCTGATTTTGCAGTTCGTGGATTGGCTTTAGTTGCTCACCCTCACCCATTGATGGGTGGCACGATGGACAATAAAGTAGCACAGACCATTGCGCGCACGTTCAATCAATTAGGCTATATCAGCGTTCGCCCTAATTTTCGTGGAGTGGGCGGAACGGCAGGTGTGCACGATGATGGCGTGGGTGAGTTAGATGATTTACTGCATGTTACGGATTGGATGCGTACCCCTTCGAGCTGGGCTCAATTTGCAGCAACCCAAGACCAGACTTGGATTGCCATGGCAAATGCTCTTCCATTAGTCGTTTCTGGATTTTCATTTGGTAGTTTTGTGGGTAGTCATCTGGTACAGCGTTTAGCCGAACTAGGGCGCCCAGCAGAGCGATTGGTGATGGTTGGCAGCGCTGCCGGTAAGTGGGTGTTAGCCCAAGTCCCAACGGATACGATTTTGATTCATGGTGAAGTGGATGAAACGATTCCATTGATTGATGTATTAGATTGGGCGAGACCTCAAGAACTTATTGTTCAAGTTGTACCGGGTGCTGATCACTTCTTTCATCGTCGCTTGCATTGCATACGCAACGTTATTTCGGGTGCATGGTTGGGGATGCCTGACCATCGCAAAAATTAAAGATACAGGAGCAAAAACCATGACTGAAGAAAAATCCCTCATTGAATATCCGTCTATATTTCCAATCAAGGTGATGGGTAAATCTCACCCGGACTATCTTCCTGCGATTTTGCATATTGCACATCAATTTGACCCCGTGTTTGATGAGAGTAAGGTTGAGCAAAGACCTTCAAAAGATGGAAACTATTTAGGTATCACCTTGCCAATTAACGCGACAAGCAGAGAGCAGCTGGATGAGCTTTATCGAACCTTATCTACCCACCCAATGGTCAGCATGGTTTTATAAAGCTCCATGACAATTGCTCATTAAATGGCGATCTTAGTAAAGCATCTAGGTCTTGCGGATTACGCTTCAACATATGAAGCAATGCGATTATTTACGCAGCAAAGAACCAGTGATACCCCTGATGAGATTTGGATCTTAGAGCACCCCCCTGTCTTTACGCTTGGGCTTGCAGGCGATGCAAGTAATCTGCACTCCCCTAGCAATCAAATTCCTCTGGTACAGGTCGATCGAGGAGGTGAAATTACATATCATGGCCCTGGGCAAATCGTCGTGTATCTTTTGTTAGATCTTCGCCGTTTATCTATCTTTGTTAAAGAATTGGTTTCCCGAATAGAGCAGGCTGTGATCGATACCCTTGCTGATTTTGGGCTTTTGGCTGAGCGACATCTTGGCGCCCCAGGCATTTATGTGGCAAATCAAGATGGGCTTGCGTTGGAATGGCGCGGAGCAAAAATTGCTGCTTTGGGCCTAAAAGTGTCAAAAAGCTGCTCTTATCATGGCCTAGCACTCAATGTGGCAACAAATCTCGAGGCTTTTGGGCGTATTCATCCCTGCGGATATGAGGGTTTGAAGACGGTTGATATGCAAACACTCGGGATCAAGGACAATATACAGATTATTAGTCAAACGCTTTTAGGGCATTTACAAAAGCAACTTATTTCATCATGACCATAGATAAAACAGAAAAAGAGACAAGCGTAGAAGTCCGGCAGGATTTAAATTACGACGCTTCTCGCAAGCAGAAGTCGAGTGAGAAAACTGCACGCATTCCTATCAAGATAGTTCCATTGGAGCAGGTGCTCAAAAAACCTGATTGGATTCGGGTGAGGGCTGCGTCTGGTAATTCGCGTTTCTCCGAAATTAAAAAGATTTTGCGTGAGAATGAATTAGTAACTGTCTGTGAGGAAGCAAGTTGCCCTAATATTGGCGAATGCTTTGGCAAAGGTACTGCTACCTTCATGATCATGGGCGATAAATGCACTCGACGCTGCCCTTTTTGTGATGTGGGTCATGGGCGCCCAGATCCCCTAGATCAAAAAGAGCCCGCTAATTTAGCGCGTACTATCGCTGCATTAAAACTGAACTATGTGGTGATTACTAGCGTGGACCGTGACGATTTACGTGATGGTGGTGCCATGCATTATGTAGATTGCATTTCTCAATCAAGAGAGCTGTCACCTACTACACGTATTGAAGTATTGGTTCCGGATTTTCGTGGGCGCTTAGACAAGGCTTTGGATATTTTTTCACAGCATGCGCCGCAAGGATTGCCTGATGTCATGAACCATAACTTAGAAACAGTACCTCGCTTGTATAAGCAAGCGCGTCCAGGTGCCGATTATGCGCATTCGCTCAAGCTCTTAAAGGATTTTAAAGAGCGCTTTCCCGGTATTCCCACTAAGAGTGGTTTGATGGTTGGTTTAGGTGAGACGGATGAAGAGATTTTAGAGGTCATGCGTGATATGCGTGCGCACAAAATAGATATGTTAACTATCGGCCAGTATCTAGCTCCATCAGGGCATCATTTACCCGTACAGCGCTATGTTCATCCTGATGTCTTTAAGCATTTTGAAGAAGAGGCTTATGCAATGGGCTTCTCGCATGCTGCCGTTGGTGCCATGGTTCGCTCTAGCTACCATGCAGATCAACAGGCGCATGGGGCGGGAGTTGTTGTGAATTCCAAAGGTAATTTCTAACATACAGCGTTATTTTCTAATTTACAGAGCTATTTTCTTGATGTTGGTGCGATTGTTATTCTCTTGCGACTGATGCTCGTGGCTTAGATTTAGTGCTACTGCTGGGTGCCATGTTTTTTAGTATTCGATTGCTTTGTGCGTGCGTATATAAATTCACGGGCATCTTGAGGTATGCTCCATTGCCTCTCTCCACCCGTGATGAATTGGATGCTGCCATCTTCAAACCCCCAAATGTTGAAGCTTTTAAATACGCTGTGTAACCTATTTAGGGCTTCTACAGTGCTGGCACCAATTCTATGGTTTTCAAAGTTACCTATGGATTCTTTTGGATAAGCATCTGCACATATTGATGCCACCAGCCAATCTGCCAAAATAAAGTGGGGATGGTCTTTGCTGCTTATCCAAACTTCGTTGTTTGGAATTTTCCACCAATCTAGGGTGCCTAAATTTAGCGTTAGGCCTGTTGATCTTTGTTTTTCTAGTATTCCCCTGCCAGTAAGCGAATGAGTTTGCAGGTACCATATAAACTTAAGGCCTTGGGTTGGTGGAACAGGTTCTCCAGGTTTGTATTCATTAATTCTTGCGCCTGGAAATCTATCCATGGCAATAAAAAATGAACGATACTCGCCGGGTAATGTCGACATAGGAATTACACCAAACATGATGGTGAAGAAGTAATATCCTAAAGCTACTGCCTGTGGAAGGTCTATGCTCTCATTCCCAAAAAATAGGCGATATGAATCATAGTGTGACTCAACATAGGCATCTGGTAACTCTGCGATTATCTCCATGCCAAATCTTGCCATCTCCCTTTGGCTGTGCGCATGTGCAAACCCAACAAGATTTAGCCCTAGAGTTTTTTGTTTGTTAAGCCATTCAGAGAGCTCATCCGCCTTGCAAGCCTTTTGTCTAGGCTTGCGTCCTTGTATTGTTTAACGGGGATATTGAGGGCGTTGGAACCATTCAAAATGGGAAAAATTACGCCTACTGCGGCCCTGGGTAGGTAGTGTTTTTGAATTCCCTCTGAAGGCGTAGCATCAGCGAATCCCATAAACCGCCATGAGTTAAGGGTCGGTTGCATGGCCAATTAAATCATATGGCCCTAGAGACGCAGGTTAGAGAAAATTGCAATGCAACTGTTTGCTTGATATGAACTTTGCAGTTTTTACGGGCAATATGTTTCGTGGAATGCATCAGCTTATTGCCAAACTAGCATGCAATAGAGCGCAGCCAACGCACAAAGCGTCAATATCGAGCCAAGGGCAACGCCAATAATCTTTTCAAGTAACTTAATTGGCATCGGATTTTATTGGGTCTAAACACTCCCAATCCATCGCGTTATTGGACGGTCCATATAAATGTTTATTCGGTATTGGATCAATAGCGCCGCCAATCGAAACGCTAGCCCTCACCGGTGTGTCGCAATACAAGGCATGAAAGCACGTACTGACTGATACGGCATTATAAAAAGGCTTTAAAGCAGTTTCATATTTTAATATTTTGATCACTAGCGTCTTAGGTGGGCAGTATTGCAGGATGTAAACATTTTAAGAATAGCAATTGTCCATCTCAGTAGATATCCCATATTTGCGGGGGGTTTGCATATTGCAAAGTTCCTAGCAAAATCAAAATGCGTTGTGACGACGCTTCTTTTTAGTCTTGGTGTATGTACTTCCCCCGCCAGAGATGGTGGGGGATTTTATTGCCAGCGTAAGAGATTTTTTATGGCCTGTGCGGCAAGAATTAAACTCTAAAAGCCAAAGTCATGAGTGTTGATGTGCATCAGTGGGGGGGGGTAAGCGCGCATCAACCTTACCCTCTTTTCTATCGTTGACACAAAATGATGAGCAAATACTTATATTTCAGTGCACAAGTCAAAAAATTCAATGCACAGCATGGCCTTACTCGCCATGAAATCATGCTATTGATGTGAATTCTAACGATAATTTGTACTGAACATTATTATTTTGTATGCTACACAATTAATACGTAGAGCCTGCTATTTTTTTATATGGGGTTGTATCTATGTATAGCTCATTGAGGCTATACATATTGGTATAAATTCCCAATAATTACGACCTGAAATCTAACTGCATCGGTTGCTTACAGGGCTTCCTCTAAAAAAGTGCAGGCAATGCCTTGACTTGCCTAATTGTTTGGGGTGACTGGCTTTAGCCCATTTGCCACCAATATATGAGCATTAGCTGGGGAGCTCAAATGCATTAATAAACCCCTGGCCTGCATTGGCACTTTAGACCTAGCAACAACAGCACCAAACAGCGGCGTTATCAGCTGAACCTCTTGGGGGAGCAGTCCAATGATTTCAATTCCCTCAACTTCTTTTAGCTCACTAAGCTGCTGACAGCCAATTTCAGCCTCGCCACTGGCAATAGCTTCTCCAACTGGAATGGCTAGCGTTTGCTTTAATTTACTAGCCATTTGCGCTTTAATGCCCAAGCTATTCATGAGAGTATTTTTAATATATTCCCCACTAGCACCATTGGAATAAGCCATTGTTTTTGCGCCGAGTAGAGCCTCTTTTAGTTTGGCGGCGGTGCTGATATCCGGTTTTGGTTCACCTTGCTTTATGGCACATGCAATCAGGGAGTTGGCCAACAACACTTTACTGCCTGGAAGTAACTTACCTTGCGCCATGAGTTCATCAAGAGATCCGCCAGTCATAATGACCACATCAATCTCTTCGCCACGCTCTAAGCGCATGGAGATGGCATTCTTGCTTGTTCCGTTCGAAAGGCCCCATGCTGAAATTAATTGATTGCCTGTCTGCGCCTCAAACACCGGAGCCAATTTTTTATAAGCCCCAGCAAATCCGCCCGAACTCACCACATAAATATCGGCCGCATATACGTATGCAGTCGTCAATAAACTGAAAATGGCAAATATGCCCCTAATAAGCCTTAAATTCATTGTCCATTCGTTTTCAACATAAAGAGTCGTTTGAGTCCAAGGTTGTGGTCAACGTGCGCTATCAATTACTGCTAATGAACCGCTGTGCTAATTTGATTGCCCGTCAATAAATGATCAACCAATACCTGCGGGTACATCCGATCAAATAATGCCTTAGCCTGATCTTTTTCTTCTTCGGATAACTCCATGCCAATTAAAGTGGATTTAATCATCACGGCAAAGGCCATCATGATGTCGGCAGTACTGGCGCCTCGAACATGAGGCAATATCTCTTGCAGGGCATCTATAACAATATCTCCTACTTTTTTGGTGTCAATGCTAGCTTCTAGGCTAGTTAGATCGTTTGAATTGGATGTCATCAGGCTTGTTGTTAAAAGTTAGAGTCAATTCTTTACGTCACTTTGGCGGAAACGGAGGGATTCGAACCCTCGATACTTTTACAAATATGCCGGTTTAGTAGACCGGTGCCTTCAGCCGCTCGGCCACGTTTCCGTGGGATGATTATATTAAAGTAATCGATCTATTTTTTAGGATATTGATAGCAAGAAACTTAAATGCAGTTACACCCATGTTTAAGGGATGTCATTTTTCGATCATCTCGCTTATAAACGCTCAAGATAAAAATTCTATTTATTAAAATTAATTGGAAATACATATGAAGCAATATCTTCGGTTTATTGATCGAGTGCAGAAAATTAACGCAGGACTTGAGTTAACTCATTTTGAGATAAAGATGCTTGATTTTGCTGCATTACTTCATTTTTCTGACCAGTCTATTTTTGTTGGTGACCTCATTAATCAAACGCATATTGCCTCTCAAGCCACCCTACATAAAACAGTTAAAAATCTGGTCAATAAAAAACTACTGGTTGCCAAAATGAGTAAAGAAGATGGCCGCCAAAAGCATGTTTTATTAACAAGGTTGGCATTAGGTCGATATAAGAAGCTGGATCAGGCGGTTAGCAGAGCTACGGTTTAATCATGCTTTGCTAAGTTGATTTCTTAGTGACCCCGCTTGGGGCAATGCCCGCTATCGCTGATTTATCTAAAGACAATCGCATCTGGCGTTTGGATTGGCTAGGTGATTGTGGCTATCCCATAGTGATTAGGCGTTATGGTCAGCCTAGCGTCAAGGCAGTCTTTTCACCTTTAATTTGCGATAAAGAAGATGATGTAGCGCTACTCTTGCCTAGCGCGACTGATCATCACCATCAAAAAGAGGTTTGGCTTGCTATCTCAGCGCTACCCATATTGACCGTTGGAAGCCTATGGCAAAGCGGACTCAAGATTGCTGAACCTGACTACCAGCTAGAAACTTTTCGTGATCTACACATTGATCCAGAAACCACAGCCTTTATTAAGGCCGGCAAGGATATTGAGGAAAGCTTCGTATTGCCTTTGGCGGCTCATCCGTGGCATCTACTACATACGCATGCTTATTGCGTCATGGTTGCCTTACCTAATGACAAGAGATTGATTATTCCCTGTATGGAGTTGATTCGTTTTTACTTTGGGTCATCGGGTAACTTTATTCAAAGACTCTTTACTGAGCCCCTGAGTGCCAATAGTCTTTGGAGCTCTAAAACATTTGATGCCAAGACCCAAAGTCTGCATTTGGTTTTAACTGAGAGGCTTTCTGGGGTCTCGGCTTCAGATATTGGACGCATTGCAGGCAGTCAATTTGCCTGGCGCTCTGCTGCGGGTATCTTTAGCTCTTGCATGAAAGCTTCCTCGCAAAAGCTGCCGATCTACCCCTATACGGGATTTCCATTTGAGGGTAATACCGATTTAAATGTAAGCGGTAAATGGCTGCCTTTTGGGGATAAAGAGAATGACACCTTTCTTGTTTGTCGAATGAATACTTGTACCCATCCCTTCCCCTTTAAAAAGCTGACCTACGATTTAGCTGATGGTGAGGTTCGAGCAGGTAATGGGGGTGATGGCAAGTCAAAGACAGGCGGTTCCGCTAGGAGCGGTTCTGATAAGGCGCAAGTGGTCAATGGGGAGCCAGGCAATAACAAGCTTCAGCGAAGTGCTGTATTTACCGCCAAGACCAAATTCCCCGATTTAAAGAAAAAGCCAGTTTGGCGCATCAAAGCAGAAGCAATGGGGTCAGCAGATGTTTTTCTGAGAAAAGCAGATGGCACTCTAGAGCAAATCGCATTTGGAGAATCGGGCTATGCCACCGATCATGCTGGGTTAGATTTGCAGCAATGCACCCCATGGCAAGAAGATAAGGATGAGCCTCTACCCCAGTTTGTGGTCGATGGACTCAAGATGCTGGCGCAAGACCCGCAGTATGGAGTTGACGGAAGTGAGCTAAAGGTGGTTTGCCCACCAGGGAAAAGAAGTCCTATCTTTAATCTGCCTTATATCGTGAATGAAGATGGGGAGATTGAGGAAGACAGTATGTTTGTGAAAGAGGATGGCGGGGTTAGGCAGAGACGAGGGTGTTGGGCGGTTGGAAGCATGCGCTATCAAATTCAAGAAATACCAATAAATAATATGATTGCTTATAAAATCGTCATATGACACCTACTTTAGCGCGCTTAAATCAATGGCTTTCAGCCTCGGCAGAATCGGAAATACTTGAATTCAAGGAGGCTAGGAGCCAGTTTGATTCTAATAAATTAATTGAGTATTGCGTTGCCATATCAAATGAGTGTGGAGGACATTTGATTTTTGGCGTTTCAGATAAAAAGCCTCGACAGGTTGTAGGTACCAATGCTTACGCGGGTACCCCCGACCAGAATTCAATAAAAGCAAGAATTCTTGAAAAATTGCATATCAGAATTGAGTTGACGGAGCTCCAACATCCAGATGGGCGAGTTTTAGTGTTTAGCATTCCTAGCCGGCCTATAGGCCATCCACTAAATATAGATGGCAGATATTTAATGAGGTCGGGGGAGAGCCTGGTTGCAATGACCGCCGATTATTTAAAAAGTATTTTTGCGGAAGGGCAGTCAAATTGGCTGAGTTTATTTGCTAAAGAAGACTTAGATGCTGATGCAGTAGTCGCCCTACTTGATACTCAAACATTTTTCGATTTATTAAAGTTGCCTTACCCATCGTCTCGGGATGGTGTGGTTGATAAATTGGCCAGTGAGCAGTTAATTGTTAAAAAGAATATGTTTTGGGCAATTACGAATATGGCTGCAATGCTTTTAGCCAAAGATTTGAATGCCTTTTCGCTTGAGCTTGCTCGGAAAAGTCCTCGGGTGGTGGTCTATGAGGGGGTTGATAAGACGGCCACGAAAGATGATAAGCCTGGGGTTAAGGGCTATGCAGTTGGATTTGGTAATTTGGTGGAGTTTATTCACTCTGCCGCCCCTTTAAATAAAAGCGTAGAACAGGTTGTTCGTGAAGAAGTAAAGATGTTTCCGAAGCAAGCATTACGTGAGTTAATTGCAAATGCACTTGTTCATCAAGATTTTTTGATTGGCGGCATGTCTGTCATGATTGAAATGTATTCTGACAGGGTTGAAATATCCAATCCTGGGACACCGCCAATTAAGGTGGAAAGATTTATTGATGAGTACCGCTCGCGCAATGAGCGGCTGGCTTCTTTGATGCGCCGCTTTGGTATATGCGAGGAAAAAGGGAGTGGGGTGGATAAGGTTATTCATGCTGTTGAGGCATACCAGTTACCCCCGCCTGACTTTAGGGTTGGAGAGCATCGAACCACGGCGATTTTATATGCGCACCAAGATTTTTCAAAGATGGGGAAGGAAGATAGAATCCGGGCCTGTTATCAGCATTGCAGTTTGATGTATGTGAGCAATAAAAAAATGTCCAACCAATCTTTGCGGGATCGGTTCGGGCTTCCGGAAACTAAGGTGGCTACAGTATCAACGCTTATTTCAGCGGCCAAGGATGCGGGCCTGATTAAGCCTGATGAGTCTGAAACCATGTCAACAAGGTATGCTAAGTACGTCCCATTTTGGGCTCAATAGTGTTTTAGAGCAAAACCAAATTTGGCTAAGAAATAATATATTTTTCAATTAAATCAATTAGTTAAGTCTTTTATACCAATCTAGAAAAGGCATGAAAATACTGTCAATAAGCACAGTAGTTGGATGCAAATTACATGTCAAATTTCCCTCCAATCTGAAAATCTCTCGATGAGATTGGAGTACCAATTTGGTATGTCGTCAAAGTCCTTCTTGAGGTAGCTATAGCGAATCGACTTATTTTTGATGGCCTTTCTTAGGCGTGGACCAAAATCAAGCATTAAATAGGCAATCACTTGCAGCACATGATGCCTGGTTTCAATGTTCACGCCCTCAATACCATCTTTAGAATTTAAAGCAATCTCGTCAATATTCATAACATCACAAAGACGCGAGTAGAGATGAACCGTTGAATTCCTTGTGAATATGAGCTTTGCAAAATGGTGCATCACCAAAAGGTTGTCAATTTCAGTTTGGCCTAGAGTTCCATCAAAAAGCTTTTGGCTAAGATTGCCTAAAAATTTGCCAATAGCCTTACTTTCATACTTTGGCCGTATTACTTGCGACCTACTCAGATCAAATCCGCATTGGTGGCATTTCTTTAATGAAACTATTGTCACGTATTGAGCATGCCTCATATCATTACGATGAAATGCCGCCCCGCATCCACAATATGGGCATCGATCGCACAATATGCAGTTATGGCTTGTGCAAGTGGTATTAAATGCCACGCGCCAAGACTTTCTGAAATACGGCTCTTTATCCTGTGCCAGACACTTTGGGCAAAACTGAAGGCCAAAACCCTCAAACTTTCGGTGATGTAGCTTGAGACTCTGAATCCAGCTTAATGTTCCAGACGCCCTGTGCCGGTGATACAGAATCCCTTGGTAGCTTTGTAGGGTCGTATCCATGACTTGTTCAATGGGGGTCCCGGTGCGGTCGGATAACTCTGTAATAAGCCATTCGGGGGCCAGTCGATCAATATCCCTATTCCAGACCTGCAATCGACTTCCAAAAATCAGATTGCAAAAGGTTTGAGCCTTAAGGCCGTGGCTATGGGCTAATCGCACTAACCAAGATGAAAGCAACTCATCGGGTAATGGTTTGAAATGAATGGGCCACAGCGGAGATGTAAACCCTTTCATTTCTCGCCTTAATTTCTAGGCTCTTTGCGCCTACCGCTCGGATTCACCCACCCAATCTTGCCAAGCACTTTCTTATCGATTTTCTCTACCCCCGATTCAATCGCATAAATGCTTGCCGCCACCATAATCCGAGAGACCTCTCCAAGATAGCCTTCGCTCATGGAATAAATGAGATCAACTACCGCCGGCTCATCGGCAAAATTCGAGGGGTTTTTCAGTGGAATGGCCATCTCAAAAGTACAGAGCAGATTTAAGAATTCATCATCATTAGTCCATCGTGGCAATATCACCCGATCAAAACGGTTTGATAACTGTAAGTCCGTTTGAATGGCCCGAAAAGCATCTTGCGTACCCACCCCAACAATTGGGATTTGCAATTCATTGCCAAGGTATTTGATGACATTCAGAAACGCCCGCTGCTTAGTCATTACACCAGCTAGGATGTGATGGATCTCATCAATGATGAGCATCTTTAAACCAACAGCCTTAAGTAACTTAATGACCTGAAATTGCTTTTTATCTGGCCGATCGGCTGACTTATATGGTGCAAAGAGTAATTCGAGAATGGCGTTGTAAAAACGGTTTTCATCCGGCACTGGCGGCGCTTGCATATACAGCACCGGAATGATGGATGCATCACCCTCGCGATTTTCTTGGGGCTTATGTTGATTGCAAAAACGCTTAACCAGCATGGTCTTGCCATTATTGGTATCGCCAATAATGAGCAGGTTGGGCATGCGGTGCTTAAGGGGTTCAGTTAGTAAATCCTCTAAGCGTTTGATTGCATCATCAGCTCCCGGGTAAGAAAGCCATCT
>Ga0364886_10588_pt1 | contig 15446 bp, 9 predicted proteins | sample ExccelJu500001D3_4_FD_206926 | JGI IMG/M metagenome (GOLD analysis project Ga0364886, IMG submission 206926) | Enriched cells from Trout Bog Lake Hypolimnion, Wisconsin, USA - BchlTB.July23.5000.01.D3 | ecosystem: Environmental > Aquatic > Freshwater > Lake > Hypolimnion/Profundal zone | place... | reverse complement strand
ACCCACCCGATAATCTCCGCTGGCTCCCAACATGACCCATTTTGAATGCTCTTTATTCCCATCCAACGGTAATTCAAAAAAATCGGGGCATTCATAAAATCCAACCACATGGCTCTGTAATTCCCAATTAATCAAATCCTTTGAAGTGTAAATCGAAATACCCTGCTTCTTCTCATCATTACCTGGTCTTCGGTAAAGAACCATTACCCAGTTACCCGATGGACGATGAAAAAAGACTTTCGGATCACGGGCATCATCTTTTTCAAATGGAATTAACGGATTTTTAGCATATTTATTCCATGTTCGTCCCTTGTCATTACTGTAGGCCAGTCTTTGTCCGCATTCCCAACTGGTATAAAAAATAAGCAGAGTCTTCTCATTTCCTTTCTGCAAACCTGCGATATTATTTTCATCGACAATCGCGCAACCTGAATAGGCTGTAGCATGACTTTTATCTTTGGAATCATCATCTGGCCCGATTGCGATCGGGAGATGTTCCCAGTGAATCAAATCTTTACTGACAGCATGACCCCAGTGCATAAATCCCCATTCCAGCCCACCAGGATTATACTGATAGAAAAGGTGGTATTCCCCTCCGTAAAACACAAGTCCGTTAGGGTCATTCATCCAGTTTTTTTCGGGCGAAAAGTGGTATTGTGGCCGGTATTTTTCATCGTAATATTTCGTCACCTTTTTTTCCGGATCGTTGGTGAAAGCAAAGTTAAGAACTACCAGAATTAGAAGTAAACATTTCATATTAAACATCTTATACAATTTTACCTGAATTATTCCATGGATGCCAAATATACATAATCAAATTGTATTCTTGCATGATAGGTTCTAAATTGTACCTTTGTCTGTATTAATTATGAATATGAACAGAGACGAAATTGAAATAATGGCCCCGGTAGGTTCCTATGAAGCGTTAATGGCGGCGATACATGCAGGTGCCGGATCAGTCTACTTCGGGGTAGAACACCTGAATATGCGGGCTCGCTCGGCTAACAATTTCACCCTTGATGACCTAAAAGAGATAGCCGGCAGATGCCGCATTGCGGGGGTAAAAACTTATCTTACTGTCAATGTGGAGGTTTTTGATGAAGAGTTCTCAACACTCAAGGCTGTTTTAACTGCAGCCCGGGATGCCGGCATTTCGGCTGTGATAGCTGCAGATATGTCTGTAATTCAGCAATGCCGTGAGCTGGGTATTGAAGTTCACATCTCTACTCAGTTGAATATCACCAATTATGAATCTGTAAAGTTTTATGCACAATTTGCCGATGTGATGGTGCTTGCCAGAGAGATGAACCTGGGAAGAGTCCAAAATATCTATCAAAAAATCATCGAAAATCAGCTGAAGGGTCCATCCGGTAACCTGATCCGGCTTGAGATGTTTGTTCATGGGGCACTTTGTATGGCAACCTCAGGCAAATGTTACCTGTCGCTTCACGAAACCCACTCTTCAGCCAATCGGGGGGCATGTATGCAAGCCTGCAGAAGGGCCTATATAGTAACAGACAAAGAGACCGGACGCGAGCTGGAGGTAGATAATGAATATATAATGTCACCTAAAGATTTAAAAACGATTCACTTTCTGAATAAAATTCTTGACTCCGGGGTGACCGTCCTCAAAATTGAGGGACGGGCAAGAAGTCCTGAATATGTTAAAACGGTTGTGGAGTGCTACCATGAGGCGGTTGATGCCTGGTTTGATGGAACATTTACAAAGGAAAAAGTCTCCGGATGGGATGGCAGACTCTGCACTGTATTTAATCGTGGTTTCTGGGATGGTTATTACCTGGGGCAGAAACTTGGAGAATGGAGCAGTAATTATGGATCTCTGGCCACAAAAAGGAAGATATACACCGGGAAGGTCACGAACTATTTTTCCAACCTCGGAGTGGCAGAGATAAAACTGGAGACTGGTGGTTTAAAAACCGGTGATGAAATCATTGTAAACGGTCCAAGTACCGGGGTAATCGAAACCAAAGTTGAGGAAATAAGAGTGGGCTTACTAGCAGTTAATGAAGCAAATAAAGGAGATCTGTGCTCAATTATGATCGGGACAAAACTAAGGCGGTCAGACAAAATTTATAAACTTGTGGACGCTTCGCAGGTTAAATCTCAATAAAAGCTATATTTACCATTGTTTCTGAAATCTAACGTTAAGAAGCCGAATGGGTAAAAAAATATTGATTGGAATTACCATCCTGCTCATTGCAGGATTATTTACAGGATGGTACCTATTTACACATGAATCCAAATACTTTGGGACTTCAGCTTTCAAGGCAATTCCCGAAAATGCCTCGGTTATCATTCGGATTCGCCATCTTCGCAATTATACTTCCAAATCACTCGATAATCCGTTCTGGAAAGCGTTTTCCGGATTTCCTGTTATTTCTGACTTGTGCCGGAAACTGAATCTCACCGATTCACTTTTAAATTTAAATATCAAGCAAAACAAGCTATTTGCAGACAAGGATTTAACTATTGTTCTGCAAGAGGAAGATGATCATATTCAGTGGCTTTCGCTGATCGAATTATCCAGTTTGACCGAAAAAAGGGCCCTGGCAGATCTGTCCGGAAAATATTTTTCGAGAAATGGAATATCGATGAAAAAAATAAAATCTGTATCTGCTGAACTTTCATGCTATTCCTGGAAAGAAGCAGGTATTCCATACCTTTACTTTACCACTGTTTATCAGGGATTGTTCATGGGCAGCACTAGCCAAAACATGGTCACATCTGCGATTAATCAGCTTGAAAATAAAACAGCCAAAGGAAATGCACTCTTTGAAAAAGCGAACAAAAGTGCAACAGGAAATATCGACATGAATATCTACCTGAACCACCAGAGGCCGATCCAACTAACCCGAAACCTCTTTTCTGAAGCTTTTTGGGACCGAATAAAAAATTCTGCACGGTGGGCCGAATGGTCCGAAATCGATCTGACTCAAAAATCAGATGAGCTGATTCTCAATGGATTCAGCTCTATCGGAGATTCATTGAAGGAACAATTAGAGCTCTTCCATCAGCAAAAACCAGATTCATTTAACCTGACCCGTGTTTTTCCAGTAGAATCGTCCTTTTTTCTGGGCTACGTGATTAGCGATAACTCCCGGTTTTTCCGAGATTATGAAAAACTGTTGAAAGGTAATCTGAAGTTGATGGATTACAAAAAATCTCTTTTCGAGATCGATTCAATGTATGATGTTAAATTGCAGAAGGTTGTGGAGGAGAATATGGACGGTGGTGCATCGATTGTTTTTACAAGGTCAGAACCAGAGTTTCCTGAAGAAAATAAATACTTTGTGATGAGAGTCAAAAGCGGAAGTCAGATAGAGGAAGCACTTAGTCCTTTGGCAACTTTAATGCCGGTGCACAGAAAACGCGAAAAACCCAAAAATTTCACCCTTTATCAGATTGACGAAGAGACAACTTTTAAAATTTATCAGTCAAAAGTCACCGATTTTGGCAAACAGGTTTTTGGAGAGGTTTTTGCTGATGTAACCACAAATTATTATACGATCTTCGATAATTACCTGATTATGTGTACTTCCGTCGAGTCTCTGGGAAGATTCCTAAGGTCTAATGTATTCCAGGAAACCCTTTGGAACGACCCGGCATATTTAAATTTCACTTCGGGGCTTTCTGACCGATTGAATGTATTCCTTTGGAGTAAACCTGGACGGTCTTTCAACTTTTTCAAAGAGACGCTTAACTCGAATATCTTTCAAAACCTCGCTAAAAATCAGGCAACATTGCTAAAAATCGAGTCAGCAGGGTGGCAAATCGGGAATGAGAACGGGATGATTTACAATATGGCCCGTCTGAAATACAATCCAATAGTGCATCAAAGCCCTACTTCAGTTCTCTGGAGAAGACATCTGGGAAGCAGGATTATCAACGGCCCTTATTTCGTAATTAACCCCGGTGATAAATCACGTCAGGAAATAATTGTTCAGGATGAAGTGTCAAATCTGATCCTGATGACCCGCGAAGGACGAATTTTATGGAAAATCAAACTTAAGGGGCCGATAAAAAGTAAGATATTTCAACTTGACTGCTTCAGGGATGGAAAACTACAATACTTTTTCAGCACAGCCGATGCATTACATATGATTGATCATAAAGGGAATAGCATATCGCACTTCCCGATTATCCTTCGTTCGGCAGCAACAAATGGTGTTTCAGTGGCCGACTATGATCACACGAAAGATTACCGCTTTTTTATCGCTTGTAAAGATCATAAAGTCTATGTTTTCGATAAAAAAGGAAAAATTGTAACGGGCTGGGCACCTCCTAAAACAGAACACAATGTGTTGGAGCCAGTTCAGTTCTTCCGTGTGGAAAATAAAGATTATCTGGTTTTTACAGACAAGAACAAGGGATATATCCTTGACCGGAAAGGGAAAACCGTTATAACGATAAAAGGGGATCTTACCTTTTCGAAAAACAGCTTTACTCTACAACCAAAATCGGGGAAAAACCATGCAAGGCTTATTTCTACCGACGTAAACGGGAAAATCATTTCGATTGGCTTTGACGGTTCTGTGAAGAAATCATCAATAGGAAAATTTTCAGCCAATCATTTCTTTATCTGTGAGGATACAAATTCTGACAATCATCTGGAATATCTTATTTTGAATGACGATTCCCTGGTGGTTTGTGATCAGAACACCAGAAAACTATTTTCGCGGAAATTTAATCATCCCATCGGCCTGCCACCCCAAATACTAATACTCCCGGATAAAAGCCGAAAAATCGGAATTACTGATACATTTGAAAATAAGATCTATCTTTTGAATAGTGATGGCACCGACTACACTGGTTTTCCAATTGAAGGAAACTCCGCGTTTACCCTTGGATTTTCCGGAAATGAAATCCGGTCGTTTAATATTGTTACAGGTACTTCAGATGGTTTTTTGAATAATTATCAGATGAATTAAAGGTGATCTTTTTTTATCCGAATTGGAACACCCTTTCGTAGAGGATAAGTTTGAAAAAATTTCTAATTTTGCCCTGATTATCAAAATCAACAAAAATGGAACTTTATATTCTGCTTTATCTTCCGTCGTTTTTCGAACTGTTGATGTTCATCCTGATAGTCTTTTACGGATTTAAATATTTAATCCGGTTTCTTGCACCACGAATTGTTGATAATGCTGCCAACAAGATCTATCAGGACATGCAGAACAAATCGGCATCAAGTGAAGGCCGTACTGTACGAAAGGGGGACATGACTATCGATTATTCGAATAAAAAGCCGAAACAATTTGGACGGAAAGAAGGCGATTATATCGAATTCGAAGAGATCGATGATAAAAAATAATCTCCACTAAATATTTAATTTATAATTACTTAATAATTAGAGCAACCTTTGGCTCTGAAAACCACTCATATGGCTCAGGAAGATTTGTTTAAAAAATTGATTGCACATTGTAAAGAATATGGCTACGTGTTTCCATCGAGCGAAATCTACGACGGACTCGGAGCGGTTTACGATTACGGACAGTACGGAGTTGAATTGAAGAACAATATTAAAAAATATTGGTGGGATTCGATGGTTTTGCTTCATGAAAATATTGTGGGAATAGATTCCGCAATTTTTATGCATCCTACCATTTGGAAAGCATCAGGGCATGTCGATGCCTTTAATGACCCCTTGATTGATAACCGTGATTCGAAAAAAAGATACCGCGCAGATGTTTTGATCGAGGAAGAACTGGCAAAAATTGAAGGAAAAATTGAAAAAGAGATCGACAAGGCAAGAAACCGTTTTGGTGAAAGTTTTGATGAAGGTCAGTTTCGGGCAACAAATGCCAGGGTATTGGAGTCCCAGACTAAATGGGATGAGCTTCATAACCGTTTTGCAGAAGCGCTAAATAATTCGGATCTTGTTGAATTGAAACAGATTATAGAGGATAACGGGATTGTCTGTCCGGTTTCAGGTACACGAAACTGGACAGATGTGCGCCAGTTTAACCTGATGTTCTCAACCGATATGGGTTCAACAGCTGACGGTGCTTTAAAGATTTATCTCCGTCCCGAAACAGCTCAGGGAATATTTGTCAATTACATGAATGTCCAGAAATCGGGAAGAATGAAAATACCTTTTGGTATTGCTCAAATTGGTAAAGCCTTTCGGAATGAGATTGTTGCACGGCAGTTCATTTTCAGAATGCGCGAGTTTGAACAGATGGAACTTCAGTTCTTCGTCCGGCCGGGAACTGAACTCGATTGGTTTGAGAAATGGAAGGAATTGCGGATCAAATGGCACCAGGCGCTTGGATTTGGAAATGAGAACTATCGTTTTCATGTACATGAAAAACTGGCCCATTATGCCAATGCTGCTGTAGATATCGAATACAAATTTCCATTTGGATTTAAGGAGGTTGAAGGGATTCATTCACGAACCGATTATGATCTTTCACAACACCAGAAATTTTCAGGTAAAAAGATTCAATATTTTGATCCTGAATTAAATGAATCCTACGTTCCATTTGTGGTCGAAACTTCGATTGGTGTTGACCGGATGTTCCTGCAGATTATTTCGGCATCCTATCACGAAGAGATTGTTGAAGATGCCAATGGACAGAAGGATACACGAGTAGTATTGAGATTGCCTGCACCCCTTGCACCGGTTAAACTTGCTGTAATGCCATTGATCAAAAAAGATGGTCTCCCTGAAAAAGCACGTGAGATCATCGACGAACTAAAATTTGATTTCAATTGCCAGTACGACGAAAAAGATTCTATTGGTAAACGTTACCGTCGTCAGGATGCCATCGGGACCCCATTCTGTGTGACAGTTGACCATGAGACAGCAGGTGACAATACGGTTACCATCCGCTATCGGGATACCATGCTCCAGGAACGGGTTCAGATCACTCAATTGAGGGAGATCATTTCAAATCAGGTAGGATTTAGAAAATTATTTAACCAGTTAAACTAGCTTCATACAGTAGAAATTAGCACAATCTTACTCTTCCGGATTACATTTGTTAGACTAATGTTAAATAATTAGGTACACCTGTATTAAAAAGGGATACACCTGTTAAGTTATCTTACATGAAACAAATAAGAAGATACATTTTACTATATTTGCAGCCAGGTTATTAAAGTCATATTTAGTTGGTAAAAAGTAACAATTGAATTTAAGTCTTGATTAAAGAGTAAAATATTTTTTTAAAAATTATTTCCGGTTTATAATTTATGCTTCAAAAAAAAATTCAAATGAAAGATAGTTTTAAATTCCTATTTCTGATTTCATTGATGGCGATGTGCTCTTGCCGCAGCAGCAAAGAGCTTACCTATTTAAAGGACGTTGCACCGAACGATATTATTAAAGGTCTTCCCAATCAGGTTACCGATCATATCTTAGAGACCGGAGACATATTATATGTGAGTATTAAATCGACCAATAGTGAAGTTAATATGCTCTATAATCCTGAATCTACCATGGAAAGTAGTCAGATGTCAGGGCAATCCTATCTTAAATTTACGACACCCAGCGGAGCCTATCTTTATGGATTTGAGATAGACAAGAATGGAGAGGTAAAACTTCCCATGTTTGGAAACGTTAAAGTTGCCGGGGGAACTCAAAACGCTGCGGAACAGATTATCCAGAAAAAGGCGGATGAAACGCTGAAAGAAGCAATTGTCAAAGTAAAACTGCTGAATTTTAAAATTACAGTAATGGGAGAGGTTAAAATGCCAGGTGTCTATTATAATTACAACAATTCCATAAATCTCATCGAAGCTTTGGCGATGTCAGGAGGAAATACCGATTTTGCAACAATAAAAAACGTCATTGTTATCCGCCCATCCTCTGAAGGGAATAAAACATTCAACCTTGACCTTACATCCAGGAATATCTATACTTCAGAGGCCTTTTACCTGCATCCAAATGATTATATTATTGTCCAGCCAGACAAACATAAAAATATTCAGTTAAATAGTCAGGCCATTTCGCTTGTTCTCTCATCCGCATCAGCCCTGGTTTCTCTCATTTCAATTTTAATTATTGCCAAGGTATTGTAATCTTGGTCTTTGCATAATAAATTAGAAGCATATAACCTAAAAAAATCGATTAATAACTTATAGAATGAGCCCATTAAAAGATAATGAAGAAAGAGGAATGGAAGAAGGGTTTGACTTTAAAAGTGTTCTCTACCTGATAGTAAGACAATGGCAATGGTTTTTACTCTTTGGTGTCTTAGGTTTGACAAGTGCCTACCTGTACACCAAATTAACCAAATCCATGTTCACGGTTACGACCATGATTATGATTCCTGAGAAATCAACCGGCGTAGGAGTAGATATGAAAAATCTATTTCAGGGTGTTGTAGATCAGCCGCAAAACAATATATACAACCAGATTGAGATCATAAGTTCCTATTCGCTAATCAACCAGACCCTTTATAATCTGAACTGGCGAACAAACTGGTATGAAAAGAAATTATTTATCTGGGACGGGATTTATAAACAAGAACCGTTCGTCGTTAAGGAATCTCCTAATTTTGTAAATCTTGGAGGTGTTCCAATTACCATTACCCCTGTTTCCAACCATGGCTATAATTTATCGATAAACGGCAAAGTAAAAATTAATAACAATCTCACGGATATTAAATATGAGGGAAAAGGAACCTACGGTATTCCATTTTCCAACCCATATTTTAGTTTTACACTGGTTAAAAAACCAAATGTAGACTCCATTCCTGATGGCCAGTACAGGTTTGTTTTTAATGACTTAAATCAGAATACACTTGATTATCAGAAGAAATTAAAAGTAATCCTAAAAACTAAATTAAGTGATATTATCCAGTGTTCGATATCCGGAGACGAACCTGTAAAAGACGGGGAGTTTCTAAATGAACTTTTAAAAGTTTACATTGGAAATAAAATGAATATCCAAAATGAGGGTCAAAAAAGGACACTTGACTTTATCAACAACCAGCTTACGGGCATTTCAGATTCAATGACCAATGCCGGATCCAGGTATACTGATTTCCGGGCAAAAAATAATGTGATCGACCTCGATGCCGAAGGAACACTGGTAATGAACAACCTCAAGGATATCGAATCTCAAAAGGCACAAAGTCAAATGCAACTTGATTATTTTCGCAATATTTTAGCCTATCTGAATGAACCCGGGAATCAAAAACAACTGGTTTCTCCTTCTGTGGTGGGTATTGAAGATGCTTCTTTAAATGCACTTGTTGTGAGTTTAGGTGAACTCTACAACCGCAGGCAGGTCGTAGCATTCAGTACAAAAGAAAATAATCCTGCTTTGGCACTCATCGACAAGGAACTGGCACAAAACCGTAGCCAGTTGGCTGAAAACCTCAGGAACCTCATCACCAACGCCACAAACTCAATCAACAGCCTTAAAGACAGGCAGACTAGTATAACCTTAGAATTAAATAAGCTGCCACAAAAAGAGCAGCAGATGATTGATATTCAGCGCCAATTCAATGTTACGAATGAATTATATACCTTCCTGCTAAAAAAGAGGGCCGAAACAAATATTACCCTGGCATCAACGGTACCCGATGTCCAAATTATTGATGTTGCCAGACCTGATGCAGCTGTTCCTATCGGCTTACCTCACAGCCTGATCTTATTGATCGGACTAATTTTGGGTATTGGGCTTCCACTTGTAATTATTGCATTAATAAAAGTCTTTGATTCTAAAATACGAACACAGGAAGATATTGAAAATAATACCAGAATTCCAATCATAGGGAATATTATGCATGATCTTTCCGGCAACACATTGATTGTCAGCGAGAATCCAAAATCTGTAATTTCTGAAGCTTTTAGAACCTTCAGGACGAATCTTCAGTATATGCTTAACGAGACACAAGGAAACGTGATCTCTGTTCAATCTACCCATCCGGGTGAAGGAAAAACATTTGTGTCATTAAACCTTGCTTCCATTCTGGCAATGAATGATAAAAAAGTTCTTATCATCGGAGTGGACCTTCGAAAACCAAAACTTCATCATGCCTTTGATCTGAGTAATGAAAAAGGTTTGAGCACTTACCTTATTGGACACGACAAATTAGAGGAGATCATTCTAACTACTTCTGTTAAAAATCTCTTTCTGATGCCCTCAGGACCTATCCCTCCAAACCCTGCTGAATTGTTAGGTAAACCTGAAATGAAAGAACTGTTGGATAAACTGAAGAGTAATTACGATTATGTCATACTCGATAATGCTCCGGTATCGTATGTAACTGATGGTATCATTACAGGGCAACTCTCTGACCTCAATATCTTTATACTCCGGTATGGGATATCAAGGAAACATCAGCTTGAACTGATCAATTATTATGCCGATAAGGAAATGATCAGTCACCTGGTTTTATTGGTCAATGATATCAAACTCAATGCGTTCGGTTACAGTTATTCAAAATATGGCCGTTACGAAACCTATTATAGATATTCCTACAAGAAAAATTATAACTATACCTACTATTCCACTGATGAAAGCGGAGGAAGGCAGCGTAAAAAGAAGTTCTAATAAGTATGATTTAATTTTTGTAACCTGCACTAATACTCCCTAATCTTTCTGAAAGCTAGTCAGAGATAAAAGGTTTACTTTATGGGAAAACAAAACTGGAAACCAGGGAATATGGTTTATCCGTTACCCGCCGCATTGATCAGTTGCGGTATTTTTGGAGGAAAAATAAACTTATTAACAGTATCCTGGTTGGGAACAATATGTTCTGATCCTCCAATGTGCTATATATCAGTGCGCCCAAATCGCTTTTCTCACGAAATGATCTCAGAGACAGGAGAATTTGTCATAAATCTGACTACTGCTGATATGGCAAAAGCCACCGATTGGTGCGGAGTAAAATCGGGGCGTGACCATGACAAATTTAAAGAGTGTGCCCTAACACCTGCTCCGGCCACCATTGTGCAATGTCCAATCGTATTTGAATCCCCAATATCCATCGAATGTAAAGTGAAGGAAATTAAACTTTTGGGATCGCATGATATGTTTATCGCAGATGTAGTCAACATCATAGCTGATGACCGTTATATCGACCCTGAAACAGGAGCCTTCAGTCTGGCTGCCTCAGGAATTATGGCTTATTCACATGGCTCCTATTATTCGCTCGGGAAACGAATCGGAAAATTCGGCTGGAGCGTGATGAAAGACAAAACAAAACGTCGGATTAAGGGTTAAGTAGGCTGTTAGACTTTTAGGCTGTGGGCTGTTAGGCTGTGGGCTGTTAGGCTGATTTCCTGGAAGAGAGGCTTAGCCTAGATCACTAATAACAATGGATTTAATCCGTTTTTAAACAGATTAACAGAATCTCAAAAACCCTGGGTTGGGCACCTATTAATATCCAATGTATTTTATCCTTATCATAAAAACTTAATAACTGCATATTTTTCCGGAAATGACGATAGAAAATTCGCAAAACGAAATTAAAGAGACGAATCCGTTTTTAACAGAGTGGAATACTCCACACCAGACTCCACCCTTTCAGGCAATTAAGCACAAACATTTTATCCCGGCGATTGATGCTTCCCTGATTGAGGCAAAAGATGAAGTGGCTAAAATTATCAATAATACAGATCTGCCCACCTTTCAAAATACGATTGTTGCACTCGAGGTATGCGGTGAAAAGCTGGAGCGGGTAACCAGTGTTTTGTTCAACCTCAATTCTGCAGAGACCAATGACACCATTCAGTCCATCACCCGTGAAGTATCTCCTAAACTTTCGGAGTTCTCCAACTTTATCTCACTCAATGAAATTCTTTTCAACAAGGTGAAAATAATTTACTTGCAAAGAGAACAGCTGGAGCTTACAGCTGAAGAGAAGTATTTACTGGAGAAAAAATACCTCGGATTTGTCCGGAGTGGTGCGAATCTGGAAGGAAATGCAAAAAAAAGGTATGCAGAGATTATCACAGAATTATCAAAACTTTCATTACAATTCAGTGAAAATATTCTGGCTGAAACCAATGCCTACCAGTTGGTGATTTCCGATCCAACAGATCTTGCCGGATTACCTGAGTCTGAAATAGAGGCTGCTGCACAGATGGCCAAGGCAAAAGAAACAGCAGGATGGATATTTACCCTTCATGGCCCAAGCTTTGTAGGCTTCATGAAATATGCAGACAATCAAAAGCTTCGGGAGGAGATGTACCGTGCCTATACATCCCGGGGATTTCACAAAAATGATAAAAACAACGAGGAGATCATTCGCAACATGGTTAACCTCAAACTGGAAAAGGCCAAATTACTGGAATTTGAAACTCATGCAAATTATGTCCTGGCTGAACGGATGGCGGAGAATCCTCAACGTGTCCTGGAATTCCTGCATCAGTTGCATGAAGCCTCGCGTCCAGCTGCGCAAAGGGAATTTGCTGAAGTCCTGGAATTTGCAAAAAACATCGGAACTGAAAAACCTATGCAGCGCTGGGATTGGAGTTACTACTCGGAAAAATTAAAGAATGCCAGTTACGGATTCGATGAGCAGCAGGTTAAACCCTATTTTCAACTTGAAAAGGTTTGTGATGGTGTTTTTAATCTTGCTACCCGGCTCTATGGTCTTACCTTCCGGGAAAATAAAGATATCCCTGTATATCATCCTGACGCAACAGCTTACGAGGTTTACGATCAGGACGGGTCGTTTCTTTCCGTATTATATCTCGATTTTTTCCCGCGTGAAGGGAAAAGTGGAGGTGCATGGATGAATGATCTGCGACCTGAAAGCCAGGTAAACGGTAAAGTTATCCGACCAATCATAACCATTGTTTGCAATTTCACCAAACCAACCGATACCAAACCCTCATTGCTCACATTTAACGAGGTAACGACCTTGTTGCATGAGTTTGGCCATGCCCTGCATGGAATGCTGGCCAACACGGTTTATCCAAGCCAGTCAGGAACCAATGTCTACCGCGATTTCGTGGAGCTCCCGTCACAGATTATGGAGAATTGGGCTACCCAGAAAGATTGGTTGGATCTTTTTGCAATTCACTATGTGACCGGTGAAAAAATTCCTGCAGAACTCGTCCAAAAGCTTATTGATGCTGAGAATTTCCAGGCCGGGTATGCCTGCGAACGCCAACTAAGTTTTGGGTTAAACGACATGGCCTGGCACTCGATTACCGAGCCTATGACTGGTGATATCGTAGAATTTGAGCAGGCAGCCATTGCCCCAACCGAACTGTTTGCACCTGTTGAAGGAAGCTGTCTGAGCACCGCCTTCTCCCATATTTTTGCAGGAGGCTATGCTGCAGGTTATTACGGATACAAATGGGCCGAGGTTCTCGATGCTGATGCCTTCTCACTATTTAAGACCAATGGAATCTTCGATAAGAGTACGGCTACATCATTTCGAAAAAATATCCTGGAGAGAGGGGGTACCGAACATCCCATGAAGCTATATAAGGCTTTCCGTGGTCAGGAACCTTCTATCGATCCATTACTTGAACGGTCAGGACTTAAAAAATAGGATTCAGCCTTTCGATTCCAAAATCAGACGATGAAAACAAAATTAACTTTCCTCCTGTTTGCTATTTTTTTTGGATATTTTTTGCAGGCTCAACAGAAATGGGATCTGGGTACATTTGTAAAGACCAGGGAAAATCCGATAACCGGACCCGACTCTACACTGGAATTCTTTTGTCCGGTGAAGAAGGAGATTGTGAAATGGCAAAAAGCTGACGTATTCAATCCTGCCGCTATTGTCAGGGATGGTAAAGTATATCTCTTTACGCGGTGTGAAGACGATCCGAAAGCGGCATATGCAGGACGAACATCCCGGATTGGACTGGCCGTTAGTGAAGATGGCATACATTTTAAGAAATTCAAAATACCGGTCTTATATCCTGATAATGATAAGTTTAACAAATATGATTATCCTGGTGGTTGCGAAGACCCAAGAATCGCTGAAACCACAGATGGCCTATATGTAATTACCTATACCGCCTGGAATCACAAAGTTCCCAATCTTTCAACCGCAATTTCCAAAGATCTTTTCCACTGGCAAAAAAAAGGACCTGCTTTTGAGAAGGCATACCAGGGGAAATTCCTGAATAAACCCACCAAATCGGGGTCCATCGTAACTAAAATGGTGAATGGAAGACCAATGATAGCAAAAATGAACGGGAAATACTGGATGTACTGGGGAGAGAAGTTCATCAACTTAGCCTGGTCAGAAAATCTGTGGGACTGGAATCCATTGCTTAATGAAAAGGGGGAACTCAAAAGGCTAATATCTCCGCGTCCGGGCAAATTTGACAGTCAGATAACCGAATGTGGCCCCCCGGCCTTAATCACTGGGAAAGGAATCCTCCTTATTTATAACGGGAAAAACGCCCAGGATGAAAATGCGGCAAGTGATTTACCCAAAGGGACTTACTCCGTAGGGGAAGCGCTTTTTGACCTGAATAACCTGGAAAAAGTCCTGAAACGGACTGACAATTATATCCTTAAACCAACCCTGCCACACGAGATGTTGGGGCAGTACACAGCAGGCACAACCTTCTCTGAGGGTTTGGTTTTCTTCCACAAAAAGTGGTTTTTATATTATGGCACGGCCGATTCGTTTGTAGGACTGGCAGTTTCGGAGAATAAATAACCATTTTTTTTGTAGTTTTGCAGCTCATAAAACTGAGAGTGTCATGTTAACACGTATCAAAGAGTTACAACAGGAGATCGAAGGAATAGTCGCTAAATCGGTGGAAGAAGCCGAGGAACTTCGGATCAAATACCTAAGTAAAAAAGGGGAGATTTCAAAGCTAATTGAAGAGTTTCGAAATGTTCCGGCTGATCAGAAGCGGGAAATTGGTCAGGCTGTTAATACTTTAAAGGAGTTTGCGCTCGAAAAGATCAATCTGTTAAAAGAAGGTTTACAGGAACGAAAATCATCCGGATCAGGCATTGATCTGACTCTTCCCGGCGAACCCATGAAATTAGGAACCCGTCATCCTATTTCTATCGTAAAAAACGAAATACTCGATATTTTCAAACGGTTAGGATTTGTAGTTTCAGAAGGACCCGAAATAGAAGACGACTGGCATGTATTCAGTGCCTTAAACTTTCCGGAAGAACATCCGGCGCGCGATATGCAGGATACCTTCTTTATCCAGCGAAATCCCGATGTATTATTGAGAACCCACACCTCCTCGGTACAGGTTCATGATATGGAGACTATGAAACCGCCAATCCGCACAGTTACCCCGGGACGGGTTTTCAGAAATGAAGCGATCTCCTACCGGGCCCATTGTATGTTTCACCAGATTGAAGGGCTGTATATCGATGAAAATGTGTCGTTTGCTGACCTTAAACAAACCTTGCTCTATTATGCCAAGGAATTATTCGGTGCGGATGCAGAAATCCGTATGCGTCCATCTTATTTCCCGTTTACCGAACCATCAGCCGAAGTTGATGTCTCTTGTACCATTTGTGGCGG